>Ga0181612_131262_pt1 | contig 21452 bp, 15 predicted proteins | sample HoacroProtozoa21_FD_119630 | JGI IMG/M metagenome (GOLD analysis project Ga0181612, IMG submission 119630) | Hoatzin crop microbial communities from Cojedes, Venezuel. Combined Assembly of Gp0051906, Gp0051904, Gp0051908
TTCCTAAATAGCACATCCCCATTATACACACATTTGGAAGTTTTTCAAGATAAAAAGTGTTTAGTGAACATCTTTTGTTAGACAGAAACATTAAGTAATCCTGGTAGATTATTATTAATTTGATTTAATTTTTGCTGTGGGTTTGGTAAATTTGGTGTTGTTTGACTCCAGAGGAGTGTCCAACACACTGTGCACAGCATTGTAGTGACAGTCTGCAAAAGCCTACTGAGCACCACCCGAGCTAGCAGGGAGTTAGAAATCCGAATGGTAATGTTGAGACTATTATTAAGTATATGCTTAGCCATCAGGGCTCCACAAATCACTATATAAAGCTGTTGTGAGGTATTAGTATTGCCACAGGCTATTGATGTTACCCAGTTTTAAGGTTCACGCCCTAGAGATAATAGTGATAACCTCCCCAAAGAATAGAAATCACTTGCTCCCAAAACAAAATATATTCTTTAAGTTGGACCATGCTTAAGTAGCTGCCAAAGCCAGAGAGAATACTATGATGCAATTTCCAAAGAAAAATGAAGACAAGATAAAGGCAGAAAAAATTCCCTTCTAAATCACAGAAATTCAAGAAAACTCATACACTGCTAAAGCGAGGCTTCTGCAAAATCTCAACTGCAGCCTCTTTCTCTTTTGGTACCTCATGTGTCTTTTTCCAAATCACTGTCAGAGGGGATGAAGATTCTTGTTGTTTTACTAAGGGTAGCCCATTTAATCCTGCTCTTCATATCTTCCTGCTGCTGTTCCTGAGCAGCTCAGCTTGCTGTACATCAATATGCATTTGTTCTGTTGAATTATTATAAATAATTCTGTAGTTCTCAAACATAATTCTAGCGTTTTATTCCCCCTGTGCTCTAGGACTATAATTGAGACAGCTGATGGTGCAGCTGAATATAAGCTTCCATAAACAAGCGCTGTGAATTTGAACTCCACTGCACGTAGGCTATCCACACAGTTTTTCCACTCTGGCTGTTTCGCCCTGCAGCCAACTGGGGAAGATGTTTTGGCCATGACTCCACTGTAGATTACTCCACATCAGACTGACGACTGATTGGGAGGAAAAAGCTACTGGTTAAACGTCCATGGTTTTCAGCCGGCGTCCCAAGAGCCTCAGGGGAGATGCACTCCCTCTCTCTCTTGAAAAGCATAAGCGCTCCCAGGTTGACCTTCAAAGTTGAGTTCTGTTTGTGGCAGTGTGTACTCTGCACCTCTCAAAGACAGGGAACTGAACACAGCACTTGAAATTTTACAGGCTGTGTTTGCTTTTCATGTAGAGCAGACAGGGGATATTAGGCGGGGATTTGCTTTACAATCACCATTTATGTCATTTACTCCTTTTCTTTTCATCCCAGAGAAAGCCTAACCTTTTCCCATGGAATTTCTCTGAAGTGAGTCACAGAAGTCAACTGTTGCCCAGGCACTTACAGGAAAGATGGATTTACATTTTATGTGCATTTTTAGTAACACTCTTCTGTCGCACCATACATCTCAGTGACTAAATTAGGTCATTCCTTTGCATCATAGAGGAAAACAGATGTGATTTATCAGTCTGTCATTATGGAGGAGGCTTGATTTTGAGTTTGTCCACCCACTTCTGCCTCCACACAAACCTTAGTCTGCGATTCCCATCACTTTGGGACTCCATAACTGGAGAGCATGACTGGGCAGAGAAAGGCTCTGATACTTTGGTGATTAAACATTTCAAAAACACCTAATATTTAGATGATGGGTGGATGACAGCAAGGAAGAAGCACCTCTCTGTGACATGCTCTCCCTATAACCCACCAAAAAATATCTGGCAGTGAGAAAAGATTCAGAAAACACGTACTAGCAAATACGCTTTGTTTCTCATCGTATGCTATGCCTGAGATGGCTGTTCATGACAAGTCACTGGGGGACAGCATGTGTCACTGGCAACAAGACCTACAGCCACCCTGCACAACACCGTGGTCCTCCCCAGGTGCCCTGAGATTGTGCCCTATAGCAGTGCTATAGAGAACCCTATGCCTTTTCAGTGCTGATAGCGGAAGCAAATACTGCTTTTAAGGAGATTATTCCTGTGAATGCTTTTCAGCCTTCTACGGGTTTTAAACTTATGGAAAAAATTCTTAATTTTGCACTAAAACTCATTCAGGAGTTGCATATGTAAACTTTTAAACCAAAGTAACCTTTTGCGCTAGTCATCTGCTCAGTTATCAGCAAGGAACTGATGGGACTTAGAAGAACCTCAGTTACTGCTCCACAGGCAGAGAAATCTCCAATAAACAGGGCACTGTCTAAATAAATCTAATACAATCATTAATTCAAGTCTCATTATTTAGAGAAATGTATCATGCAAGAAAATATAAAAACATTTAAGCACAAAATTGCTAGATTAACAGGGGTATCTTCATAATTCTACCTGGCTGATTTTATTTCTTTCTTTTGGGAGAAAAAAGAATTATACTTCTTATATTTCCATGTGAGAAGAGACACTTCATGAGCTTTTCTGGCCACAATGTCACACTCCTTGCATTCCTCTTACATATCCTCATATTATAGCCGAGAACACGAGTTAGATTAAAACATTTTGGTCCTCAGCAGAGTAAACCATTGACGCCATGCTGACAGCCTGTTAACAGCAACCAGCTATTAGTAGAATTGCTGTGGGAGTTTGTAGGAAGGCATTTGCAAATGCTTTATCAATACAGATTTACCTCAGCAGCAAAAAAGACAGACAGCATCGCTTCTTGTGGCCTGGGGTGGATATGCCATATTCTTCCTCCTAGCTAAAGAAAAAGCACTTGAATCAATATGAATTGCAGGTAGATAGCTCAGGTGGAGTGGAAGGTGGTGGTCTCAGGGAAGGGATGACGTTTCAGGAATTGCAACAGTTTTCCATGTACCTGTAATCAGGAAGAACCAAAGAATGTCTCCACTCACCGTGCTCTCTTACCCAGTCACTCCGGGCTGCAGCTTGATTATGCTGAGATTTCAAGCCCTGATATTTTTAGCAGCCTTCTCTTGCTCTGTTCCATTGTCAGCAGTTATATTTATACTTCTAAATGGTCAAATTCTAATCTTAAATGCACATTAACCAAAAAAACCCTAATCTGTACCTGGATAGAAACATTAGTGTGGCTGGGTCTGAGCTGAGACAGAGATTTACCAGTGGTGCTAGGTGCCCTCCAGACCAGGCAGCTGATTGCCTTTGATTTCACCGAGCTTTGGGTCAAGAGGATTTTGAAGTCAAACATATTTCATAGATGTTTACACCTCATTGCATCTTTTTGAAAAGATAAAAACTTCACTGGTGCATATTTCTGTTTGCAAATTTGGCTTGAGTTCATCTGATAGTGAAAGCTTTTGCTAAATTTCACCACATAATTATTGAAGTGCAAATCCCCAGGAAAAACAATTTGCTGTAAAGATTTTGTACTTGCAGCTTAAGACGTGTTGATTAGTTGATGTTTTACTCTGGCACTGCATTGTAGTAGCTCCATTGTAGCATAGATAACCACTGACATTTCAATAATTTCTGTTTTTCATTACTTTTCTTTAATATGCACTTTTGCATGAGTATTTGCTTCAACTAAACTTACTGCTTAGAAAGTTTAATGCCATAAATGGAGCACAAACAATGTGCATAAATTTAGTTGATTTATTCAACAGAGATTTTATCTTGTTCTGTCTTGCTTTCTTCTCTATCACTGAAACTTTAACTATTTGCTCTTTTCCTTTTTTTTTTTCCTTTTTTTTCTTTTTTTCCATGGAAAATTGTGTGCTGCAACGCACAGGTAAGTTCTTGTTCATTTCAGTGGCTGGCTTCAATTCTTGGTGCATTTTAATATTAGCTCACTACTCTCACGGCCTTTCCAAAGTTTGTTCAGTGGAAAAAGAGGACAGGGCACAGTAAGCCCTTGTCTGTGTTGAACAACTTTGTTTGTATTTCTTTTCTATCCTGTTCTGGCAACAAGCAGAATATGGACATAAACAGAGTGTCGGCAAGCTCAGCCTCAGTCCACTGAAAGACCTATATTTTCCAGGAGCCACAAATGCTGCTTCCTGAAAAATGAGAAATTTGCTGACACAATAAAGCAGTGTGCCTTAGTTCCACTCTACAGCCATACTCATTGGGGTAAAAAATAGTTTCATACCAGTTAAAAAGCAGGACTGGCTGCAGGAGTAAGAGAAGACAGGATTTAGCTGCTAACATGTGGGTCTCTGGTAAATGTACACAACACCTGCAGTATTAGGATTCATTTTGTTTAAATTTCCCAGGGCAAGTGTTGCTCCGTGTCATACTGTATGGCTGGAGAGAGACACCGTAAAACCAGGAGACAGAGCCTGAGCTGAACTATCAGCTGGAGAGATTGGGAAAGATCGTAAAGAACTGAAGGAACAACCTACAGAATGCAAGGACTGTTGCAGGGAGCTCGTCGACGATATACATGACAGCTCAGTTTTATAGGAGGGTATAACTAGAGAGTGGACCAGCACAAAGCAATGTTTGTGCAAGTTCAGATACTTTGGGAGGTCCTGCTGTTCAAATTGTGTCAAAAAAAATCCCAGCATTCAGGAGGAACGGTACACTTGCACAAGAGGGACTATACTTCAGAGCAGGAGCATGCAGCCAGAATCTGAATTACAAAACACTATTGCACTGACGTGCTGGTTATGCATAATACCAGCAACACGTTGCTGTAAACCACAAAGCCAAGGCAGTCCCAGAGTCTTTAGTGTCTTCAGGGTCAGAACCTATGACTGGGTCATTTAAATTAGCACGTTACCTTTTGTTTATACCTTTCTTCTCATGAATAGCTTTAATTATAGCATTCACCACAAACCCCAGCTTGCCCAGTTTCATAGGCGTTTGCCACCCACCGCTCGCTCTTGGGGCTCAGTGCCAGCTCAGCTCATCATCGCAGTGCCATCACCGCAGTACCAGCACCGTCTCCCAGCTTCCTGTGCGGTGCTATGGCAGCGCTGCAGTCTTTGACCACTTACCTTTGAAATCTGACTTTGTCCGTGCTCGTTGCAGCCGTGATGTAGCATTGGCACAGGAATTTTCCCGTTGCTGAACATCCCTTTGTCACACTCTCTCTATAGCACACGTAACAAGGAACAGGAGGCTCCTGGCCAGAAGGCCAGCGGTCGCTGCATTGCTGTGGCCCACTCCCCAGCTTCTTTTTTGGCATGGATTTGTGATCAGGGGCTGAAGCTGGTTGCGCAGCAGGAGCTGCTGAGGCCCTGGTGTGCACAGCACCAGCACCGGCTCCCTGCTGCACGTGCTGCCCAGCCTCGGGCCCGTTCCTCTTCGCTCCTCAGTAAATGGTAGTCAACAAAGGAGAAATATTGACTTCCTCAGATACCACCAGCTGCCCTGGGTCAATAACTAGGTCAGCTAAAGGTTAAACCAGACAAGGCATGAGCATCAAGTTTAAATTTAAAAACAAAAAAACAACACTACAACCAAAGCCTGGGTGAAGCCTGGCTGCCCTCTCCTCCATCCCTCGCCCTCTCCTCCACCACCCCACCATGCTCACCGTCCACATCACAGCCACGCACATCGAAGCCATCTCATGTCTAGGGCGCTAAACACACCTCAGATGTAAATCACTGACATTAACCAGCAAGGAAATTAGGCTATTTGCTTTGCTGTACCCTGCTGTGATATATCAGCGTTTTTCATTATCTAGTAAATTATGTCAGAAATCATAGTCCAATTCAAAATTCTACCACTTACTGAGCCTAATGCAACTTTAAGGATATTACACAGTATTTGTCTGGGGTTTTTTAAATCAAGCATGGTTTAATGTACTTTTACACACATTTTTTAATTTTCCTAGTGGCACATAATTGCATCTAAAGCTTAAGATTTTGCAGCTTTGGTAGGAAAGACACATCTAGCTTCCCACATTCATGTAGGGAATACATACTTTGGAAGCACTGTAATTCTTCCACTGAGAAAATCAGCATGCCGACTCGGAAACCGCCTGTGAATCTCAGAACGAGCAGTGAAAGCGTCGTTCCTGTGCGAGCACCGCCACCTATTGAAAAATGGGACACACAATCGTGGTCCAGCCCTGTCCTCATCCCTTCTCCCTTTGGTTTGTGCTGCAATGTTTTCATGTATGTTTTCTCCTCACTGCTATCTTTAATAACACAGTGTTACGACTCAAAAAAAATGCAAGTAAACCAAAACCAAGTGATATGTCAAAAATATCTGCAGAACAGAGGATAAAGTCTCTTCAGAACAAAATCAGCAATTTCTGGAAGTCTCTCTGTGAGTGGTGACAGGGAACTACTAGAGTCCGACAGCGATCTGATCCAGTACATAAACATAGCCTGCATACGTATATCATGAAAGCATATATAGAGCCCCAGACCAACGCAACAAATTCTCCATTAGCTGGGCTTTTCCCTCCACCCTGAGAGAGCTGCAGTTTTTTCTGTTATTCTCTCCCTCTGACCTCTTGGGATTTTCTGTGGGGGTTTTATACCTTTTTTACCTTCTGTCTCACTAATTTTATGATCAAATCTTACCACAATTGCTTTTTGCTTGAAGTGGCTTCTTCATCTTGTGGTGTAGCGGTGGTTTCCCCTCCATGCAACCCCTATTCATTTCCTTGCCCTGGTCCGGCGAGATTTCCTTATCTGCAAGTTCCTCTGGTTCCACAACTTCTTCACTGCATCATCCTTTTACCTGTACCATTTGTCAACGTCATAAGCATTTCTGTCACAAATTGTTCACATTTCTAGTCATACAATGCCCATTAGCTGTCAAACACTTTAGTCGTGCAATTTTACAATACATTCCCTTGAAAAAAGATTTCACTTTTATTACCCTTAGCATTTCCAGTGAGCTACCCTTGCAACTGCATTAAATAAGCTAAATTCAGCCCAGTAAAAACAGTTGCTTTCTCCTTCCCTGACTCACCTTTTTTATTGTGCAGTCCCTGCTCCCACTGTCAGCTTTTCAGCTTTGGTCAAAGTTGTTCTCATTAGTAAAACCAAGATGAAGTATGAGGGATGTAAGGGCTATCCTTGGGTCTAAAAAAAAGACCTGAAGAGGCCTTTTTATAAACTTCTCTAATATGAATTAAAATGTTTTTAGGAGACCAACTGTAACACAATATACTTTAAAACAATGTTCCTGCTCTTCTCATATTAGCAAAATTATTTCTCTCCTCAATTAGCAAAAACCCAATCTTGCTTAAGACTAAACAAGGAGTAAATTATTTTTTTCTTTTTCCTTTTTTTTCTACACTTACAATTTTCGCTTCTGGAAACTGGAATTAACTATGCTTTTTTTCTGAGAAACATCATATAAATTACGCCTTTCTGTGCCGTATTGACCCTAGGGTTTCATTAAGTGACTGCATCTCCTGTACAGCTGGAGATGAAAAACTTCCAGGAATGATACAGGTGGAAAGGTCATTAACAGAACTAGAGAAATCCATCTGAAAATCTCACTCTCTAAAGGTTTTATGTAACAGCTCTATCTAACCGAGATGGTATTGAACAACAGGCAGCATGCTGAAAGTCTTCTAATGCTTTCCAAAGCCTGGATTTATAGACAGGGGGATAAATCATTGTATTGCTTATAGTCTGATGGATGAAGAGTGGAGAGTTCTAGAGTCTGGTGATTTATTAAATGTGGATGCTGTTATGGGTTCTTTCAAAATGAAGACAGACAGCTCAAAGAATGATTTATTCTGGATTTAGCACAGTTTCTGAAATGAGCAAGTAAATACAGCTATCTCCAGAAGTTCTTGAAAAATCTAAGGAATAAGCACTTTTCAATTAAATATCATTAGGAAAAAGTGAAAGAGATTACAAAGGTGATAAGATAATGGTTTGGTTAACTAAAGAGTTACACCTTGATAGCTTTAGTTAGGACTTCTCATGTAATATTTTTAGCTTTACAAGAGACTGCGAGCCATTTCACAAGACAAAAGTTTATGAGCTGTGGAACCAGTATCAGAGCTATCCAGTCACCCAGCTGATGGGAAGTTCCCCTAATCCAATGCTCTCTCTGTCCTTTTACGATCTGAGGTTGTGGAACTTCTTTCCTGTTCTTACCACAATTCAGGCAAATCTAAGAGGCTTAGCTTGAACTTCTTACACCTTACTACGTAGCTGGATTCACATGCTGATTTCCCTTGGGCTATCTAGTTCTTCACCTTTTTTACTAATTTCACTAAATACATGGTAAAGAAATAAGCTGCAGCAATTTGACCACTAGACTCAAGCAGCACAAAATCAAAAAATCTAAATGACAGCAGCACAACTTGCACAACTTCATTGTTGGGTTTCACTGTATTTGAGAAGCCTGTTTGTAAGCAAAGATACCTTTGCTTTGACTGCACTTTACAGAATTGTTACTGCTTCCAATGGCAATTCCGCTTATGATACAAGAGTTGCAACATTTTTTTCCTACACATCTTGATGTGAAGTTGACCATTCTTGACTGTTTGCATGCTCACACTTCTCTTATTGCTCTACTGAGATGTATGTGAATCTTCTACGTAACTCTGTATGCAAGGTTTTTGGAACATTGGTGCTTCCAGGACTTGTGGGGAATACCTAAGCACAACGTTTGAAGATAAAATTTTTAATTACTTGGAGGAATTAAATAAAGTCTCCTGATTATGTCCTATTAGCCCAAGGTCCTAATAGCTTACTTAAATTTGCATACACTCCACAATTTATTGTCAAGGGGTGAATTTATGATGGAAGATGCTGTTTAGCATAGGCAAAGGTATCACTGTTTTGCCTACTTGCAAAATATTGCTCCATCCATTCATCAAACTGCCACAAACAGACCTCAATCTAAAGGAAAAAGTAAATTTAAATTTTATGCAGGACGTGCCATAGAATTAAACAGCTATTTTCAAATATCTCAAAAAAAATGGTTTTGGAATATTTGAGTAACTCTGCTCTCCGTTGAAAGCGCAGCTATTGAACATGCTTGAGCCTGGGACTTCACAACTACAGGCAGAACTGAACCTGTGTGTCACCCCTTGCAGGAAAAACAATACTGATGGGCTTAAGCATGTGACAGGTCTGGTCCCAAGTGTATTACTTATTTTTCTTTATATGTTTCTTCCATTCCTAACTGAAGCAATCAGAAACTTTTAGCAGATTTTAGCAAGACTGAATTTCCGGTATCTCCTTAATAGCTGGTCAATAAAGCACAAAATATTTTCAAAATACCAATAAGAAGATTTATCACTAGATTAATAGAATTTTTACAGTGATTTCTGATAGTTCTGTTCACTTAGATTACTTTGTTTTGAACATATATATTTGATAAGAAGTTGGAAACAACAGAATGTGAACACCGAGGCAAAACTACCAAAGAAGGATATACAGGAAAAGATCAAGGTCTCTTTATTAGGCTTACTGCTTATATTAATATTGAACATAGAAGTAGTCCTCCTTTTTAGCAATTACAGTAATTATAAGTAGTTATTTTACAATTCAAAATTTCTTGGAAAAAAACATTGCTATGTATTTCTATAAATTACAATATTGATCTGTGCAGACAAAGAGTTCTTATTTGGATACTAGAAATCATTTCCTCAGATTACAAAAAAGAAAAAAAAAAAGACCATAAAGCTTTTTGTTTATAGAAATATTACCACAAGCACAAGATATACAGTTCTCACATTCTTCCTGGAGCTCTGAAATCCACTGGAAAGTTGGGAAATTTATGTTCTTCTTCCTTCTATACAAAAGTTCTAGATTTCATTGCCAAACTCCTGTTCGCTGTTGTTTATCACCAGCATGCTCAAAAAACATGAAGTCCTAAGAAGGAAACAGAAAGCAAACAAAACAAATACTTCTTAAATGCAGTTCTTAGTTCAGAGATCTCCTGGTTGTTTTGCAAGGTACTCAAAGCACCTTCCTCTTAGAAACCTCAAATGATGCGAAGAAGTTAGGGGCAACTCTCTCCATCCCCCCGTCACCTGGGTCTCTCAGAACAGGACATGCACAGAGAGAGAAAGAGGTGGTGAAAGACCTACATGGAAACTTTAAATTATCACTAGCCAAAGCTATGCTTCCTTTACTCAGGATTCCTGCCCTGGCTTTGTTTGACTGACTCAGTCCCTTCCATTTTACCTCAGAGTGGAATCCATCACAATGGTGACTATCTTTACTTTTCACCAGGGCACCCCATTTTCTGTGTCTGGAGTCCTGGGTTGCTGGTGCTCACTAATGCTGCAATTCGTGCACATGGTAGCAAATGAACACACACAGCTAAGGAAAGCCTGGTTCGTGCACAGGGCTGTTAGAGGCTGGTAAGAACTTTCCAAACAAACTTAAGGTGCTTCACAAGCCCCTTTCGTCCTGCTCTACAGCCCTGCCAGCACAGAAGCAGTGCACGTTTTGAAATGGTACCTGATGCTGAATTGCACAGGTAAGTGGAAACATGAGCGTGTTGCACACTGTTTTCAAAGTGAGCTGCACTGCAGTATTTGACATAGCAGAGTCAGAGTGCAGCTGAAAAGCACTGTATCAAGTTAGGTGTGCTCTGCCTCCACAGAAGTCCCTCCCATTGGAAATGACTCCCCTGAGAGCATTTAATCGTGCTCACAAACTTCCAAGGAGAGTTGGGAGGAACTGGCTGCAGCATTCAGCTGCCCAGCTCACCAGCTCAGCAGGCTGCTCTAGCTTTGGATGGGTCTCTCGGGTATTCCTGGTGTGCACTTTTCTCGTCTCACTGTCCACATAAACAAGCTTTCCTCTGCTAATGTGTCTGTAAGGAGTCTTCCCTTTACAGGGTTTCTCAGTCCCATCACACATGAAGCTCTCCTTAAATATAGTCAGCACTTCATGTAGTCTAGAATAAGCTTATTTTCTGAAATAATTCTTTATTGCCCTCTGTGGTAGTTTTACACACAGCAAGTTCACAACAAGCTGTCACCCACTTCAAGGAGCTCAGAGTCAAATCCTTTACCAGCACAATTTGAACACTGAAATTAAGAATTCAGTTCATACTTGAGTATTAGCGAATGACAGACTGTACAGCCCCACGCTGGGGTGTGCAGTTGTCACAAACATCCCCAGGCCGGAGTGGGCAATTGTCTCAAGCATCCATCTTGAGAAATTGACAAAAGACCCTCGAATTAATCAAACTTCTAAATTGGGCATTGTGCTTTGGGAACTTCCTCATCTTGGTAAGGAAGTGTGGAAGACCAAGTGAAATCCTACAGAGGTAGGGTGTTAGCTTGCAAAACCTACCTATGTCATGTAGGCAAGAAAGTTGAGCACTTGCCTTTGGGGGAGCAATGTGAGACCACCAAGACTCCCTCCCCTCCATGCCCACTGGCTCATTTTTGAGAACTTTCGTGAAGCTATGAGACGGGCACCCAAAGGGTATAAAAGGAGACGGGGCCAGCCCCTTGCTGTATGCGCCCACCACCAGAAGACCCTGACCACCAGGTGCACACCCACCACTGGAGGACCCTGACCACCAGCAGAGACCACCGCTGGATCCAAGGGTGCTGATATCTTCTGTTACTTCTTCTCTTGCTCTGTCTCTGGCTTTCTCAGCACATAAGGGTAATGTTGGTGTAAGTTTGTCAGCCTGCTATATTCTGTGGTTTGGTGAAATCAGACAGTGTGCTGTTGAAACCTTTTGCCAAGTCAATATCCGTTTCCAACCGCACTGCGCTAAAAGTAACATTATGAAGTTCCAGAGTTACCATCTTTTGTAATTCCACTGCCATTCCAAGTAAAGCTTTGTTTTCAGTCCAGCCTCTTGGTCATTGTTCTGACTCTCAGTATTGCCCAGAGAATTAAAAAGATCACCTTCCTTTATTCCTGCTGAGCAGGACGGGACAGTCGGGTTGCTCAGAAATGTTACTGTATTTCAAAGCTGAATAGTAAGCTTCTGCAGAAAGACTGGAAAATACCAGACATACCAGGAAAGACAGAGGACTATCCTTAAAACTCCACTTTATTGATTCACCTTAAATATGGCTGGCCTTCTGTTGTCAGTCAAAGAGGGGCTAACTGCAGGTGTTATGGAAGAGTTCAACAAAAGCCAGACCTAGAACAGTATTTCCTCAGCATACTGTCCCAGCCTCCACCAAAGCATAACTCCAGGACAGACGGAAGGCAAAGCAAGAACGCCGTTTGGAAATGGTTGCTGCATTTGTCTGTTGCCATCTGAAGTGCCTTAACATGTCCTGCCTGGCTTATAGATGCTGCTCCAGAACGACACAAATCCCTTGCAGCACCTGTGTCGTATCTGTCAGACCCACACAGATGTTCCATGTGCTGGCCCATCTCAAGTGGCAGCAGCTCTCCACAACCAAGCAACTGATTTGTGTCCTGGTTATATAAGCTCCCAATTTAAGTTAGGCACCTACATTTGGTGCGTTGCTTTGTTCTCCAGTTTCCATTTATTGCAATGGGAGCTTGGACATCTAACACTCATGTAGATGCCTACCACTGTCTCTCAAAGACCAAGAAAAAAAAAAAAGAATGAAACTGAGATGATTAATTCAGGTATCCACAAATTAAAAAATTGCTTTTTGATACACAGAGCATCCTGTAGCAAACTGTATCACAGCTCGGCCATAACTGTATGAAAGTACCTTCTTCTGCTTCAAATCTACCACGTGAAATGTCATTTTATGCTGTTAGTTTTTGTATTAGGAAAACAGAAGAATTTTTACTGAATCCGCTTTTTAAACCTCACCCAGATTTTATAAAAAAATAAAATCAACCCTTCACAATTGGCTTTCATTTCTCTTGCCCTAATTAGCTCCCATCTTGATTACATTTCACAGCCTCCTTTTATCATCTTCATGATACAGGACAGCTACATCAGTCTTGTTTCATTTGAAACGCAAAATAGGAACATTATTGAAAATGCCTTTCAGAAGCATAATGTACAAGACTGGAAGGGAACCCCTAAGTTCAGGGGGCTACTGTAGGCAACCATGTAACATAAATATGTTCCTTGGCACTTGCTTCACTTCATTCCAAGTGCTCCCCACCCTCCATGCATTATACAATGTCAGTCTAAGGCTTCATTCCACTGATACGTAGGATTGAGCTTCCAGCCAAAACATACTTAATACTCCTCCTTCATTTACAATTCTTTTATCTGCCTGTAGAAATGTTTTCACCTAGCAAATCCATTTTAACTTGGTTTAAATAAGAATATGAAGCTTTAAGTTCTAGTGTTGAGTTATTTTAATTCCCTTAGCATGCCAAAAAATGATGCCTCAATAAAAGACAAGTGCCTTTTAAAAATAAAATTAAATATCTTGTAATTTGAATATTCTTAATACTAGAAAGGTGGGCAATAAGCACGACTACTATTAATTGATTCTCTAAACATAATTGTGTAGACAGTAAACAGAACCACCTTCTTCAACACTCAACTAAAGTGACACTTGAAATTCAAGTAAGAAAAGCTCAGTGCTTCATCTACAAGTGTCTAAATGTGAACTACTAGCACAGCATTACAGTTGCTAAACAAAAGCATTAAATAAGATGGTCAGCAATTTTACCATAAAAAATAGCAAACATTAGTATATGCAATAGAAGTTGCTACTCCTATCAAAGACTTCAAAAGCAAATGGGGAAGTTCTGATTTTATTGCAATGCAGAACCTGTACAATAACAGCAACCAGGCTGTATGCCAAGTCCTTTTACACACTGAAATTCACGTTAAAAATACAGTCATGATAAAGATTATTAGTGCTAACTGTGGTCAAGTGTTGAGACATGAAGTTTAGATTGACCAACCTGACCTCAGCTTGACCTCATTTGTGTTGAGCTCAACAAACCCCTGAAGACTAATCCATCATGGCTACAACAGTTTTACCAACTTGTGAGAAAAATATCAGAAACAGCACAGAGGTAGAGGCCACGAACATGCAAGATACCACAGTAATACGTTTACCAAGGCATGCAAAAACATGTTTAGTATCGAGTAGCACAAAAAGGCAAATATGAAGCGAGCATGATACCTGCTTCGTAAGTTTTTTTCAGGTGTAAAATGTAAACTGAAGGCTCATCAGCTGAAGATCATATATGTCAAATGCAGGAGGGTAGCAAGCAGGTCTATGAAGGGTCAAATGAATGCAGAAAATAGCCCCAAACTACAAAGTTTAGTATTCAGTTATTTTTAAGCCCCTTAACATGAATTTCCTAGGGCAGCTTAGGCTTCTAACCTACAGAAAGTCCACCCTGATCTACAGAGACAAAACTACTTAAAAACTGTTCCCTCTGAGGAAATCTCAATTAAGTGGGTACCGGAACGGGTAAGAGGCAAGCGAACAGAACACAAGTGCTTTTCTTGAGAGCATCACCTCATCTGGTTAGTGACAAGATCTCATTTAAGACTAAACGTGGCTACAAGCCCAAAATAAAAGCCTACATGGAATTTTAAAACAGCATATTAAATTTTAGTTTGAAAATTAATACCTGCCTGCCATTGGAAGACCATTCAATTAATAAGCTGTAACAGACTTTAGAGAAAAGACAATCTAAAGGCATATTCTTTGTGTGATCAGCTGAGTGCTTTTAAGGTTGTGCTAACTCCTAATCCAGAGAAACAGAAGTTATAGATGGAAAAGAATTTTATTACCTTCATATTGTGGCTTCACGAGATCCAGCATCTGGCACAAACAGTCTTCAAATGGTAAAGGTTCTATGGCCATGTTGTCTAATTTTTGGCACTGCTCTTCATAAAAATACTCCAGTTCATACATAGACAAAGCACCATCCCCATCAAGATCCATGCAGCGAAACCAGTATTCAATGCTGAAATTCAGCAATTAATAGCAGAGAGCTCTTTACATCAATTTGTTACATAATTTTAAGAATTTATATTGCCTGTTTTAAAGGCTACGCTACTTACAGACACAAAACCAGACCTAAGGCTACATTCCATAATGCCATAGGAAGTCATTAAACACCACCTACAGTGGTAAGGGTGGTAAGAGTTTTTGGCGTTTGCCAAGCCATTCACAACTGCATTTGAAAACACGCTTGTTTGTTGTGGGTGAGTGGGGGAGAAGAGGACTAAATCACGTGGCTTTACATAAAAACTTAAGGGAGCCAACAAAATAATTGAATGACACATCAAAACCCAAGTTCTTTTTTCATATTGAACAAGCTAGTGACACGTCACACAACAGGCTTCTTATCAATATCCTAGAGCTAATGCTAGCTGTATAGTTTCCCAAAGTCACTGGCATAGAAAAATAACTTGCATTTCCTTTATCTATGACCCTGTCTATAGATAGGCCACACAGAACATATGGAACAATAACATTTAATTAGCCTCTTGAGTCACTAAAATAGACTTTTACAGCAGCAACAACAGAAGAGACTGACAAATAAGAATGCTGCAAACTGGGCCAGTTTTCCACTCATGTTTTTATCATCTAGCATCTTTCATTACAGTTCCAGCTAAGCATCAGCGGTCCCTCTTCAAAGACTGGAAAACAATAAAGTCAGTCTTTATTTCTGTTCAAACATAAGTTAATTCTTACCTAGTTGGTGTTTTCTTATCCTCTTCAGATATCAAAAACCAGACAAAATCAGCATAGCTAATTTTTCCATCTTTTTGTGCTTTCCTACCTCTTGAAGGCCAGTGACGGAAGAGATAGAAAATTTATGTTAGAACACCTAACTTCAAAACACCTAGCTTTTACTCACCAAAACTAAGGACTATTGTCTTTGGTGCTATTAACTGTTCATCTCCTAAAAGATGCAGTGTTCCTAAGGTGACTTGTCACAGACTACTCTGATTATTCAGTTTCAGGAGCATGTATGCTCTCTTCTGTTTCTACTGCAGTGGGTATTTGAAGAGGAAGGCAGCGCCCTGTCCAGAAGGATTTCAGCTTTCCCTCCTGGGCAACAATACCACTACTTCATTGTTAACAGAGAGACATCTCAAATACTTTTAAAAAAATGTATTATATAGAAGTACACATGCTTTTTAGAATGTCTGTTCAGGTGAAAGTGATGAGAACTTAAAGCTGTACAGAACTCCACTAGCTAAAAGTGCTGGAATGGAAACATGAAGACAAAAATGAAACAAGAACATTCAGGAAGTCAATGTTTGTGACAAGAACATAGTTGTTCGTTTCTACTCCTACACCACAGAACACAGCATCCAAATACTTTCTGAAGACATATGGTCAGCCTTTCTGGTAAAAAGGCAGGTAGGTATTTCCTAGACATTACATTTCATTCCTAAAAATCCCTTTTTGCCATTTTATCCTCAAGATGTCTAGAGAAATATGATGCACGTTTTGTCTTGCCCATAAAGCTTGCATGGAGTAAGCTCTGGACATACGCCTGCCAAGTGTCATTTCACTCATTTCAGCCTTCGTTACGTCATTTCTGTTTATTGGCTTCTTTCCAGCTGCAGAAGTTGTGCTAGCAAAATGTTTCAAAAATTAGTTAAGTGCCATAACTGCACAAGAGTAATTCAATCTAAGTGGGAACAATGAAGAATGACTGTCAAAAAATGTGAATTAACTCAGCTGGAAGCATTTTTGTAAACTTGTTGATGCAATAAGCATTGATTTTAGAAGTCGTACTGAAAAGCCCAATTCCCTTTGGAAAATTTTGCAAGTTTGAGAGACGGAAAAATAACAGTGCAAACACTTCTTCCCTTCCTCATTCCCATTCCTGCTAAACCATACAATATCCTACAGCAAGTGTTTATTCGGGTAAAGAAAGGAGAGTAAAGAGCACTCCAGTACTACTATAGTTTAAACTACAGTACTAAAAGTTGAAATTCATTGCTCCATTCTAAGGGGAAGGCATTTTTTTTTCGGAATGTCACACTTAAATTAGCAAGCAAATAAATAAATATTAAATTCAATTTAGTTCAGTGTGTAAAATAAGTACCTCGTTACTGCTCCTGAGAAGATCCTCTCTATCATCCTATTTGATATTGCTGTGAAGAAAGGTTTAAATTAGCGTCAGCTATATACAAGTTATTTTTGCTTTGTATTGTCTAGTTCAAGAGTTTATTGGAAACCTCTCATACACACATCTGAGAGAAAGATCAAGTGTAGCGTTCGTTAATCCTTTTTGAGTTCTCTTGGAGAAGATCACTTAACACAGTCTCCAAAGCAAAGCTAGAACCAACCAGCTTTGAATTCAGACTTGATGCAGAAATAGTAGCATAGTAAAAAGTAATTAAATTGGCTGATTAATAAGATAGCATTTACCAGTTCTTTGACAGGTAAGCCTTGTTTTTGAGTGCCATTGCAGTTTATATGACCTTGGTTTTGGAAAAGAGCCAAAATAGAACTGGCATGTTAATACATAATGAGCATACCTAACCAATTCTGACATGGGTCTATTTCTGACATGGGTCTGATCCATGCTTCTAATTTTGAAACTATTTCAGGGATTTTAGAGACATGTCTTAACTGAGCACTACCTCTGTAAAGGATATTCAATTTATGCTGAAGAATTTGTCGGTGGTACTCAAAGCAGCACATGATACTATTCTCACAGAAGAATTACATCTCATTATTCTATCTATGAAATTTTTTTCAGCATTATAGAAAAATTGATAATTAAAGCAGGTGGTTAACCATTTGAACCGTCCATCTGGTTTATGTACTTACGGTGATGCTATCACTGTATTATTCTAGTAAGGACGCTAGTCCCTGCTTAATATTTATCCCCAGAACTGCAGGATAGTTAATTTGTTTCAGAGATATGTGCTGTGCTGCTTCTTACCTACTTTTGAAACACTGAAGTTGTTCAAACTTCTCAACAACAGCTACGTATTTTAATATTTTTCTTACCACATGAAGTGTTTGATCTAGCCTAGGTTTAGACTAGTGACAGTACTAAAGGAAGAGATTTCTGAAACCAGATCGTCTCCTTTTGGACATGCAAAAACAGAAGTTTAAGACTAATGTTGGGTATCATATCCATTTTATGCTCTTATTTAGTCTAGTTCTCATTAAGCAGCAGCTGTTAAGTTTTAACCAACATTCCATGGCTTAAAGGATGCAAAACTACATTGCAAGTGGCATGGTATCAGTTCTCCTTCCTTTTTATAGCGTACTAACTCAGTAGAGCAACTCTCAGATGAAAGCAGCTTTCATTCCTCACTGTCCTAAAGTGTAGTTAGACTTCAGCAGGCAAATTTTCAGGAGCAAGCAATCAGAACTGTGTTTATTCTTTTCAACGTGGGATAATATTCCATAATCACTTTGTGCTTAAGTAAGCTTTCCAGTCCTGAAGGGAATACTTTTTTTAAGATGACAGCAGACACAAAGCATCCAAAAAGCCCAACAGTTCCATACAAGCTACAAGAATTTCTAGAGCAGGTACAAGCGTGTAAGACTATAGAATCACAGTCACTGTATATTATGAATGCAGAAAATGTAAAGCTGCCAAATAGTATTAAAAGAAAACGTACAGCAGAATTCGCAAAACTTTGAAGTAAGTACATCAATGTATGTTTACCTTTTTCTACCCTTTCCATACCTTGCCATAACAGCCATGCTACTTGAATAATGTAAGTAAAATGGATTGTTTCCAAAGATAACAACCCAAAACCACCAATTGGAGCCATTTATAATGTACTGAGACTTAAATTAGTTTTTTAGATCAAGCCTACACACTTACAAATTTATTTCCTCTTCTACTTCTTTTCAAAGATCAGAATTAAAATTTAGGACTTTCCTCAAATTTGGTATTGCTAGTCACAAAGCAGCGTCGCAGATGACTTGCCCTGCTTTATTTCACTAGTCAGCAGGATCAACTATACCAACAGACTCAGATATAACAACATTGGCCTTGGCAGTTAACCACTTTCTCTGTTGAAAGGTCACATGTAAACAAAGGTGCTTTATTTGTCATACCATGATCATTATGTCGAGCTAAATCCTTCCGATCAATATAGAGGTCATGGTCCGTATCCAGCTCCCAAAATTTGCAATAGATAACATAAAAATGTTCATATGAGAAGTACTCTGTCAGCTGGTTAATATCAGCTTCCTCTTCCAATAATGCCACATTCTATTATCAGAAGGATAAATAGAACACATTAAAGAATTTGTACGACATCTGTTGAATGATCTGAGTTCTCATAACCACATTAATATCTAATGCTATTTCAGTGGAACAATTTTTATCTTCAGAGACAGTGCACACTATGCAGCATGATGGCAAAGACTGGACACACAAGGCAGAAAAACTAATGTGTCCATAGAAGAATGAGGAGAACAGCCAGACTTCTGCTAATCACATATGCATTTATACAGCTCTAGATAAAGATAACATTTAAATATTCTAGTGTATGAGAATTAATGCAATTGAGCCTTCACTAGTTTTTGGAAAAGGAATGTTACTCCCTTAAGCATTTAGTTAATGCAGTTTTTAAACTTGTAGAAATATCTGTCTTGCAAAATTTTAGCTATTATGTACCTGCAAAAAGTTGCTTTTCCTGAGCTCATTGCACGTTATTTTCCCAGACCAGGATCTATTTACTGTATAAAATATTCTCTGTATAACCTGCAAGAAACAGAAAATGGAAAGGTGATCTTAGGTATGCTGAGTAAACATCCTCCCACACATTTGCCAAAGATAAGTCTTGGCTCAGATGCATTACACAACACCATCTTTCCCCTATTCTTATCCTTCTTGTTACTTAGCAGGTTGATGCTTCTCTTACATGTCGTATTACCAAATCATTTCTAATTTTGTATCTAAACTCATCTTGATAAGTCTTATTTCAATGCCACAGTACCCATATATCACACAGTAAAGCTGCAGAGTACTCGTATGCTATCCAGAATATGTCTATTGGCAATTTTGCTATCTCCCAGTCTTCCAGATCTACAGGATATCATCTAATAAACCTATTAATATATCTCATTCCTTCAGATTTACAGACCTATGTTTAATATTAGAGTATTTTACTTCATAAATGAAGTTACAGAAATAGAATTGGGACTGTTTAAGGATCAGAGTATAGGAAGATGTTGCTCCTTCTGAAGTCCACAAATACAACAAATCAACATTGGACAGAAATACTTCCTGGAGGTGGAAAGAAAATGTTTTTCCCCATTTAAGTTTACTCTATTTAAAGTTACTTGGGGGGGGGGGACGACACGGGACACAACCCTGTTAATAGTATTAAAAGGAGTACATAAATGTTTTCTAACTGAAGAACAACAACAACAAAAAAAATCTATGCAAGAAAGGCTAATAGTTCTTGTTCCATGACCGGTATCAGAACCAGAAACAAATCCACTCAGTTGAGTATCTGACACTTTTGTTTAAATCAGTTTTACACGTCCATTATTTTGGTAAACTCATCCATTCAGCATAACTTGCTTCATTTTAGTTTACAAACATAAGACTTTAAAATATGTTTTTCCTGTTTAACTGAATTCAGTATTTACCTCAGTTTGACTTAAGCCAACCAGACGCACGTTTCCAGTCACTCATTCAACTACTAACAAAAGCAGACAAAAAAGCTACACATATTACAAACTATAACGGCTTAATTGGAGATTGATTATACCTGCTAATTAACAAGACCAAATACTGCATGTATAGCATTTCATTTGCAACACAGTAGTTATTAGCTAAAAGAACCATCTCTTTAGCAATCCTTTTCCCCCAAATAAAACCTCTTCCACACTGAAGACTATTATTTTTTATCACTTCAGACTTTAATTGCAGTAAATCAATAGTTTAAACAAACCAATCCTTTCTAAGTGACAAACAGAAGAGTAATTTATTCATAAAGTTTTCAAATAAAGCTTGAACTGTAGCATGCAGCAAGCTCTGCAGGTCTTACTTTGAACAAGAACAGCTGGTTCAATAGATCCAGAAAGAAGAATAGACTAGCCTACTTTTGAAACTTAATTAGCTCAATTCTAATTGTGAGTTTAGGAAAGGCCCATTTCTGGCTTATACTACAAAGCATTTTTTTCTGAAAAGGTTTTGCCTTAGCTTTGCAACTTAATCCATCTGCATGTCATTATCTCATCTGTTATACATTTAACTGATCTAAAAATAAACCCAAAATTGAATGTTTGCTAAAGACAACTGGGAACAGACTTAAAAAAAAATGGTTTTCTAAAGTGAATCAAAGCAGAGAGTATAAGCAAACCATCAGAGAATTGCCTTCTTCACTATGCTGCACTGTGGTTTGTCAGAAGTGATAGGAAATGGTGCAATACAGAGATTACAATTTCAAGAATTCACAGTTCACACATAAGTGTAGCATCTCCCTTGTCTGGGCAAACATTTTTAACATATTTCAGCTTTATCTTGAACATATGTACCTAACCTTACCAACCAACGAATCTACAACCTAGCAGACAGAACAGTTTGCTTCCATGGCTGAACACTTACACGACACCTGCTTCACTAAAGAGATGTGTGTAATTATGTATGCATACTCATATATACATGTATACATATACACACAA
>Ga0181612_157300_pt1 | contig 21451 bp, 18 predicted proteins | sample HoacroProtozoa21_FD_119630 | JGI IMG/M metagenome (GOLD analysis project Ga0181612, IMG submission 119630) | Hoatzin crop microbial communities from Cojedes, Venezuel. Combined Assembly of Gp0051906, Gp0051904, Gp0051908
CGACTGGATGATGGGATGGCAGAAGGCTGTGAGCCACCGCACACACCCAGGTGCCCAAAGCATTTGAAATGGCCACCTCTGCTCATTGCAACCTTTGGAGACACGCTGCAAGGACTTTCTTTAATCTTAATTACATTATTGGGGAGAGAAGGGGAGGAGGAGTCCAGGAAAAGGGTTTCCAGAAACCCAACGGGGAGCGAGGCAGCCTGGCGTGATTTGTGGGCAGGGACTGGAAGTGTTGCTCTGCACTCGTCTCCCCAGAGACGCAGAGACGGAGCAACAGCTCCACAACACATTTCATTGCCACTAATGAGAAAACGACTTTTGAGACTGAGCCTCGAGCAAGTTTTGAAGGTCACTCCCGCAGGTGTGGAAATGAATTGGGACTGGATCAGGGTCCAAACATAAGTTATTCTACTTAGACCACTAACGGATTATTTGTGTGCACAGGGGGTTAATAGCCTCAGGGCTGTGATGTGTGTGTATGTTTAATTTAATACATCTTGACGGCTGAGGCTGCTAGGGACAAAGGCCTCTCAGCCTTAGCACTGCGGAGAAGCGAAGACAAGGGAGGGTTTCTTAGGTGAATCTGAGAGCGAGGGTGGACACAGAAGAGAAAGTCAATTATCCGGAGTAAGTCCTGACTGCCTGCAATTCCCCATCCCCAGTCCTCTAGGGGCGGGTTTGGCCCATGAAGTCTGACTTCAAATCCAATAAAAAATTAACTGATTTTGAACAACTACTGGACATGCCTCCTTAGAGTTTTAATACGTGCTCTTCAGCTGCAGCACGGAGTGGAATTAATGAGAGGAAAGAGAGCCCGAGAGTATCAGGCATGAGGCTAAAAGCATGCCAAATTCCTGCTTAGCTTCTCTGACTCAGGGGAATCCCTCCCTTCTTCTTGGCACTGCTAAGGACTGACATGTCCTCAGTCCATCAAAACGCTGCATGGCTGAGAGCACCAGAAAGAGGCATGTCGTGACTGAGGATGACACTTGTCCTTAAGATAAGCTAGTCAGGGCAAAGATGCATCTCCCACAACCTGCTGGTACAGCGTGCAGATGTTTCACTCCGTGGTGCACTCTTACAGGCTTCACAGTAACTGCTGCACGGCAGGCACCAGAACACACCTGAAAGTCCACCTCAACGGGGCAGTCAGTGCTACAAGATCAAGTCGCTGTCATACCCCACTCCTACACAGAAACCACAATGCATGTGCTGATTAACTGTGCCAGGAGAGCAGGAACATAATCCAGAGACAGCACAGTGAACTTCTGAGCTCCGGTGCTTTGTATAAAAAAATGGGGTGTCAGACAGGTAACTTGCTGTGGGCATCTGACAAGGACAACAAAAAGAAACCAATTAGCAGCTTCACAAGGTGCAGTCCCTGGAATCACAATGTGAAACCCATTCTTCTCACTCAACAGGCACGATGTGCCAACATTAAAGTCCAACTCTAGCGTATCGGTAACAGCACTTTGCAACTGTCCACAGCCCTTCCCTTCAAGGCCTGCAGCTTTTGCAAAAAAAGGCATGCAGTGCTTGCTAGGAAGTACTTTTATATCATCTTCTAGGCAAATGAGACCAAGGGAAAGCAAGCATGGTGGCACAATTTGCTCATCTTCACACAGTAAAATGGTAGAGGATCCAAGACTGGAACAGAACGGTCCTGTTTCCAAATCTGGTGCTCCCACCACTCAGTAACCAGTCCACCCGTGAAAAAGAAACCTACCTGAGATCTGCTTGCAAGTAACTAAAAAAAGATCCAATACTGCTGCTTGCAGTCTGTAAAGAACTGTGTGTAACACGTTATGCCTGGATCTTTACCTGACCTCCAGCAGTCTACCCGATTGCCTCCTGTACGTGCTCTGCAAGCACTGGGGGTAGCGCTCACCACCCACCGTGACTGTGCAGCACCTAGAACCACGGGTTCCTCTTAGACTGTGTGTACTAACAAAACCAAAGGATAAACCAAAACTACTCCCAGCAATAGGCAACTAGGTGGCTCAGCACATTAGGAGCGACACAAGAAGATTTTGCATGATTTACAATACATCTGTATATATAAATAAAAAGCTAGGAAATAAAAGACCAACAAATACAGTGGCTTTCCGACGAGTACTGAATAGAAGCAGGGAGTGTTTGGAGGTTGTATGTTATTAGGGAGTGTTGGGAGTTGTATGTTTTGAAGATAAACACAAAGAGAATATAAAAAAACCAAAACCCAAGAGAGGTAAATAATTCATCAAAAGAATAAAAACAAGAAGCTAGAAGGGAAAAAAAGAAATACCAAAGGGAAGAGTTTTCTGAGCAGGTGAAAAAAACTTCATTTCTCATGGGAGTGAAAACCAGAACCAAAATTAACTGGAACAAAAGGCGGGAGGGGGCATGTTTTCAAAGGTGAAACATTTTGTCTGGAAACTGGTATCTCCCATCCTAGGCATTTAAGCATTTCCCTGAGGTGGGAAACAAAGTCTGCCGCTAAGCTGCTGACAGAGACAGCGTGGTCTGACGTGGCTTCCAGCAACACTCGAACCATGGGCAGAGACTTCAAGACAGTCGCCTGAAGAAACGAACCTGCTCACACAGCCAACACTTGCTCTGCAGCACGACCAGTAGTTTCTTTCACCCAAAGCCACCAAACCATCAAACAGTCTAACGTACATAAAACCGTGTTAACGTAACTTGCCCATAACTATTTGCAAGTCTTCTAGGATTTCTTCAGATTTTTAAACAAATAACTTGCTCTAGAATGGCAACTTTCACAACTGACATTCACTGCTTTAAAACACAGCGCATCTGTAATCATCTAAAATAAAAACCACAGAGTTTTTAGCGACTTTTTTTTTTTTCTTTCTCTCGCCTGACTGTATACAACCCCGGGCTGTGGCTCCTTCCCCTCAGGTGAGGGACGCTGCGCTGTGCCTGGAAAGTACCTGGACGGGCTCCTCCTGCACCTACGCTCAGCCTTCGGAAGGAGGGGAGATGTGCGACTCAATAGGTGGCACTCTTCCTTCTTGAATAAACCTACTTGGGTCTACTTTGCCGTCAGAGGTGCTGAAGAGCAAATTTAAGGTCCTGACTTCTTATTTACTTGGCGATTTTCCGGGCCTGTTAAAATAAAAACCCCAGCCAAATGCAAGCGTTACCAATTACACTCTGCCAATCCTAATTCCCCCCCTGCAGCTCCAAGGAGACACAGCCTTCTCTGCGGCCGCATGATCCTCTTGTGCGCTGTTAAGCAGCTCTGTTTAACCGGCAAGCATCTGCATTGGAGAAGTCCGTGAAAGTGAAAGTGAAATCCCAGCCTGGGCACGTTTCCATCACATCTTCCTCCTGCAGAAATCACCAGTTCCAATTAACAGCTTTGGTCTTTCCTGCAGACACCCAGAGATACGGTTTCAAAGTGTTGCAAGAAACGGTGCATACGCCTCCTCCTAAGGGCTCGAGGCTGCTATGGAGAAAATCTGCTCGAGGACTGCCCGTCTGCAGGTCAAGGGTAAGTCCATCTGCGGCAGTTTCTCCTCTCATTAGCCAAATTCAGAAAAAAGACATGATGTTTTGTGCCACGGAGTGACAGAGGACTTGTTTTCTAAACCTCTTTAGGGGCCCTCCACAGGGAGTTAGTCATGGAGGTAATAACTACAATTTGACCAAGCCTAGGAGAGTGAGTAGTCATCTGACAGATGAACAGGAGCATGGAGCAGCCACTAGATTTAGGTGCCATTAGCACGCACGTGTCTTCACACATTTCTACAGGCACACCTGTGTTCCCGTATGTCCAGAAGGCATGGGAAGGGGAGCAGTTAGAAGCCAGTACCTTCCCCACACCTCCCAGGGAGGGGGTAAGAAATGAGGGGATTCTCTTCTCCCTTTCTTATCCCCACCCAAGTTGAGAGCCATTTAAAAATGGCTGAAAGCGGACCTGACTGTTGCTCTCTGTGATCACCACCTCCAGAGGCAGACAGGGCCAACTGCACTCTAGACTGAAGAACAAGACAAAGACACAGACCGTATCTTGCTCCGGGTCTTCTGCCTGTGCGGACCCTGCCCCAGAGAGTAGCTTAGGTAATACCGAAAAAATGGTTAAGCTTAGTCACTGGTTTTCAATTGCTTCCCCTGATTATTTCCCAGAGACTCTCGGAGTCCGTGCAGCAGCTAGGACCAACAGACCAAAGGATGAAAGACAGTGGTCCAGGCTGTGAGTGACTCCTCGAAGCTGAGCTCAGAGCAATGCCAAGCAACAGCCGGGGCAGTGGGTAACCTCCAGACCTGAAACGTATCTACCTCTGCTGTTACTGCTCCTGTGTTCTCACCACCGTAACAGATCAGGAAGGACACAGCGAGGTCAGGGATCTTGGATGCCATCACATGCTAGCTCCATATGATACCTGCAGTGGTACTGATGATGTCCCGCAGTGGCATGACACAGTGCACGACGACATTAGCTGGCCCTGCTGCACCTGCTACAGAAGGCAGAGGTGCGTCAAGCATTAATTCACGCTCCTCTCCTCTTTCCCCTCAGTGCCCCTCTCCCACCAATTCCTAGAGCCACCTGAAAGCCACCTCCCCTGCACCCTCCAAGGTCCCTGTGCTTTCAGCTGTGTAACAAGAGCAGCAACCCAAGCGGCAGCCGCTGCCTGGCTGCCTTGCCTGGGGCCTTTCAGTTCCCCCGCAAGCAGCCCCGGGGTTCAGCCAGCCCCAGCTGAGTCACCTCGCCCGCCTGGGTCTCTCCCAGGGCAGCGTGTGGGGGCGGAAGGGTTGGGGCTCATTGCAGGAATTTCCACACAACCCTTTCCTAACCGCACCCCGCCACAAGCAGACAGTGAAGACGACAGCAAACGGCAACACTCTCGAAGAAAAGGGAGAGAAACAAGGGGGACAGAGATGACGGGAAGAGAAAACGAGCAGGGATACAGGGCCCAGTTGCAGCCTATCTACTGTGCTGGGATGGTACTGGTACGGGGATCCCTAAAGCAAACAGCTCAACAGCGGTCTTGCCAGGGAAAGCCCCTACGTAAGGAAGAGAATGCAGTCTCTTTCAGATGGATTTGAACTGTATCTCTACACTTCCCTTCCTGCAGCTCAAAAGAAAAGCAGGACACGACTACCAAAGTACAGCACAGCACCACTCGAACTCCACAATGTACTCTCTGCACGGCAAAACCAAACCAAACCCCAGCACAAACACAAATTCCGATGGATACACGATGGATGGAGAAACAGCCAAAGTCAGAGTTAATCAACTCGGGGCCAAAATCTTACACCCACTGGTTCTGGAAACACAAGATCAGGTATGAGAGACAGCTCTCCAGAACTAAGTGCCCTATGAAAATAAAGAGAGATCGGGTGGACAAATCCCTCCAGACATTTCAAAAGGCCCAGCTGAATCTGCCCCTGCACTGTATGCAGGCAGGTGAGCCATTCCCAAACTGAAAAGGGTAAAGCAATACCAGGCACTCCAACAAGCAGAGGTCAGGGTTGTGTAGACACTGGATACCAGCTGGAATTCTAGAAAAATCCCTCTGAAATCACACTTAAAGTTGAAAGGGTAAAAGAAAGGCAATGAATAGTATTTAAAAATACAAGTTAAATGAGTAATAACTGTGCACTCTTTAGCAAAGACCACAAAGGCAGAATTTAGGTGGAAAGAAATTCTGACCCCTTGGGAGGCCACTCCTTGCTCACTGATTCCTGCAGCCTCCCGAGATGCTATTTACCAAGCCCAGGAAGTCAGCTGGAAAAGGGATGAGGGGAAGCAGATTAGAAGAGCTCCACCTCCCCTGGAGGAGAGATACCAGCCCAGAGCTCCTTATTTTCAGGCAGATCTGTCGTGCTGGCACCACTGCTGCTGCCTTTCTGACCTTGGAACAACCACGCAAGCAGCGCATACACTTTTTAAATCAGGAACATGAAGCATGAGCTCCTGAGCTGTGGCCTCTCACCTGTTATCTCCTCCTCAGTCGCTGTCTAGTTTTTATCCCTGTCTTCCCTCACCTGCCAATCTGCAGTTGGAGCACAGCTTGCTTTTTCTTGAAAATAAAGTTATGTGCTGTCTTTTCCGCACGGAAGCAAAGCGCAGCAAGACCGAAAAGTTTGCAAACTGCTCTGTCCTATGGGCTGCCGTCCTTTCACCGGGAGGGAGAACAGTGTGCAGGCGGCAGGGACACAGGACAAGGAGGCAGAAGGTAGCTCTCCTGTTTGTCCTGCGTCCTTGGGCTCTCCAGGACCTGCACTGAACTCTGTGTCTGCTGGCTCATCTCCAGCTGATCTTGTCCAGTCAAACACAGAATGCTCTCTAATTCTGGCTGAAACTCAAATGCCTCATTAGCTTTCAGAAGACGTCTCCCAGTCTTCTATAGACTGTGTCCCACCTCTCTTGCCCATTAGCCCATCTACTGATATCTTTCTCCAGTGTTGCCAAACACTGGTTTTTCTCAGTCCCCTTTTAGACAGGTACACATCGTCCTTACCACTGTAGTTACCAAAATACAGAGCGCGAGCAAGCGAGCGAGCGCACCACGGTATCTTTATTGCCGCAGCATACACTCCTATCTAGATTATGATTATGTATTCTTTGGCTGCAACAACAGCGAGGAGTCCCCAAACATAGCTCCATGGCGCGAGGTGCTGTATAAACAGAACAAAGGAACGAGCCCGAGCCCAAGATCTCTGCTGTTTAAATAAAGACAACACTTGTGAAAATATCTGACAGCTTCTTAATCTTGTATTTCCCTGGCATTTTCCCTTCTTGCAAATTTTATTACAAATGCAACAGTGGATATTTAATACAGTGACACAATTTCTTCTGAAGCACGTTTGCAACTGCTTTGTTATTTCCTTCTGGATTTTAGTCAGCATTTCTGGTACCACAAAGAGATACATATGTATTTTTTAAACTGATTACTCAGAACAGCCATGACGCTTCCCGCAACAGAAAGGGGCTACACTTGACCTTTAGTCAACACCGCACTCTGCGGCAGAGCTCTCCGCAGCCTATTACGAGGCAATTCAGCAGGAACAAGCGAAAGGGAATTATCTCAAATACATTTCAGGCGACTTTGGTCAAGAGTGCTTCACCCAAGTTGGGTAAATGGTCTCACTATGCCTTTGGCTTCTACCTGGAAGAACTCGACTTTTTGCATAGGCAAGACTTTGAAAAGGGCTGCAAATTCCAATGGGCTACGTGGGCCAGATGTGCCCAAAAATAATCACCCCTCTACCGCTGCTTCTGCAATTCTACTGCTAACCATGGTCTGGGGGGCACGGGGGATGGGCTGGGCAGAGCAGGCAGGAGACACCAGGAGCCAGCACTTGCTCTGCACCCAGCTATCCCCGCCCCGACAGTCCCCAGCAGCCCCTCAGACTGTTTCTTCACAGTTCTTTGCTGATGGTAAGGCGGAAATTGGGGAACGCTGGGACATGCTAACGCCCATTCCCTTCCCAACCTTGCTGGTATATCCCAGCGGGAGTTAACGCAGCATTAACCCCCACCCCCACCCCTTTCTGGTTTTTACTACACAGCAAGAAGGAAAGGTCTCTAGGGCTCCCTGGAAGAAGTGCCACTACAGCAGCTCACAAAGAGGGGGAACTCTCTACGCAAAGGCTCTACCACGTGAGTTGCTGAACCCACACCCCGTTTCCTCCAGGTCTAGATGTTCTGCCTAGGCGGCCCAACCCCTCACGTTTTGCCCTCCCTCTTCTTCCCAAACTTTGATACAATTGTCTGCACTCTGTTAACCCAGCAAGGCTTCACTTAGAGGCATCACACGGTTTTATCTAAGGTTCTTGAGGTTTTTTTCTCACCCAATTTTCCATCTGGAATGATCAGCGTACAGGGTGGATAAGCCATTTGTTTGCCCAAGGTCCCAAAGCCAGTTAGGACGGGGTCCCCTCCTCCGTGCAACTGAGGTCCTTCACTCCTGCTGCCAGGTCAGAGCTTCACCAGCCACAGCTCTTTTCCCAACCCACCAGTGACTTTTTCAGTGGCAACTTGTGACACTCACAAATCACCACCCCGCAAAGCATCTAATCCCACGGCCCTGGCAGGCACATCAGCAGGCAAAGCCAAATCCTACTAAAATCTCTAGAATCAGTGCAAAAAAATGGCTGGGAGTGAGAAAAAGCTGCCCAGCGTACATCACCCCTCAGATGGTCGGTCTGCAGTGCGCTCTCTTTTGCGTCCATGCAAAAAGCTGGTCTGCAAAATCTCCAGGATCAGGGCTCCGTAATTCAGTGATGCTGTTTGTACAGCACCTATGACAGCAAGACTGCGATCCGCACTACGGATTCTCACAGCTCTCCTCCTACAGCGTGAACTTGCAGCTCATGTACCTGCAAGCACCTTATCGTAAGGCTCATCTCCCTGTGCTCCCCACATTTTATCCTGGAATTAGATTGAACAGGTTTATGGTGCTGGAAAAGACCTGGTTAGCAAAAGGAGGGAGTGATGAGAGAGGGATAATCTAGATGGGCCAGAAAGGCAGTTATGAATTTCTGACTGTATTTTTAATTAATTGCATGGCACTTATGAGCCGACGACAGGTGTTCTATAAATCTAAAATAATTAAATAAAATAAGCATAAGCTAAATAACAGTTTTGTATGTGCCATGCATATTTAAGTATTCAAATCATGAGTGTGATATTAACAAAATATATCAAAGTTCACACTGACATAAACCAGATTTATTGTGCTATACATAGTATAGCTGGGCCTTATAGCATCACGGAGGTGGCAAAAGCAATAAAAAACTAATCTGTTTGTAGGCAAGCAGCCATTTTCATGTTTGATGGGTTCACATAGACAGCCACAAAAAACTGAAAAGCTAGCTTTATTTCCTCATTTTCAAAGATCTGTAATGAGCAACTAGTGCTGCCTTTCTGCGTACGACATCTGCAGACCCTTCCCTCCACACCTGGCACGGCTGGTATGCAACCACGGCACGCGTGTGCTTTGCATTTCGACGGCTAACTCTTCCCGGGCAGCCTTCACCTGGCGCAGCACGCTCCAGCCCACTCCCCACACACGCACTTGATAAACCATTCAAGCCTCCAGCCAGCCCTAAGATGCTCTCAGTTATGCCACAAAACAAAAATGCTCTCAACTACCATGAAAGGGCTGTATAAAAGAATCTCCCTTCGCCACCTTCTCCTTCCCACCGAGCTCTGAACCGAGTGCCGCTCCGCTATACCACATGGACGCGATTTCATTCCAAATAACCAAGTTGTTCCAATCACGCAAATTCCAAACTCCATGAGAAATGAGGGCATCAGTGAAAGAAGAGAAGGGGAAGCCGCTTACATCTGCCCTAGTATCTACAGCCAACCCCAGTCTGGCAACGCCGTCGGGGTGACTGCCATGTGGGTGTCTAGTAGCCTGTATGTTACGGTGGGCTGATCTCGGTTCCGGTCCTTCCGACCCCCCTGTCAAATCACACCAAAGTGCCACCACAGCAGGGCCTCTCTTTCTGGTCAATCTGAGCTGACAGGTAAAGACTGAGGGAGCTGTGGAGCATCCCATTCTGCTCCCCAGGAATAATGCCTTCTGCTCAGGGAAGCACAGGAGGGAATTTTGGGGCAGACACAAGAGAGGTCTGAGGATACAAACAGGGTGTCCACTAAAAGGGAACGGAGCCTCAGGGACTGCGATACAGGCACTGAACGCCATTTCCAGCTCCCTTCCTTGACGATTACAAGGGGTCATTTCCTCTCCTCATGCCCCACTTCTCCCTCACCTCTTCCATTTTTAAAACAGAGGTTTTCCTATTGAGGGAAAATAATGCAGCACCTAATGTTGCTCCCTTTCTGTCAATAACAACACAGCCCTCCTTCAGAAGCGCAGCCTAGCCAACGTAGTATTCCAAGAGTAGCCACACAAGCCCCAAGAAGCACGCACGTAAATCCCAGCGTATTTCAGGGTACTCTGTGGAGCAGACTGAGTGATGCCACACATCTTTTTCAGCTCTAATTACTAGCATTCTCTGATCAAGGTAGAATTATTTGCTGATCAAGGATATTATTGATTCTAACTCGCTGGCCTACTGGGATCACTCTGAGTGACACCGCAGACCCCGACAGATTAAACACTGTCAGAACATTCCAGGGAAGCTTTGAGGAAAGATTCTCTTCCTGTTACTGCCTGAGCATATGTCAAGTTTCACAGCTCGCAGGATATCAAGATGTTTCACGCCAGCCAAGGCTAACAGCACAGCATCTTCGTGCAAGCCAATGCCGGGGATGTTTCTCTGTACAGACGAACACGAGTCTTGTGAAGAGAGAGGGGGATGACAGGGTATTTCCTAATGGTTAGTCCAGGAAGCAGTGAAGTTGAGAAATCCAGATGTATCAGTCACATCTCCACCTCTTCTCTTGCACGTGTAACCCTGCACTGACAGCTTTCCAAGATCATTCAGAGCAAACATCGAAGGAAGGTAAATCTGATTGCTTAAGGAGTTGCAAGCGTTCACAGAACACACCGGGATCACTTCTTTAGATATTTCAATACCACCTTGCTTCATCATCTGGTGGCCAGACAGAAGACTACTGAAAGACCAGGAGAAAACAAAAGCAGCCAGAGAAGGAGTGGAAGCTAGAGTAGCATCTAGGTGGGCGGAAAAAGGCTTGGCTTTCATGAGGAAGCCACAGAGGTCGGTTTTTTGCAGCCCATCACATCTATTCATTACTCGAACCCACAAGCTGTAAACACTCAGCCTGGCAAGCAGCGGTTACCACACTGAGGAGATGAAGAGACAGCAGCCTTCTCTTCGCAGAGGCCGAATGCTCCACCAGCTGATCCCCACGCCAGGTCTCCGATCCAACCGACACTGAACAACAGGGGGTAAAAAGGCAGAAATCCCACTGGAGACATAAAGCAAATACTAAGGAGTAACAGACTTTAAGACAGTTGGACATTTCATCAGCGTAACATGCGGTAAAGGGCCTCTGTAGTGGTAAAGACCTCTGCTTCCCCACCCATTATAAAGATCTTAATCTTAAATAATTGCACATGTAATTTTAATAATTTCTTCATTCACTGGAGAACTCCAAACTGGTTTGTAAATACTGGCTTATTAAGGACAGGACATAATAATGGTTCCAGTCCATTATTACATGAGAATGGTAGAACTGTCAGAAATGCTGAAAAAAATAAGAATGGTCAATAAATATTTCGTTTCCGCACTGCGAGAAAAAGCCAGCCCTAACATGGTATGAAAATGAAATACTTTTATTTCCAGCAGTGAATTAGGAGGTTTCCAAACAGAAACTTCTAGAGTTATACTGTTTTATATCAGCAGACTTTGATAACTTGCTCTCACTTTCAGAACAGTTCGCCAGAGAAGTTCTTTAGACACTTTGCTCGAATTTTTAATGAGCCTCAGAACAATGAGGAAACACAAGGTAAATGGCAAAACACAGCATTGTGCCTGTATTTGCAAAAGCATAAGCAGGATAATCCAAGTAATTTTATAACCCCAGGAGAAATAATGAAATAGAGGAAACCGGACAAGTATTAATAGATTAAAGGAGGGTGATACAATTTATGCAAATTAAAACTTGCTAATGGAAAAGAGTTAAACTAATATATCTTTTTTGCTGAGACAATAGTGGCAGTGTTAACGCGCTTAGATTTCTGCAAGTTATTTGATCTTAAACCACACAACTTTTTGAATGAGAAATTAGAGCATTACAACTCAACATGGCACAAACTAAATTGATTAAAAGGTGATTAAAAGACCTCAGAATTCTCCCTAATATTTTTATCAATGAACTAGAAGAAAACAAAGAATCATCGCTGATGGTTAACACAGAGAATGTGCGAGTTAATGGCAAGCAACAAAATCCCAGGGTCACAGACACAAAATAGTGCGGGCTAGTGGGTAAAGTCAGCATTTTAAAAGCAGGGAATATTATCCCAGGAAAAAAGAGACTCTGAAAAGGGTGCAAGGATCAGGGTGGGAATCAGGTGAAGAGGTTTATCATGGGCAAAGCCCTGTGCATATCAATAATGTGGACACAAATGCCAGAGCAGTCATCAGAGCAGGAAGATCGCTCTGCGTGTGCATGTATACGCTTGACATCACTTGAACGCAGTGCCAACAGTTCAAGATGGATGCTGATAAATAGTGTTGGGGCTTTGCAGAAGAGGCATGCAGGTGATTAAAGATTTGCGATTGCCTCATTATGTGGAGAGACTGAAGGAGCTCACTCTATTTAACTCACCAAGGAGAAGGCTAAAAGGCTTCTTGGTGATGGTCTATAGCTACTACGTAGGAGTTCCAAAGAGTGACATACAAAGCTGTAAGGGGACCGCGTGGCAAGAATGTGACACTCAACAAATTCAAATGAGCAATATCAGCATTGTTCCTGAAAAGTGAGAGTAGTTACCCACTGAAACAATTTACTAGGATCAATGCAGGACAGGACCAGGACATTTCATCTAGATTGGATGCTTTCCTTAAAAGGAAAAGCACAAAGACAAGCCACCATAAACAGGAACTAGTTTGGGGAAGTCCTACTGCTTACTATAGTGCAAGAACTCAGTCTTGATGGTAACAGTGGTCTCTTGCCCTTTTAACCCATAAATCTAAATATTTCAGTTTCCATACGCAATACTAGAGGTGCTCTCCCCAGGCTGTATACGGGGAAGCTGAACCACGGAAAGGTCAGTGCCTGTGCTTCCAAAGGCCACACACGGGTACCAAACGCCACACAGACCCCCGACGTGCAAGGGGATAAAAGGCACGAGGGCCCTGAGAAAGTTCTGTTTCTGGGTGAGCCAAGTTAAACATCCCAAATATACAGCTGCATTTGAAAACAAAAGTTGGACAAACTAGTCTATGATTCGATGAGAAAGCAACATGGGTTATCCTCCACAGGGAAAAGGGCAGAGGCCCAGACACCTGCGTGCCAGCCCACAGCATTTGCTACTCGGCTGCACAAGCGAAGAGCCAGTATATGGAGGGCAACTATGCTGAAGTGCAAGCTATGGGCTTGACCCTGAAGTTACAAATCAGGTTTTCTTAACAAAACAGAGTTTGCACAGTTATGCTTTGGCTTTAGACGCCTGTCTGTCCATAGGAACATGCAGCAGAACTGCTGCCAACTGACATCTCAAAATCTGGTGTCTCTTATACTGGGTGGTATATTCAGTGGTAATAAACAGCAATCAGCCAAAGCAAAATCTTTCTCTCCAAACACCCAGTGCTTTGCCACCAAAGTGCATGGTTAGCAGCCATCCATGATCCCCAGTGCCAACTCACAGAAGAACCCCAAGGACCCAAGTTCATTCTGCTCTTCAGTGTCAGCCAGCTCCATCCACACAGAGAGCCAGCCTTCAGAAAAACAGTCATGCACCGAGATGACATTTAAGAGTTCCAACAAATTACGAGCAATTTATCTGGAGTACAGTTTAAAACATTCAAGAAACTTAAAGCTGGAGTGCAATTCTCACCACAAAGCATTCTGCACTGGGTACGTTTCCAGCTGATTTTCCTTGTCAGCGCCGAGACCTCCCCAGGTGGAGGCTGGACTCCAAACATGGGAAATCACCGAAGCAGCTGACACCCAGACTTTATTACGTACTGAACTGACGCGTGGTCTTCACTATACAGCTACTAAAGCCACGAAGCCAGATTCTTCCCTGGCTTACATCTCGGATCCCCCCCAAAGCTAGACAGGGTTCATGAGGGGCAGATCTCCAGGCAACAGAGCATGACTGTCCCAGTTGAAGCTGCCACCTGCAACACACATGAACACCTGGGTCACCTCCTTTCACACACTGTTTCCTACTCTCCCAGTAGCTACACCGGATGTGATACAGCAACAGCTCCTCTGCTTTACCCACTGTAGGTACACTTGGGACCTTGTTTCCCAAAGAACCCACAGCCAGTGCACAGCAGGACAGGCGAGAAACTTGATCACAAGCTGGAATGGTCTTGCTTCTGTTGTGGAGTAAAGATCCGATTCCCAGCTTTTTCTGTATTTTGGAGTAGTCCTGGCTTCCCTTTGTGGTGGTATTTGACACTTTATCACTCAACTCCTCTTTTCAGTGCACTTGAATTCAGACTGCCCCTATCCTTATGTACCAAGCAAAAAAATTCTACCATCAATGTGGCCCGTTACCCTGTTAGTGAGGGTGGAATTATACACGGTACAGATAAAGTTTAGTCTTAAGATACAGTACTCACACACAAACATTTTTCAGACTCCTCTGTCCCTCCCTCTCTGTTACTTTGCTACGTGTATTTCCCTGTGATAAGGAGGCAAAAAAGAGTTTTCGCTCTTGTTTCCAGAGCTTCGTGTGATAAGTAGTCCAGAGCATTACGAGTCCCACCACACAACAAAATTACTCTCAAGATGTAAGTTTTCCAGCATCACACTGCTAAAGGAAAAGCACAGTAACTTGTAGAGCACATAATTTCAAATATCCTTTAACTGTACCTTTTTTCCAGATTCTATAGTGATTTAAAGACACTACCAGACACATCAGCGGACAAAATGAATCCTCCCAAAGCAAGGATGATTTTTGCCCTCTGCACACACCAGGGGAGAGAAACGCTTACCAGCCTCGTAGAATTACTTTCACTGAACTTATTTATAAGAAATCCATCTCAGCAAGGTGAGACTTCAAAAAAAACAGATCCACATTGCTGATGCAAACAAGTGCAGGTCCACAGACTTCCAGCCCTGAATTACTAGCTCACGAAATTTCAAGCCAAAAATGTTTTAAGGAATCACATTGTTAATTTGGAGATTAAAAAAACCCAGACCAAATGTGTCATCTTTTTATTCAGAATTAAAAGCATCCATATAAGCAGTGTGCAGACGGCCCTTCTCATTCGGGATGGGCTGCTTCTTGACTACTTTGAGACCACGCACTGTGCACTGTGCCTGCAGAAACCTCAGCAGTGGTGTTTGGAGCTGCACCTGAAGGACACGCCACCACCAAAAAAATAAACAAAGCAGCCCTCTGCTCTGAAAGAGCCAATTTAGCTCGGTAAGAAACCAAACTGCTTGAGGGCCAGAACACACCGCATTCTCCAGGCTCTGCTAGGTGTCCTCTGACGCACACTAAATTTTGATGCAAGCCATGCCAGCCCGAAGATAAAAAAGAAGTCACCAGAGTTACACTGATGTAAATCTGGGCTGACTGCGATCCAAGTCCAACGCTGCACTCACACTGCCATGCTTATTTTAACCCACATTTACTTTAGATCAGAATACGACGTTATCAATTCTACTGCAGCTAAGCAGGACCACGCCAGGCATGGATGAGTTCCTAACAGTTTTAGGCACTGAACACACAAAAAACTACTACTACAGCCACTCACAATATGCAACTTCTTTTTTTTTCTTTTTTTAACTGAACCTAAACCACTATAATACTTCAGACTAATGGTGTACATTTTTTAAGTAACACTACTATTGTAAATTCTAGTTCACTGAACCATCACTGAAGAATCTTGTAGCGCCTTCCTTTGTAAGCGTACTTTACAGTTAAGTGGGTGAATCACAAGGGGGAAATAAAAGAGGAATTGATATCATAGTCCCCTTGGGGGGGGAAGGGGGGGAAGTAATAAAAGATATGTTTGTGTGGTTCACCCCATGTCACAGAAAGAGATCTCAAGAATCACAGCTGCGATGAATGGTAGGAAAAGTTATTGATCTAAAAGAATTCATTTTTACTGTAAGGGCTGGTACTTTTACTTATTTAATAAAGGTCTGGCGTCAAATCACTGTGAATTTCAGGATTATCTAATTCCATCTAATCTCATTCAATCACTGATGCTCCAGACGGTGGCAGAAAGGAATGCTTGCCCTTTCCTGTCTTCAGGGGCTATCTCCGGTTACCCTAGCAACACAGCAAAAGCAGCTTCAACAGAGCTGAGTACCACCTATCACATCCATCTCCACATAAAAAGAAAGCATGGAGTTACAAGGGAGTTTTTGCAATTTGATGGGTAGAGATAGGCAGAACAGCAGCTACCATTCGAGTGCAATCTACTCATAACTCTGAATTAGCAAGGCCCCAGAGACTGGGTGATAAATACGAGCTCCGAGGGGTAAGACACTCACAGACAGCGAGCTAGTCTGGCAAAGTGGTCTGCTTGCTTTCAAAAGAAAGAGAAAAGTTTTATACTAAGAAGCTGTGGTGATTAAGAGGCCCAAGTTAACCGAAGCTGTTTAAAATCCCAGCACTGCTCTTTAAATTATCTGAAACAATCACACCTCCCAGCACTGAACTAGGAATCAACTACAAGCAAACACACAACTTCGTTCCAGTGGCATCATTAGAAATGTTTTAGATTATCTATTTTCTAAACCAAAAGGCTGTCGAGCGTCTCTTCTATCACCAAGACCTAATTAAACCTTACTACAAAGTCTTTTTTTTCCCCCACTTTACAATGTGATAAATAAAAGGCCACATCAAGGCTTGGGGTTTTTCTGTAAGAGTGGGCATCAGTGCAGAACTCGCTCACCGACAACTGCCTTCAACTGGCACCGAGGCGCAACAAGGCCTCTCGCTCTGCGGCACTGCCGCTCCATCACTTTCGAAGAGCTGAGCTCTGGATGCGTGCTGGTGAACACAGCAACTTTAGCCAAGCACCCAGGACATCTCCGCAGCAGCACACCTGCAGACAAACACCACCTCTTTCCAGCGTGCCCTCCACCCCAAAAAGCAAGGCGGTTTCGTTTGTACCAGCCTGCAGGCTCACGTCACAGCACAGCAGCCACGGGGACAACAGCCCTCCCCGCTGCCTGCACGCGTTACACCACGGTGAGACTGCCTCCAATGACCCGGCTTGTTGGCAAAGGCTGGCGCAAGTTTCCTTCTAGCTGCAGATGTAAAAGATTAAAAAAGCCTGCTCTGCATACCGACTGAAGCTCTCTTGGCATCTCAAAATGAGGGATTTGATGCGCAGCAACGTTTTCGTAGAGGTAATCAAAGAACAGGGCAAATTCGGGCTCGATGGCATTCCCAGATTCTGTGGCTTTGTGTGCATGTGCAAAATAAACTGAAATCAGTAAAAGCTAAAAGTTCCACAAAATAAATGAGCAAGAACTTTTCTTTCCAAGCTTGGGAATTCCCTCTATCCATCCCTCCTCATCCCCAGACACGTTACAAGAAAACCCCGTATCAGATTATACTTATGACCCAGGGGAATGTGTAATTTCCCCTCTGTTCTCATTGATTTTATTAAAAAAACCGAACCAAAAAGAAAAGAAAGGAAATGCACTGCTCCAAGAGCAGAGGTTGTATATACAGAGATTCACCTTCACACAAGAGCAGTATAAAAGTAAAGCAGAGGTGCTACAGGTGTTCACGGTTTCATTTGCGAAACTGCACGTGATTCCTGCAGTAACAAGTAACTCTTCAGGAGAGGTCTTCCGTTGCCCTCAACTGGAAAACACAACTCTGAGACACAGAACCCTATAACGAGTTTTTCACTGACATCTACCAGCACTGAGGAAGGCGAGCATCTCCTAACAGCAGCAAGCCCTGAAATGGTGAGAATGGTGATTCTTCAGCTGCTGCATAAGTGAAAATGATGCATTTCAGTATCAAGAAGGAAGAAGGGAGAGATGTGGGTATAGATGCCAAAGAATCTGCTGTGTAGCAAGGCATTTTCCAGGTAAAAGGAATAGACTGTGTATAAGACAAACAGAGTAAGACAATTCAGAAGAAAAAAAACCACAACAAAACCAACCAAACTAACAAACATAGAAAAAGGAAAAAAAACATAGCCAAAACAAAGTGATTTTGGAAGCATTAATATTCCAGCCAAGCATAACTTTGTCAAAAACAGAGTGGATCTCTTTTCCAACGTCTAGAACCAACAGGAAAACACTTCTCTGTTCCCCCTGTCTCATAACTGAACCAGAACAAGCAATCTGAAAAGTTCATCATCTCTGCAAACTTCAACTAGTTGATAGTTTTAAACCTCAGGAAAAGAAAAAGCAACAAAGTTTATGAGGGAGCTCATTCTGATCCTTTAGTCACCTCTGCCATCTAGATCCCACGTTCACTAAAGGCGTTTGCCACCAGGCTCCAAATTAGCACCGATCCCTTTGAATAAGGCCAGCAAGTCTGGACGTAGACCACTGCAAATTAAAACCAGGTGTCTGTGCCCTGAAGCAGTAGAGACAGCCCTAAGCAGTTTAATGACATCTCTAAATAATTTTGACAGCAAAATTACTTATCCTATGTCACCTTTACACTGCCCTTGACACACTGCTAACAAGATGATGCTGCTTTCCTTGCTTTTATATATTTATTTATCTTTCTTCCCATACTTCACTTTCTTTTCCTCAGACCGGTAGATTCTCCAGACCTGATGGAGTACAGTCCAATGCACCAGGCAAGCAGTGCTGCTGCAAAGCCCATCCTGCGTCTGCTTGACTTTGTGTGTAAAACCTGCTCCCAAAACAGCTGAGGGCTCAGAACTGCCTCTTCCTAGAGCGGAGCCCACCAGAGACCGCAACGCTGCAGTGCCAGAAACGCCACTCTGTCTAGGACAAGGAAACCCCCTCTGCAGTCTTTATGGAATCCCAGCAGGAGGAAATCTGCTCACTCTAAGCACAATCCCTCATGCATGCCAACCTCAGCATAAATATTCCTTTGCCCTCTTTCAGGAAGGGTTAGCTTGGCCCGTTACTCACAAACACCTCACGAGCACTAACCTGAACTCACAGATGGATCTTCTGCTGTCCTTCCATCCTGCAAGACCTTTTGCATTCAGTTTCTCATCACTGCTTGCTGGAACAGCAGAAATCTTCACTACAGCTCTTGCACTACAGCAAACCTCCTCCACTTGGAACTCCTCAAAACCCACTGTAAGACAGAATTCTTTTCCTAAGCCACAGCTGCTTATACATCTCTGCTGTTCACTCACAAGACTGCAATCCAATTAATATTTTCCCTTCCAGAGGGTATTTAATAATCCACAAAATTAAATCCTTCAGTATTGTGCTGGCACTCTTAGAGCCATTGATCTGGGTTTGTTCTGCCGCTGCGTAAAATAACAACTAGTCATATTATTGGTGCAACACCCATCTTCCAAATGCCTACAGTGGACAGTATCCAGCAATCGCAGCGTGCCCTGTTCATGAGCCAAGTTTGAGGACCACCAGGAATAACTTCCAATGCAGAACACAGTCAGGAGCACCTCTCATATCCACACTGACTCCCATTTCAAGCTGAGGTTCCCCTGCGAAGTGCCGTATGACCCAAGAGCAGCCGATTTTAGGGACCCTTCTGTGAGAGAAGCAGACACGTCTGATCCCACTGCCCTCGGATTAGAAAGCCTTGCAAGCTGAGGCTGGGGACTCCAGCTCGGCACCTCTCCCCAGTACCGGATGGGATGCGCGAGTCTCTCGCCCCGTTTCCGAGCACAACGTGTCTTATCTCTAGTTTTTCTATGAAGGTGATGTCTGGCAGATTTTGAATAAACTTTTGTTAAGCATTCCCATTTAACTTACACATTTGCAGTGCAACGCACACACTCTAAAACTCACGAGTGAAGTCCATTAAAAGAAAACAGAACAAAAAACCCCACAAACAAACACAAAAAACCAGCCAACTCAAAAAAAACTTCAACAAACGCTAACCTAAACTAAAATGCACTGGATTAAAAGCAACAATCCAAATCAGCATGAAACCACAAATAAAAATCAACAGACTGTGCCAAAGACCTCAGGGGGATAAAAAGGTTTACAAGTCTGCTTTACAGAGGGGCTTTTTCCACATTCATAAGGCAGCCCCCAGAGACACGAAGGCAAACTTATGAAAACAGCCCCCTTCACGTAAACCCCAAGATTCTCCAGCTCCAATCCTTAAGTCCACAGCAGCTCAGAAAGGAACCTAAATCTAATCTATTCAGTTAAAAGTAAAATTTCAGACTTAATCCTGCCTCTACAGGCAGCCAACTAAATTTTCCAGCAGGTCAAGTCCTCTTCTCAGAGGAAAGTTGTCTCGAAAGACTCATGTGTGAGACTCCCCTTTCTGGGCCAGCCTCCGAGTCTGGATCCCCCAACGCTGGCATCCACTCAGCAGCCCCGGGTCTCCCTCCCCTCCCCCCGTGCAGCTCTGCTCCCGGCTTTCCAGGCAAACTGCGGAGCAGCCGGGTGGCCAGGAGCGCATCCCTGGGGACGGGCAGCGAAGGCGGCTGCAGGCAGAACCCAGCAGCGCAAGGCACACAAAGCCACGCGCCGGGGGAGACGCAGAGCTGCCTTCCACCCCTGCACCTCGGAAACAGGGAGACACGAGAGTGCTCAGGAATCTTTGGGCTAAATAACAGGGATTTTGACAATCACTGGCATTCGGTTTTTTAAGTAAGCAGATAGTTAGTTTTTCCATCCCTGATGAAGTCTTGGACTAATGCCTTAACCTCAGGGGCATCAAAAGAAAACAACGATGATGATGACGAGAAAGAAGCAAATGAAAAGAATCACACATAAATCAAAACAAGAGCAAAACACAGCCTCAGTCAGCACGTGAATTCCCATTGTCATTGACTAAGTTACGCACAATTACCACGCACCTTGACACGCCACGAAGGAGATGGGGTCCAAAAAAAAAAAAAAAAAAAAAAATCATTCTGCCATGCTTTTTGTTTGAATACAACCATCTCACGATAGCTTTTTGAAAGCTCGCCTTTCCTTCTCTACCTGTGACCTGAACTTCAAACTCCAGCACGGGCTACCTGTCAGGCAGACACCCTGTCCAAGAAAAGATGGGAAAAAGAGGATGAGGAGCAGCCAATGTCCAGTCCTAACACACTTCCAGAGGCAGCACGGCTAGTACGAAAAACACAGTGAGGGTCACACTCTGTCTGATAAGGGAAACAATCAAAGTACGTCTATCCTAAGTATCCTCTCTTATACTGCATATATGATGCTGCACTCTGCAAATCTAAAAATATTTTGGCTTAGCAATAAAGATTTTAGTGCTGTTCTCAAGACCATTAGGTTTTCCCCTCCCGCTGGCCACTGCCCGTGAGCGCACTTTCCAGACCAGCCCCGGCTGTAGGTTTGAAAATAGAGATGGAGAGAATGCGTGAGTGGTATTTGGAGCAGAGAGGGAAGTGCAGCGGGGACAGAGGGAACCCTGTAGGGAATGGGTTTCACCGGAATAGACTGGAATCCATCCAGGGCTCCACAGATGAACCGTGCCTGCTCAGAATTGACAAGTACAAATATGGGGAAAGACCCCTGTTTACGTCTGTCAGCCTGCTTGACGAATGCTGGGCATCCTGTCCCCCAGAGGAACTGAAGGGACGGAGACCTCCGCCATTCCAGAACCGGGCGCAAAGGCGGGGGCCAAAGGAGCAGGGGAAAGGCAGGGGACAGGCAGACGGCAGGCAGAGCCGCTCTCAGGGAGCGGAGCCGTGCGGGCAGCGCTTCCCGGCCCGCGCCTTCGCTGTGCCCGGGGGGATGCCCTCGCCGGCCCCG
>Ga0181612_116040_pt1 | contig 21446 bp, 13 predicted proteins | sample HoacroProtozoa21_FD_119630 | JGI IMG/M metagenome (GOLD analysis project Ga0181612, IMG submission 119630) | Hoatzin crop microbial communities from Cojedes, Venezuel. Combined Assembly of Gp0051906, Gp0051904, Gp0051908
CCCTGCAATGAACAGGGACATCTTCGACTAGACCAGGCTGCTCAGAGCCCTGTCCAACCTGGCCTTGAATGTTTCCAGGCATGGGGCATCTACAACTTCTCTGGGCAGTTCCAGTGTTTCACCACCCTCATTGGAACAAATTTCTTCCTTATATCCTGTCTGAATCTACCCTGTTGTCCTATTGCTACAGGCCCTGCTAAAAACCTTGTCCCCATCTTTCTTATAACTGCCCTTTAAGTACTGGAGGGCCACCATAAGATCTCCCTGCAGCCTTCGCTTTTGCAATCTGAACAACCCCACCTCTTTCAGCTTTTTGTCATAGGAGAGGTGGTCCATCCCCTGATCATTTTTGATGCCCTCCTCTGGACCCGCTCCAGCAGTTTCATGTCTTTGCCAACAGCCCCAAAGAGATTTTCTTCTGGTGCATGTTACAAATCTGGGAAAGCTTGCTAGATGACCTGAAAGCAAGAACTGAGTGTTTCCCTTGAAAGTTACCAATGCCACCAAAACTGTTTAGGACTAAAAAGTATTCTCTGTTTCTCTCTCTGTATATATGTTTGTTTTTTTTTTAATTCATAATGCTTATCTGTGAAAACCTTGAAGCTATGCTTTCTTGAGGGCATGTTGGTTTGTGTACGGAGTGTGTTATGCAAAAGAATTTCCTACATGCTTTTTTTTTTATTTAAATATAGATGTCTTTGCTAAAGCTGTGAGACAGACTTCCCTTTGAGCAGCTGTGGCCCATACAGGGAGATGCTCACCCACGGCTGGGCACTGAGGAGAGGAGCAATCATCGTGGTGTTGTCAGTGCTAACGGTTATGATGACATCATCACTCAGCAAAAGGGAAGAATAATTGAGGTGTAAGACTGAGGTGCAGACTGACGGTGCAGTTTGGATGAGATGTGATCCTTTGCCCTTTGGGGTACTGAGCAGAGTGCCAAGGCCCCGTGGGCAGCATGTGGAGGTGTTTGCGCTTGGGGCATCCAGCGTCCTCAGGTGGTTTGGTGGCTGGCTTCTGGCAACCCACAGAGCTCGTGCAAAAATCTAGCCTGGGTTTTGTTTTTCCCAGGGGCTAGATAAATCCGGACTTATCAAGGAAAGCAAAAGGCCTTATGCACCTTCAATGCCTGCTGCAGATTAAGTGGTATCCATTTACGAAGAATTTTTAGCATGGATAAAACACTCCAGCAGTGTTCTTGTAAATGTCTGAACAATTTTTCTCAAACGCTGAAATAAATCTTCCCAGACAAATACCTGGCAGTATATGTTTCAGTCTGAGCTCTTTGGCTGACAAAGCTGTCACGAACAGAGAGGTCCTGTAGTGGAGGCAGTTTAGTCAGCTGTGGCTATGAGCTTTGCGAATCATGTCACCTAAGGTAGAGGCACAGGATGTGGCGATGGTGACTGCAGCCCCAGACAAACTGTGCTACAAACGGTGATGCATTGCACGGGTCTTATAAGAAGGAAAAAAAAAAAAGTATTTCCTTCTCAAACCAGTGCCTCTTTCTTAAAGGTTCCACATTCAATATTTGCAAAGTTTGTGATCACTCTGAATAGATTAAATGTTAGAGCCATTTAAGAATGGCGTTGGTTTTATCCTGGTTTTCTAAAGACAGCAGGCTTACGTGATCACGCTGTCGGACAGTTTCCAGCAAATGTGGCAAATGGGAGGAAGCATTAGAGATGATTATGTTCCTAGAAATTTTATGACAACTTACGATGGGGTACCAGAGGAACGTCCAGATCAGTGGCCTTGCTTGGGTGGTAGACGACTGGCGGTTTAACACATGTGAGATGACGGGGAGCGCCTGGTGTAAGCCTGCTCACCAGCATGCCCATAGCCCTGGGCACGGCTGCCTCCTGCTCACTGTGTGGCCACAGGGCTGTTGCTGAGGACAGGGGCCGCTGCAACACAGTGAGTACTGAGGGGACACAAAATAGAACTCTTCAGTGAGCTCCATTTCATTAGATCCTCTGTTTGGAGAACTGCTTTCAAAATTTTCCTCTGGCTGCGCTGGGGTCCTTGGATGCTGGCACTGTGCTGGCGAGTGCTCGGGCTATGGACACACTGTGTGTGGCAGTCGTGACACTGCCAGAGAGCAGTGGAAACGCTCTGCTTCGTTAAGGGGGAGAAAAGATGGTCACAAATCTCCTGTTCGCTCGCCAGAGAAGAAGAAACCTGAAATCTTGTGTTAGTACAAAAGAGGTGTAAAATAAAAATAAGAAGTCTGGGTAAGACTCCAGTTTTGCAGCTTGAGATACAAAAAACTGAAATGTCACAGAATTGTACGCTCGCGTTTCTTTGCTCCTTAGTCATTCAGTGAAAGGTGGAGTAGTTCAGTCTCTGGCGCCTTTAAAATGATTCATTATTTCCATAGAAGCCAATTCATGTTTATCCTTCAGATCGCTCTGTGGACATTAAAATAATGGAGAATTATATTTGCTTTTAATTTTGTTTCCAGACAGCTTGGCCTGAGCGTTCATGATGTGACTTGGAAACTATATCAAATTGTGATTTATTGTTGCTCGTAATTGTGTGAAGATTGAAGATATGCTGGATGCTGCTTTTTTTCCTTTTTTTCCTTCTCGCCTTCTCCCTTCTTTCACTTGCAGAGTGTTCTGGAGTGTAACGTGGTGAAAGGCCAGCATCTCTGCCTTCAGTGCTTTTGCTTGTACAAGCCACAGCAAACGAAGATTTTATTTTTTCCCTAACATGAGACTATGTGAAATGAATCATGGTTTGTGTTTGATAACTGTTTTTTTTCTTTCTTCTATTTTTTTATTATGCTGAAATTTTGACTGGTTTTGTGTTGTTAAGTTAGTCGTCCTATCTGGTAGGGTGGAGAGAAAGCAGTATTTTTTAGTTAAACCGGATGAGTTCAGTGTTATGAGAATCATATGCAAAACACCAAGGGGCAAGGGAGACACTTTTATTTGCAGTAAGGCATCTGTTAAATATAAGGATGTCAGATTCCTCCCAGGTGGATAAACTGTTTCTTAATCAGAAACAATTCATAAACTAAATTTATATATCAGGTCTTATGGATAAAGGAATTTGTTATTCCTATTTTCCTAAATTTATTTTTCCTACCCAGTTTTATCTGCTTTTTCCCCTAGTAAGTAAAAAGTTATTCTTAGATTTTTATGCATAATTTAATTTAATAGAAGAAAACAAACGGGATTTTGTGAAACTTACTATAAAAGCCTACAGAAGATTATGCAAATTTTTAAAGTTTTTTTTCCTGGCCATGTTACAGAATCCAAAACAAACTATTCAAACCTAAAAATTCTGAGTGATCATTAAAATTTATCAGAATATTGTTTTCATACTGCATTTAAGAGCGTTCCTGGAAGGTAAGTTTCCTGCCCTGACAAAAATTGTCTCCAGGACATGCTACTTCTGATCTGGTCCTGCAGTTGCAGCAGCATGTCGGCTTCTTGGTACAAGAAAGTTTTCTTGCAAATTCCCAGTAAGCCCCTACCTGTGCAAACTTAGACGATTGCACAGTTGGTGCTGTGAACTATGCGTGTCTGTCCCTGGGCTGTAGTGCATCCCACTCTGATCTGGCCGTCTTGTTTTTCATAGGAATTCTTTAGGGGAAAACCCTTTCTTTTATTTCAGTACCTTGAAAGAAGCCCCCAAACATGCAGCAAGTGCATTTGGGCCCAGTTAGGAATTTCAGGTGGTACCACAGCTGAAATCACCCACCTGGGTGCCAGTTTAAAAAAAAAGTGGGGGGGAGAAAGCGCAAAACCAGCATTGTAAGGAATGTATTTGTTTCTTACCTGAGTTATCAATGTGTGTGTTTAGTCGATCTGGTTTTGCTTTTGATTCCAGCCTATTTGCTTTTGCATTCTCATGCCCTACAGCATTTCAGTTTTAGTCACTGCATGACATCGCTGAAATCAGAGTTGGAATGAAGTCACAAAGTGAACAGTGAGCCAATCTTCTCCAGAATTCTTGGGAGGAAACTTCATTCACAATTATTGGCACAGATTGATAAATGAATACTGACCACTATGAAATTAAATTCACCTTAGCTTAGCTCTTTGGTTTGGTTTGGTTTGTTGTATTGAGTTAGTTGTTAGTGTTGATTGCAAACATGTTATTCATGTCTCTGTTCCCAAGTATCTGGCCTTTGAGTTTTGATGAGTAAAGTGGTTTGGAAAGAATCCAGATCGGTTCATGCAGAGGCTATGCACGTTAGTTGAAAACTACTTACAAAGTCTGAGCGTGGATTTCATATGCACTTTTACCCTCAAAAAAGACTCCGTGTGTGTATATGTGTGCACGTGGGTGTGTGTATGCATCTATGCAATTACATCAATCTAAAATTTTCAGCGATTTACTGTCTGGCATAAATCTTTATATTGTTTCACATCGTCATATATATTTTGAAAAATTTCCAGGTTTCCTTGTCCTTTAGGGAAACATGTTTTCCTTTGCTTTCTGGGTAATGGATTGCAAAGCATGCACAGATCTCTACTGTTTTCACAGAATCACAGAATGGTAGGGGTTGGAAGGGACCTCTGTGGGTCATCTAGTCCAACCCTCCTGCCGAAGCAGGGTCACCTACAGCAGGTTGTAGAGGACCTTGTGCAGGCGGGTCTTGAATATCTCCAGAGAAGGAGACAAAATAAAATATTTTTAAATGTTTTCATGCATTCAGTTTGTAACTTTTTAGAAAATAGTAGTTTAAATGCCTGTAATTTCATCTAATCAGACTAGTCTGATAGTACTCTAAATTCATCCTGAGATAGATGAAATATTCAAACTGCTCGAACAAGAAACTGTTTTCCTGTATACAAGCGCTGTGCAATTAAATTACAACATATAAGCTGTATCAATTTACGATGTGCTGTTAATGTACTGAAATCAGTGGATTACAGCCGTGTTTACCCTCTGCTGCTTCTTTCTTCGAGAGGAATTTAAGCTTGGTCTGTTCTCCTTTTACATATGCTCTTGTTCTAAGGATTCTAAGCATTTTGACTAGTTCAAAAAATATTGTAAATAGAATAAATATAAGTGCTGTTTAAAGCAGCTCAGAGAGGATGAGGTGGCATCATCAGCGTTGCCAAGATCTGAAGACTTTCCCAGGTACAAGGCACGCTTCCAAAGAAAGAACCGCTTCGTTTCCACTGATCTGTTCTGGTGGGGCGCGGGCTGCCACAGTGTTGCTGTGGCAGAAATACACCGTGCAGAGAAGGACTCTCCCTCTCCCCACTCGGTACTAATCATGGAGAACAATGCTGGCTGCTTTGCAAAATATTAGCACTGCTGTACAAAATCTGGGCCTCTGCTTATGGCCCGCTGAGTCAGACTTGTTTACTTCATGAAGTATTAATCTCTGTCTCTGACTGGCAGTCAACAACTCCAGGCTTGATAGAATTTCAAACTGTGGATTAGGCAGTTTTGCTGAAAATACGAGGCTTCTATCGCACTTTGAATGATGTATTCTGCCTCTCTCCCCTTTGGTCAATTTTTCAGGGCTGAGGTTAAGGTAGATAATTAATTCCTCCCATCCCGAGCCTTGTCTTTTAATTTAAGAATTTTCTTTAGCATCTGCCAGAATCTTCTGCATGCACTCCTGAGAGGTTAAGCAATGAAAGAGCCATTAAATTAATTTCAGCCATTAATTTTTTTCCATAGGGTGAACTAGCACTTCAATGTATCAAGCAGTTTCTTGTTTCTTTTAATTGGTGTCGTGGCAAAGGAAAGAAATGTGGGAACAAGGGGCTGCTTTTCTGGTTGTGTGAGAGGATGGTGGGTGAGGAGGCCTGTCTTCTGCGGCTTACCTCTCAGCAAGAAGTAGCACAGGAGGCATGGGTGTGGATCCTGTGTTAGGAAGAAGTAGAACATGAGGAGTGGATTAGCGGAGTGAAATAGCTGTTGCCAAGGGCCTGATGTCCACACTGCACAACTGGGAAGATAGCGGGGAGAGGTTTAGCTATGCTTAGCTAGTATATCACTTTCCTCAGAAACACTTTGCTGTTGCTTGTAGAGCCTTTTGTGAGAATGCGGCAGTGTCAGGCTCTGTTACGCTGTCTTTGGTGTGTTGTGAGGTTCATGAATGCTGCCACGGGTGAGCCGCTCCTGGCTGAGGCTCTGATCACTCTCTGGCTGAGCAGTCTGCCCAATGGTCCGTGCTATGTACTTGCCACTCCAAGAAACTCGTATGCTGTTTTCACAGGCATAGCTTCCCCATTTGGAAAAACATGTATCTTAGATTTTTCTAAGAAAAACATGAAAACAAATTGATACAAAATCTCCTGGAATGGCGTCTCTGGCAAACCGCACGTACACCTGCTGAAAAGTCCCCAAGGGTAGCAGCAGGATTGGGCTTATGTGTCAGAAAGACAGCAAAGGAAAAATGGTTGGTCATGGAGTGTCTGGAATTAGCAATTCCGTGCAGAATTCATGGTGATTTATAGTGCACTAGCTAGTGAGGCTGAAATGTCACTGCTGCATTGAAAGTTCATGTGCCTCCTGCCTTTCTAGTTGTTCTGCTTCTATGTGCATCCAGTCTCACTGTTCTTCCAGTAGATTTTAAAGATCTTCAGTCTTTTGCAATTACATCATATAGCTGTCAATTCACAGACTTGACAACTTTCCTGCTTTTGGCAATAGTCTGATTCTTTTAGTGGCAATAAATTGCCCTACTGGGTTTCAAGATAGGTGTTAGCTGGAGCTGCTGAAAGTCAGGAAGTTCTGGAGAAACTCAAAGATGCATTTATGGATCAATGCTCTTGCGCATGCGCTGGAAGCCCAGTGCTACAGCTGTGTTTGGTTACCTGTGTGTGTGATGGACGGACTACGCGTGTGAAGACAGTTTGCCGGCGCCACAGCCGGTTTGCAGTGCATCATTTACAGATCAGTTATATACATATACTGGGTAGGGTATGTAAGAGTTGCCAGTGATATGAGCTGCTCCTTGGTATTATTTCTGCTTATGCATCACTTTAGTTAATAATTATTCCTAAATGACATATGTAAAGTAGGTATATATTTCAAACCCAAGAGAAGGTAAGGACCACATGAACTGGTTGTGCAAGTGTGTAGAGTAACTATTCTCATCACTTCTGTCTGAATAAAACAATTGTTGGAAAATCCGCTTTTTACTCCATTTCAATTTTGGTATAGTTGCCCAATACGCATTTGCTTGGAGAAGAATGTTGTTACCACCATATCAGAATGCTGTATTTTACTAGTGTGGAAATATTTTTAAAATCTCAGTATATGCTTGGGATTAATTTTGTTCATCGAGGCATAAGCATTGAACATTAGTTGCTCTAGATGCCTCTGTATTTAGTAGAAAGGCATCTCTTGAGAGAGATTCCTCCCATCCTAAGCTACGTCTCCAAAATTATTTGTGCAAATAGCCTCTGGCCATTGACTCTGTCTCTGTAGGGAGCCTAAACAATTCATTCAGATGGGCTAAGTCAGCTGCAGATGGTGAAAGCTAGGAAATCAGATATGAAGAAATTCCAGACTCTTTGTGGGCTGTGAGCATTATGCCTGATGATCTATCTATTCAACATGATTCTCCTTATTTAAAGAATTAGTTCATGTTTTGATTTTTCCACTCTGTGGGTAACTGCTTTAACAAAAGTTGCGGAGAGAGTTCACCACAGCTTTAGATACTGCTCAGCAGATTGTTCACTTCTATTGTCTTACATGTATTATTTTTGTCTTCTTTAGTCTTCTGGTACCAGTATCACAGTGGATATCGCTGTCATGGGAGAAGCACATGGGCTCATCACAGACCTTCTGGCAGATCCTTCGCTGCCCCCCAATGTGTGTACTTCGCTGAGAACAGTGAGCAACCTGCTTAATACGCAGTTAACCTTCCAGGCCATCCACAAGCCAAGGGTAAACCCTTTGATGTCCTTCAGTGAGAACTACACTTGCTCCGACTCAGAGGAATGTCCGGAGAAAGGAGAGAAACTAGCTATTCCCAAGGTGAGTACTGGACCCTGTCTGTCGTCTTGTAACTTGGCTCCCCCTAAAAGGACAGCTCTGGACGAGTGGGAGATGTCATTGGGCTTTTTGCTTGTGATGAACATCTTATGCACTATTCATACTCTACTGTAAAAGGACAGCGAAGTAGGCTGTTGGTTTCACAGCAGGACAATTCCTCTGTATCCTTCAACTCAAGGCAGGATCAGGCATCTTTAGAAAATGATGTTCGACACAGGGTAGTTCCCATAGTTGGTGTGCATATTTCCTCGCAGGTGTTGGTTGGAGCTGAAGAGAGAAGAAATGATGGGGAGTAGAGCAAGCAAAAGCCTTTCAGCATCCAGACTCAAGGCTGCCCCATTACTTCTCACACAGAAATTTCCCTCCCACTCAAAAGATTTGAGCCACTGTGGGGTGACTATCCTAGTCAAGGAGAAGTGGAGAATTAAGTAGTAATATGAGGACACTTTTTGCCCACTTTGAAGACTGGAATTTGAAATTCTGTATGAATTTCAGTCTCCTCTTCCTTCACTTAGCTAGAGGTGTGAAACCTATAGAAGTCAATGAAAAGGTCTCTACTGATGACTTCCGGGTGCTCTGGATCAAGTTTAAAATATTGTATACCAAACAAACTAACAAACAAAACCACAATACTTGGCATGACAAACGTTGTCATGAGAAATAGTCTTTAGAAGAAAAAGAAGGCTGAACAAAAAAAAAAAAAAGCATATTACTGCCTTGACAGATGGCTTTATGAATGCTCAGGAATCTGGCAGGAAATAACCAGTGTTAACCACCCACATTTAGTAAGTGAACAACTAGAAAGAATGCATCAGCTTTAAAGTAGTTTGAGTTGTAGGTTCATTGCTAATTAGCTGTCCTGCAAGGCTTCCATTTCACTTTTGAAACTAAACCAAAATACTTCTGTACTTCCATCTCCCTTGTAAAATTAGATATAGGCAGACTGCATTGCACAGGCGAATGCTTGTAACAGTTCAGATGGCACAGCCGGCGTTTGTTCCAGCATTTCCCGGCATCTGAATTGCAACACTTGTGATTCTTTTTTTAATATGTTTTGGTGTGGTGATAATTATTACCCTATTTGCCTGTGTAGCAGCTGTATATATGAAATGGATGTTCACAGGTTTTTCAGCACATTTTCCAGTTTATTTTAGCGTACGTGTCTGAAATGGCTGTACTCTAGGCTCTAAGGGGAAAAGTTACATGGAAGAACACTGCCATCACACGAGCAAACACAGTGAACAGATACCAATTTGCTGTTGCATGATACCTAGTGAGGAGGAGATAAATGAAGGATGAAGAAATGAGTTAATGCTACAGAGAACTAATCTGACTGAAGAATTCACTGACCTAAATGTATTATGGTTCATAAAGCTAATAGTTTGCAGTCCTTTCTTTAAGTGTCTAAATATAGATTTGGGATCTTTACTTTAAGGATCTGACACTGAGCATTTTGGGTAAGGAGATAGTATGTTAACGTATTTGTCTATAAGTTTCAGCTTTAGAACCGCAAGTGTCTTCCATCTCATGTCTCTTAACCCTCTGGCAAAGTCAAAGCTCTCCATCACAGAGACATATTTATTTTAGTTCTTCACTATAAACACTTCATGAGAACTACAAGAGAAACATCTTCAAAAATTATAGCATCTGCAGCAGTGAATCTGGATCCGCAGACTCACTGTCATCATCCTTTATTATCTGCGCCTTCAAAGATTCAGAAAAACAATGCGAGTCCTGCTAGTGGAGAAAAGGAAGAGTCAGGTGAAAGAAGAATGCAGGGTGGTCAAGAAAAATCTGCTGTAAACAGTGGTGCTTTCTCTCAGCATTTCAGGAGACGACATACCCCAGTGCATGAAAGCTTTATTTCAGTGGGTGATCTTTGGATTGGGTAGATATAGCAGCAAAAATGTTGGAGCTCCCTTCCCTTGTTTTTCTTACACCATTTCTTGCCTTGAATGTCTGATTCTGAACATTCATGACAGTTACAGAATAGTTGAGGTTGAAAGTGTATCTGGAAATGGTCCAGTCCAATCTGGAGATCATCTGGTCCAGTCCCTCAGCTCGAGCACGTTGAGCCTGGAGCAGTTTTCTGTAGGCTCAACTTAGAGCAGGTTGCTCAGGAGGATGTGCAGTTGGGTTGTAGGTATCTCCGTGAATGTAGACTCCACAGCCTCTCTGGGCAACCTCTTTCAGTGTTCAGTCATCCTCACAGTAAAAAATATTTTCTTACATTGAAGTGGAATTTCTTGTATGTCAATTTGTGCCCCATTGCCTCTTGTCCTATCACTGGACACCGCTGGAAAGAACCTGGCTCTGTTTTCTTTACACCCTCACTTCAGGTATTTATATACATTGGTGAGATCTCCCCCTGAGCCTTCTCTTCTCCAGGCTGAGCAATCCCAGCTCTCTCAGCCTTTCCTTTCATGATAGATGCTCCAATCCCTCAGTCACCTTTGTGGCTGTGATGACTTGTTTAAGTGCCTTTGGCCCCGTCATATAAGACTAAAATTTTTAAAGAGCACAATTGACATTGGCTGACTCCAGTGAGACCTCCAAGTGTTGAACATCTGTGGCTATGGGGCTGTGGATATATACGTTTTTTTAAACTTGAAATAGTGGGGATGGCCCAGATCTTCCAAGCCTTTAAAGCACCAGCTGTGTTGATTTGAATAGAAGGTAGGCACCATAATACCTGCAAGAATCCAGATTTAAGTTACCTCACTAGGTGTTGTCAGGCAGAATTAATCAAATAGAAATGTTTTTCTTCTGTGTATTTAAAGTTTTTGTAAATCTATATAAACTCTAAGGAACTGATTTCTCTCTAGCGCTTACGGAGAAGTTTGCCTCCAGGAGTGCTGAGACGAGTGTCCTCAACTTGGACCACAACAACATCAGCCACAGGACTGCCTACGCTGGAGCCAGCTCCAGTGAGAAGGGATCGCAGTGCCAGCATCAAACCTCATGAATCATCTTCATCCAGGTTGGAAATTACTTCCTCTCTTTCAAGTCTCTCTGGGCAAATTTCTTTGGTTCTGTGTGATGATGTCCCTCCGTTAAAAATGTTGAAACGAAAAATGCGTTAGAACTGCTTCTTTATGTTTCTCTAAATTGGGTTGCCAAAGAAGTGGAATACCCCATTTTAGTCAGATTATGCCAAAACTATTTCTATTATTGGGAAGCAAAATGAAAAAAAAGCAAATCTATTTATGGTGGCAAAGTGCAGAATTGCACAATAAAATTAGAAACAAGGCAAGATGTCTGGTTAAAGCCTTTTTGATATGCAGCAGTTTCCTCCATGTGTATTGCCCAGCCAAGAAAAAAATTCTAACAAGTAACACAGCTGCTGAACATCACTTCTAAGAACACACTTAGCAACATGGTCCTGTTGTTAAACCAGTTCATAAAGCAATTCATACTCTAGACGCTAATTTCCAGAACACAAACCCTGATTTTAATTGGACCCTCCTAAAATGCACAATTTTGTGGTTTTCTGACCATAGAAATGGAGTATCATCAGACAGTACAGCACTGTACATGCCCTACATCCCATATACGCACTTAATTTCAGAATGTAAGAAGTGCTTAGGGCTCCCTGAATGAATTCGTGCAAATGCAGTACCAGCAATAGATGGTAGATAAAAACCATTGAGTTAGATAAATCAAAAAGTGATTTAGTGTAGAAAAGAAAGTACATTTGTTACCATCGGAAAAAAAAAAGGTATCATCTACAAGTAAAATTGCAAAGGATGATTTGCTAGTAGAGATTGAAAGCAAAGCTGAAAATGAAATGGGTAGTGTAAAGTTTTCTTGCAGGATGGTTGATGTTCTTTCCCTAATTTTAAGCACTGCAGTGGAACACTCCTTTCCTGTTGACTGCAGAGTTTAGCTTCTGGGATTCAAGATTTTAACTGTCTCATCTAGTTAAAAGGCTTTTCCTAATTTGCCCAATGAAGCAAATACACACACCTATTTTGTTGGGGTGCAGACTGAGTGCCCACTTCTATTGATGGTGTGTTTATTTACTCACTCATTTAAGATGCCCTGCATTTTCAAGGGGTCTGTAAGCAGGTGCTGGTACTGGAAGAGTCACAACTACATAGTGATAATTAATAAAGCCTTTTGGCAAAATCACTGGAGGAATTGTATGTTATTTGTCTGTCTTGCCTGGAAAGAGTTCTGGATTCAATCATGACACATACACTTTAAGGTTATGTTCATGTAGTGCACGGTAGAAACGGAGCACTAGATGTCCAAAGAGGTTTGCATAGGCTGATGTACCCACCTACTCCTTTTTGTGCCCAAACCAAAATTTAGTTCCAGATTCCTAAAGCACATCCCTGAATGTCTTTCAGAGTTATCCAGAAGCACACTAGTTCTCACTGTTCTGAAGAGAAGGGTTTTTGCCTCATGGCTGTAGTTCCTCATGACTGACTGTGTCAGTTAGGTATTCCCTGCTCACTCTTACCCATTCTCTTTTTCTCAGGGCCTGATCCCTGAGCCAGTATCACAAAATACACAGTCCTCCTGTGAAACAGAGAGGGAGAAGTTGTGTCCACTCAGCTGCTTACAGCCAGCAGGTGACTGGTGTAGGGCATTTGCAGAGGACTACCCTAAGAAAGGTGCTTCTCTGCCTGAGGGCGTTCAGACCTAGATACCTTGTATTTTGGGACTTTGGTGCTACCAGATAGCTGGAGGTGAGCTGCACTTAACCCTCTGCAAGGGCTGCGGCAGACGATCCAGCAGCAGGCAGTGAAGGAAGAAGTTGAATGGCTGTGAGTCCTGTGGGAAGGGTGCTCGTCTGTGAGAAGAGAGGCTTGGGTCCCAGGCGCTGTTAATTATGTTATGTTGCATAGTTATTTCAACAGGATTTGCTCCTTTCTGACTCCATCAATATTTTTCTTTTCTAGTCAGAAAGGAGCAGAGCTTTCGAAAGGGCAGAGGGCAGTCATTCGTGCAGCCAGGTAGTTATGGTGCCATCTTGTGAGAATGAAGTTCAGGTCAACTCCGCGCCTCAGCAGGGGCTGTCATCTTGGAGCTGGTGGGTGAGGAGAGAGCGTGGAGACACTCTTTGCTGCAGGGAGAGGGAGAGCAGAACAAAGGCACCAAATTCAGGAAGAGAACTTAGGGCTGTGATTTCAGAAGACTTGCGTGTTTTTCTGCAATTCAAAATTTGGTGCTGGTAGTGGAGAATAAAACAGGACCTGAGAAGGCCCAATATCCCCAGTGTTTGTTGGATTGCTTGGGCGCATACAGCCCCAGAGAGCTCCTTTGGTCAGCACTTCTTCCAGAGACATGAACCTCTCCCGTAGAGGAGGGTCGTGCAGGGCACCCAGGTGCTCAAGGCAGCCTGCAGAGTACAGTGATTGTCTGGTGTGAGAAAAATACGTGGTTAGCCAAAGTTCCCTTGGTGAGGAGTCCCGTGTATCTCAGTAAAAGTAAATACAAAGAAGCTATAACCAAGTGAAAATGTTCTGCAGTCACCGGCCTGTGGTTCCCAGGGCGCATTTGATTTATGCTGTTGATCTCAGACTCTCATGTAGTATGTAAGCATCCTAAGATGGGAATCAGAGGGAGAAGGAGAGCAATTAAATATTATTGTTGGTCCTTTTCTACGGTTGTTATATAACTCTGCATGATGAGCCAACTAAGCAGGCTATCAATTCTTCCTACGTTTAATGTCGCCAATTGTATAATTATAGTTCTGTCAAGCCTCCCAGTCTACTGTTTGCACTCCTTATTTTACAGTAGGAGAAACAATGTGTATTCCAGAAAGGGGAAAAATTAATCCTATAAGTCTAGCTTTAAAAAATTTTGGCAGACCAATACAGATTTGCTTTCAAGGAAAAGAATTTTGAACTGAAGAAAAAAAAATCTTGATTATCCGCCACTTCCCTTGTACCAAATTCAAGCACGCCACAGGTCACAGAGAAAGGAACATTTCATGGCTTGAAGGGTAGGAGAGGGGAATGACACTGGAGTTGTCCAGTGGCAGATTCTGCAGTTGCTGAATCTGCAATTTGCTCCTCATAGTCTGGGACATCGTGGCTAGATTTCTGTAGTCACGTGTTTGCAAAAATCACCCTTAAATCTCTGTTTAAGATCAGTAATCCTATATTCTTCCATCTCCGTGTGTCACTAAACTGGTAAGACGTGGTCCTTTTATAACTTCAAATAGTTTGGGAAAAATAATAGAGCTTCCACATTCCTTCCCTCGGTCACTTCTATACCCAGTGGTTCTCCCTTAGCAATTCAAAGGATGTGGTCTGAGGTTATTTGGTTTGGTTTGGTTTTTCTTTGTAGTTTGTTATATTCTTCCTGTCAATTAAAAAACAAAACCACAAAACAAACAAAAAAACACAGTTGGTGGGGGGGGGGGGGCCAATTTTTTTTTTTTTGAAGTTCAGCTTGGCTTAGGCTGTTTCAAAAGGCTATCTTCTGCCTTGTATGTCATCTCATCACCTGGTTATGAGGAGAAATGTGGAGCCTGAGAGGCCTAGCAGATCTGTCCAGAGAAGTCGTAGGCCTCATGATACGCGCCAAGCAGCAAGCAACTGACATTTGATGTGTGTCATTCGAGAAAGCACTGATAAATACCATTCTCCTGCTTTACAGAAGTATCTGGCCTCTTCTGGTACACAGTGATAGCCTGAAGGCTGAAAGCACGCACCCATCCTGTTGTAGGGGACCAGCATTTGTTCCACACACACATGGGCACATGCACCCCGTTTGCCTTCAGTGAGTTTCTCTTGGATCAGTGGTCAGTGTCGTCAGGGTCTGTCAGTAGGATTTTTTTTGAGATGCATTATGCTTTTGGAATGGCTGAAGCATGAAGTGCTCTCGCCCGGAGAAGAGGCACACCACTAGCCACAGCAACGCGGGGCTCTTCCAAGCCTCCTCCAGCCTCCTGAGGAGCAACTCCCATGCCCGAAGGGTTACTGGGTATCTGCCTCAGCGGTTTCGGAAGAGGAGTCAAGGAGACTGATTTTTAATTTACACTGAGAACTTCTGGCACTTCTGGCTCTTGTAAGGAGGCGTTAAAAGAGACTATAAATTTAACTTATGTCAAGTCAACTTTTAAGCCTCTTTGTACTGTCAGAACGATATAACGAAGAGATCTTTGTATATATGAAGTGAATAGGCCTCAGCACTGAAGGAAGTCCAGTTTTGGAGTGTCTGCATTGTACATGTTTTTGCTGAATACAACACTGAGCACCTCACAAATAGCAGTTCAGCCAGCAGATAGATACTGTTTTCCTCATCGTATTTTGTGCTATCTCAATATCGCATACTTTTTGCTGTGGCTCATAACTTCTTATGATCTGCCTTTGAAGCTTTTTACAGTGTCAAACGATGCTTGTTTGCGCTCTGGTTTTGCAGCACTGATTCCTGGAACAGCTCAATTCTGATGACAATCACGAAGAGCAGGTCCTTCTCCACCTCCTATGCCATGTCTTCTACCAACCACCTGAATGCCAAAAGGCAGAGCCGGCAAGGTGAGTGGGCATCCATGGCTCTGTCAGGCTCACTTAGCTACTCTCCCGTGACTAGCACGTGCAGCTGCTTTTGATCTTTGTCCAATCTGTGTCTTTTCATAATTTTCCATCAATGTAAGTGTAGTTATTTCCTTTATTAAAAAAAAAAAAAGCAGTGGCTTAAAGTAGTATAGCTCATACTGATTCCATAGTGAATGTTTTGCCTTTTATGATTTATAGAGGTTAGTCATGACATGATGCAGCAAGTGTGGTACTAAATTGTGTTGTGATTTATATCCGTGTAATTCCCTTGACTACAACAGGGCTAAGAACAGAGTGTTTTCTCTCGCATTTGTTAGATGAACTGTCTGTGTATATTTCCTGACTGAAATTTCCTGAAGCACAACCTACAAAATGCTATGTGGAGCTGTAGGCAGCAACTGACCCGTCTTATGAAAACATAGCCAAGACAAAGCCGTTGCAACTCAGAGGTCTATCTCTGTACACTCATTATTGAGAAAGTCCAGGTAGTTCTTACTGATTTTTAGAGATGAGAAATATGGGGCTTTGTACTCAGCTTTTTGGGCCTTTAAAAAAAATTATTCCGGTTTAAACTGAGGGAAAGAAGGTGAGAAGGTGACTTCTTAAGTGATAATGAAATGTGTAATATGAAAGCCACGAAGCAGTCTTGATCCACAGTTACGGGTTTCTCTTCTCTGTGCAAATGCAGGATAAAGTAATGTATACCCAAGCTTTAACTTGCAATTCAAAATGATCACAAGGCCTTCCTTTTTTAAATCAGCCTGTTTTTTTCCAAATGTGGAACAATGTTGAGATAACGTCACTCAGGAGATACTGTCCATCCAGACATCAGATGGAAATTGATAGATGCCTGAGGCCTGATATCAGAAAAGTCAAAGAATCCCAACTTAGAGATGGGTTTGAAGATATAGCTGCACAATTATTCTGCATTTCTAGCACTGTCACATCACATCTCCTCTTCAAACTGAAGAGTTTGTGTAATCTCCTCTTGTACAGAAGCTGCTTTCTTATATCACAATATTATCTTAAAAGGTAATAGCACATAGGCAAATGAATAAAATTGATCTTGGAAAATAATGGAGGTATAGTGCCAGGAATCCAGGAATTTTGTTTTAGAACAAAACAAATTCGACTTAGACTTGTGATTTTCAGAGATTAACCCATTAACTTGAGTGGGAGGTGTGCATGTAAGATATTTTATACTTGGAAAACAAGATTTACCAACCCTATCAATCAGTTTTACATTTAGCCTCTTTTGCTTCCAGAAAGTGTTAATCGTCATCTCTGTTGGCCAAATACGTGAGCACCCCGTGATGAAGGGAGAGCTCCATTTCATCACAAGCAGTTCCTAGGGTCACTGATTGACAGGAGAAAAAAAATTACGCAGCATTTTATGCAGAAGATTGATATTTTGTTGGTTTAGACCGTTTACAATCATACATTTTTAAGTATGATTTGTTTTCATGTTCCAACTAAAGAATTGCTTCAGTTTGCACTAGTTCATACAAATTAGACTTTCATATATTAGCTCCATTGGCAATATATAATAATTCTTGGTGGAAGTTGATCTAGCTAAATCTGTAAATCTGTTAATCTACAAAATGTGTCTTTAATGAAAACATTAGCATTTTAAAATACTGCTGACTATAACTATTTTGGAAAAATTCTGAGGTAAACTCAAGTGTTTTCATATGTAATTTCACATCACGTTGAAGTTACTGGTGTATTTCTCCAGCGCTGCACATGTGTAGAAGTTCTGGAGGACCTAAGCAGATGGATGTACTTAAAAAAATTCTCCCAGTATTCTTATTCTTCTCTTAACTCGATTGTTCAAAATTCCCTGCTGCAGCAAGACGTATTTTCTCTCACTTTGCCAATAAATAGTTAAACGTTGGATTACTGAAAAGAAGTTTGTGTTTTTCTGGTAAATGTTTTTGGTTACCTGCCCTGCCAAATTACTCTTTAAAAAAAAAACCACAACCAAACATGTTTCAAGATACAGAAGCCCAGACTAGCAGTAGAAAGTCAGCTGTGGTTAGAAACATTGTTGTGAAAATTGCTGTCCCAGGACTTGCTTTAAATCGTTGAAAGGTGACCATATGCATTGTATTCTCTGACAGTCGTGAAGATTACCTGGTAACGTATACCTCAAAGACAGATAATAATCCAACTCAATCCCCTGTGCAACTACCAGACTGCAAAATGTTTTTAAAGACCTATTTTTGTTGGATGGAAAGCAGATATCTCAAAGGATTAGTAAATGTGAAATGGAGACCTTGTGTATTTTAAAGCAATTTCCGTATGTCATGGCCATCTGATAACTTTTTAGTTGTTCTGTAGGCTGTAGGTTTCCAATCTCAAGACTAGTGCAATATCCTAGTTGCAATTATTGAATTAAGGCAGTAATACATACCACATGTTTGTTGAATAAATACTCTAATCAAAACTTAGGAGATTTTGGATATCTCAAAATTACAGTGTAGCAACTGTCAGAGATTATTTTTAAATCTTGGATTGTCAACAGTAAATCGTATTTCAGCGTCATATCACAGTAAGCTGTTATCAGGCAAAACCACTGGAACTGTACACATATGTCCTGCAAGGTTAATATTTTGTAAACATAGGACAACAGATTGCCTTATTCAAAGATATTTTTTGTGTCTGGAATGCATTTAGATAGTGGGCACAATTCAAACATAAAACCAGTTAAAGTTCCTGAACTCTTTATATAATTTGGTTTTGAAGATGAACGTAGTAAGTGAACTGGGGCTGAGTTCCTACAAACTTTAGAACAGGAGGTACATCAATTTACATGCGTTTCCTTTTTAGATAGATTATGTTTGCTTCTCTGCGCTTTATTGGGAATGGGGCATTTTTCTCTGAGACTAGAAAATGTAAAGTGGATTCAAAAAGAAGGCATCACTGTGTCACTAACACTGGAATGGCTGATGTATTTCATCTTGGCAGTGGTGCTTAGAGAGAATAAGGGACAGAGAGAACTACATCTTGCTAGTGTTGGTGTGTGTGGATGTTGGTGGTTTTCTGATGCGCCAGATGAGGAGCACACTACCGTGTGGAACAGGTAATGGTCACAAGTCTCCCATAGTGAGCAACAGATGCTGAAAAAGAAACTGTGAGGAATGCGGAAATGGCACCAGAAGTGCAACATTTTATATTCATGTAATGTATGACTACTAAAAATTGCTGTTTTGGTTTATTGCTAGTCTTCTCACATCTAGAAATTCAAATTTGCTGGAAATGTGTGTAAACCTTTCTTGTCCCTGCTTTACAGATGGAGATAATGAGGCAAAGAGAAACTGCAGATGGGTCTGGAAACTGCGTATTTGGAGTCTGGTGTCTCTGTCACTAGAAAGTGTTGATACCAATAGTCATGCCACTAACGCATTCCTTTCATTTCATGCCTGCCAGTTAGTGCATCCTGCTCAACTGGGAGAATATGCTTCGTGCTTTGAGCCAGATCTTCAACGGGTGGAAGTGGCTGATATTAATGGAGCTTCATCTCTCTGTGACAGCTGTGGGCTTGGCTCAGAGTGGAGGAGGGTTTTCTCCGATTTTCCTGTTTGGAAGCTATACTGGTACCTGCACATCTCAAGAGGAGTATTTCTGCACAGTGAACTCCTACAACCATCTGCCACTTCTGTTAACTGACAAGACTTTTCTTTCCTCTTGCCAGGTATCCCGCCAAATATTTCACCTCTCACCTCCCCATGCCATTCACCAATTCAGGGGACGCCTGCCACAAGTCCTACTGGAAAAACATCTTCTGTGTCATTTCCAGACTCCACAGATACTGACACCAAGCAAGGCTTAAAGCCACACAAAGTCTTAAGTTCTACTCAGAGTGCACCTAGCCTGTCAGACCCTATTACCAGCTCCTCTGTCATCTGCAGCAGGTAAGATCGTAATTTGAAGTGCGTTGGAATCATTTCACGTTGGTCTCGTGAACAAGCTCTTTTAGCCCACATACAAATTTTTGTGATAAGCTGCGGTATTGTGTATTGGTATTTCACTGTATCTAAGCAGTTCTTAGTATATGAGTGATAGTGTAGATTGATGCTACAGTGTTTTAAAGTGCAAGGCGGTTAGCCACGTTAGCTACATGAGCTTTTGCTCATGTCAGATGCGCAGTCTGATTCATAAATAAATAATTCATCAATAATTTGCAGATCCCAAAGTTGGTTTTCATGTTAACAACGTTTCTCACACCATACCCTTAATATGAATGGTTACTTTCATGTCACAGGCCAAGTCTTTCACAGCAGGCACCTGTCACTTGATAGAAAAAGCCATCTGCTAGGGTTTAAAAGCTGCTGGCCTGTAGCCTTCTGATACAGGTGTGCCAACAATGCTTGAAGACAATGTAATTTTGAGTGCTCTCTCACATGGAGTGGATCCTGTCCTCCCTAGGGAGAGTCAGATCATGTAGCATTGGGATTTTTTTCAGAAATGAACTGCAGCTGAGTTCTTTCTACTGCTAAGAGTTACAGTAATACAATTTAATTTCACACTTTAAAGTAGCCCATTATTAGCTTATGCAGACCTGCTCTGCAAAATCAACATTTTGGAAATAAAGTTGTTCTGCTTATCTTCTCGAAATGGATGCAGTTGCTAGGTTAGGTTACTGGAGTTTGCAGTACGTGTCCAGTTCAGAATAGTGGGAAACACTGGTATTTAGAAGCCTGTTCCAGTGCAGTTTCAAGGTTACCTTACTCAGTAGTTGTTACTTTTGGTCGTAGTAGTGAGTGATTTGTGATTATTGGCTAGCCAGCAGACAGCACGTGATCTGAAGCTGGGTTAAATGTTATCAAGTTTGACTATCTTTGGAAATAGCTTTTCTTTTCTGGCTTCAGTCACGTGACGTTGGATGTGTCTCGGTATGCTGTGTGCAGGGCTGGGAAGCGGGTGTGAGAAACTCAAAATTGAGATTGCGAGTTTGCTCAAGGGAGTTGTCCTCCCCGAAGTTCAACTAGGATCCTAGCAGGCTTTTAAAATGTTTAGACTGGATGTAAGGAAGAAATTTTTTACAGTGAGTGTGGTGAAACGCTGGCACAGCTTGCCCAGAGAGGTGGTGGAGGCCCCATCGCTGCAAATCTTCAAGGCCAGGTTGGACGGGGCAGCCTGGCCTGGTTGAATATGTCGCTGCTCACTGCAGGGGGGCTGGGCTAGATGACCTCTAAAGGTCCCTTCCAACCCAAGGCATTCTATGATTCTATGACTAAGTAGAAACTAAGAGCTTTTAAAAGTTTCCCAAATGTATTGCAAAACCGGGACTTGCGCTGATTCATTTGAAATGAAAACCATATTACACATACGAAACATACCGTAAACGTGCTACTGTCTTATTAAACTGTGCCTTTATTACTTCTTCAACAAAATACTATTACTTTAACTAGTAACAATTATCGCTGGAAACATTCTGTTAAAGAGAACAGTTAACAGTTGCATGAAAGATGTCAAAAAGAGAAATCAATGTAAGGTTGCTGTAGACAGTGATGGAATATATTTTCTTGATATGTGTAGACTTTGATTTCAATGTGATCATTGGTAAAATGCTCATTAGCTTTTACGCAGCTGCTGTCTTATGTGATCCAGGTAGGTTGCATAGTATATTTAGGTTCTTAATTTCCTTGTTTTTAAATGCTTAGACTGTGTAAGCATTGTAGATAGTTACATTGCTGGCACAGACTTTGTTGTTGATTATTCAAAACAAACACATTTAAACTATTACGGTGTAATGACTGCTCATAGTTTTGGCATACACTATGACTAATAGTCACTGTTTCTTTAACATCCATGGAGAAATAATAAGCACTCTCACATTTCTAGCTGTTAGTATATAGAGGTGTCATATCCACAGATACAAGCTGACCCAACAGCACATAAATAATACACCCCTTAGTAATGTAAGCACAATTAAAAAAAAAAAAAAAA
>Ga0181612_182025_pt1 | contig 21442 bp, 10 predicted proteins | sample HoacroProtozoa21_FD_119630 | JGI IMG/M metagenome (GOLD analysis project Ga0181612, IMG submission 119630) | Hoatzin crop microbial communities from Cojedes, Venezuel. Combined Assembly of Gp0051906, Gp0051904, Gp0051908
CAACCTAGAAGAGTTGGCAGTGCACAGGCAGCTCAAAACCACTGTTTTAAGCAAATGAATTTGGCTGCTTTGTAATGTCTGCTTTATTTTGTTAACAAACTCCTCGCAGTCAGGGTTTCATGTCTTGTTGATACGTGCTTTTTAGTCTGAAGAGAGAAGACATATTTAACTTTCTAAGGAGCTGAATGTATCTGGGCTTTGTGATTTATTAGATTATGATTATTGAATTTTCTCTCAGTTGTTAAGCCTGATTACTGATTCCCAGGAGATACTAATATAGCAAGTTCTGAACTTATTAATGGTGGAATGGTTCTGGATTTCTGTGCGCAAGAACAACATCAGTCTTTCCAGATCTAGTGGATCACTTTTGAAGTTTATTATCATTTGTGTGGCAATACATTAGGCACATGGAAGGCTTGGCACTTTGGTAAATGGAGCTGGAAGGTGTGACCATCACTCCCTGCAGGAAGTATTTATCCTTTTATCTAAGGAATGATGGATGTCTAAGGATAAAGAAATAACAGCTGGGAAACTAGAGAAATCCTATTGGGACTTTCTTGGGGCAATTAAATACTACAACTTCCTCTTTTTCATGTTGCCCTTTCTAGCTTTGTTAAAAGGCATTCTGCTTCATACTGGATGATTAATGCTGCTTTCCTCCCCCCCCCCCTTTTTTTTTGTTTTCCTTTCAGTGTGTTTAATAACAGCAAGATGTTTGTTTTGTTGGCGGTTAAAACTTTATACTGGCAAAAAAAGAGCGCCAGTATAAAGTTTTAACCTCCAGTACGTTTTAACTTCCTCTTCTGAAAGTCAGTCCTGCTGTATCTTCTCCGTATTCTCTTCCCAATTTTTTTTTCTTGGTCCTTCTACATTGTCAGCTCCCCTCCACAAAATGCTGCTTCTTCGCCTGTAAACTCGGCTGGCTGTTAAGTCAATTTAGTTGCCACTTTATAATTTTAATTTCATCTGTGTTCATAGTGCATGTGGTCTGATCTTTGGAGGCCTGCAACAAGAGTGTAGAAAGTACCATGTCAGCTAGGAAGATAAGAGACTACAACAACTGTTGTGTCTTTGGCATTGACCAGTATTGGATGTGTAAGAAGAAAATCCTGTTATTTGCATGTTATTCCATAGGAATACTTAAGCTTATTTCAGGTAACAGTAGCTCTCATCCTGAATACAGGACTTCAGAAATTTTCTTGTCTCTGTATTTCCTTGTTCCTGAAGATTGTTTGGGTTTTCAAACGTTTGCACTGTTTGGAGTGGGGAAAAAAGCTTTCTAACTTTCTTCACCTCTTCAGTTCTCCCTTTCTTGCCCTAGTTGACTGAACAGACAGGTTGGTAACTGCAGCATACCACGTGGCTAATCAACCTCTTGGTCAGTGTGATTCTTCAGTGTCTGCTCCGTACAGTAACTTCAATCCTGTGCTTATTTAGTGGCAAGTTAGACCTCTGTAACTACTCCTGCTGACTTAAAAATACGTGTTCTTATCAGTATTAAAATAGTACAAGAGCAGAACTGTTGCTTTAGGCACATTTCTTGCCACTGTGTTGGCTAATGAACCTTGAATGAAAATAAGAGGGCCAGTGACTTTGAAATAGGAGCTGTTAACCAAGTGTTGTAGAATTGTCGTCCTTATTTATTTTGTATGCTAATCTGCACTTGTGACCCTGAGCAGAAAAGCTGCAGTACAGCAGGTTTTATAAGCTGTGGCTTAACCAGTTGCCTAGTATCTTAAAACTCTTACTTAAGCTGACTGGTTTTGTGCACAGGTCAGAAACCTGTTGTCATTGATCATTAAATGCTATGCATAATGTACATTCATTTACATGAATTGTTCTAATAGTGCTCGTGTGTATTATGCTACATTACCATATTTTATATATGTATGTATTGCATGAGGTTTAATTGTTGGGATTTTTTTGTATTGTCATTTTTGTATTCACACAGTGCCTCATGTATCTATTTGCATATTGCAAGAAGCTGTTTCAAAGCAGTGACTGGAAACAAGTGGGGATAAGAACTCTCCGCTGCAGAATCTGATGCTTCTGAAGTGATAATAAAGTATAGTGGTTCAAAGCATTGTTTGTTTCTTTTCTTAAATGTATTTTTCATTCTATTACTTCACAAGTAGCTGGATCCACAATGGTCATATTGCACATCTTTGACTGGTTACTCTGTCACCAGATCTTACCGTCTTCCATAGGGCCTTTCCAGGAAGAGAGACCAGTGGAAGCGCTAGAAGGAAACAATCCTTGGGATCACAGAGTGTGCTTACGTGAAAAGATGATATCACTAAAATTATCTTAGAAATGGACTGCGTACCTCTAATTCATTGGTTTGATCTAAGTTTTCTTTCATTCTTTTTACCAGCTGACAAAAATAATAATGCAGGTTAAGCTTGGTGTACTACCTAATGCCTTACAGTAATGGGGTAATGATCCGAAACACCCTGTTGCAGCAGAGAGCATGACAGTTTGTTGTTTACTTGCATACTTGCTAAAGAACCAGTCCTTAACCACTGAAGTGGAAGGATGGACAGTGAATTCTTGGAGTATGTTAGGGCTAATTTACTACAGAACATAGAGGAAGTTTTGGGAAGAATGGTAACTTTCGAAATAGAAGTATGGCTTGGAAGCTAAGCTAATCTGTGTGATTGTTCATATCCTCAAGAAAGGAAGATGTAAGGAGAGCAGGACAGAGATAAGAGACTCGACGAAAAGCAAGCTTTAACAGTCTTGAGGATGAGAGATACAGTCTTTTAGGCAGCTTGTCTAAATGCTGTTTTATTTATCCTAGTGAGGAAGAAAACCAAAAATCTAGTAAGAGTCCAGGATGCTGCATCAGAGGGAAGCAGATCAGGTATTTCTTGAAATACAAAAATAAGGATAACCATAATCAATCATCAGGTAGATTCTGCTCAAGATGCTGTGGGCATACTTGAACCTACTTCAGATCAAACCTCAAATGTCTTGAAAATATTTTCCATTTCAAGGTTCTAAATGTTTTGTTGGTTTGGTGTGGGTTTGTTTTGGGTTTTTTTAGCAGTAAGAATTCCAGGGGTGAAAATTGGCTTGTGACAATCTTTAGGAAAGTAGCAAATTCTCAGAAAAATGTAGGTTGGGGATTTGCTTGACTAGGTTTATCAGCAGTTTCTTAGTCTGTGATTGACTTAGCTCACCAGGGAGCATAAGCAACAGCTAACCACTGCTGGGTTTTTACGATTATGTAAAGCAGCTGTGGGAATCCATCATCCAGGTAACTCCACTGTCCAAAGGCAACTACAGTAACACAGAGCTGAACAAAATCACTCCAGTGTTTTGTAAGTATCTTTGGTACTTCATAACGAAGAGTGCCGTCTTCCTACAGATCTGAGCCCATTCCAGCTGCAGCTGAGAACAGGACTGGACATCACTATTGTTTTTCCTTGCTGGTGTCCGACATTTGCTTTACTGTCTCCTTTTGATTAGTAGGAGATGAAATTGAGGTGTTGCTGGTTCTTGTTGGCTGTGCTATCTTACTCATGAATGTTTTCTTTTTCATCTAGCAGATCTCCAATAGACCATGTGTTCAACATGGGGCTCATAGCCAATCTTCTGCTCTGTGATATCAGTCATCTGCAGTCTCTGTTGCTGGTCGGTCTGAGCAAGAAGCAATCAATAAGCCCATGGAAATGAATATAAAACTCTGATTTAAAGCTACATGAAGCTAAACTTCGATGCCGTTGATGGGGTTCATGACACAGAAGCATTATCCACCTCAGTTGTTTGAGCAAGGAATAACAAATCTTCATGTCCTGTTTAACCACCCCCATTTGATGTGTGTTTCTTTGTGGACAGTGTGCTATAAAATCTGTAGCCACTCCTTTCCTAGACTGCAGAAAGTAATGAAGTAACAGTGGTGATGAGGCAGGTGTTTCTGTTTAAGCCTGAATTAGTGACTGCTACAACACAAATGAAGGCTATTTAATTCTTGTAGAGCTGCTCACTTTACCTTGACTAGTATTTGCTGGTTTCATCCAGGTTCTCTAAGAAACTTTACGGGGGGTTGCTGTGCAGAAATTAATTCTTCATCTCTGCCAGATCAGTCTAGAAATGCCTGTCCTCTACACCTTGGAAGTGGAGTGAGCAGAAGTGCTTCTTCAGAGACAAGGAGAACTTTAAGAAATATGGGCTCTCCTCTAGTAATGCAGACTTCACATGTCTCTGCTCTTTGATGAGGGCCAGACAAAACATTTTCTGCAGCTAGATCAAGTTTGCTATTCAGGTAGCACTAATGTAGATTACAGGCTTTCATGTTACTGTCTTTTTTGGTGGTTTTTTTTTTTCTTTAGGAAATCAAGCAAAGCCTTGAATATGTTATGCAGAAAATTGCTTGTAAATTATGTGTATTTACCTGTTTTACCAAACTGATAATGCAGTTTTGCATATGTAACTGTGCAGATGACTTACAGTCAGCATCCCTTATCTAAAAAAAAAATCCTTTTTTTTCTCAAAGCGTTAAGCTGTTCTTAAACATTTCTTTTTTAGACATCTAACAAAATCTGTTACCTGTTGTACTACAACTAATTCTGAATATCTTGTTAGATGCTTTTTGATACTTGTGGGTGTTTGGGGTATTTTTGGTTGATTTTTTTTTTTTTTTTTACTGGAGTTAAAATGTTTTGAAGTTTGGGTTTGCCACATTCTCATGTTGTTATGTTGAGCTGTTTGGAGAGAATCTTAAGTTCTCATTAGAATGAGAAAATATTAAAATGTTTAAATGGTGCAGCTTGTTATCAAGCCTTCAAATAGAAGTAGCTTTTGGAAAGAAATATTTTGAACATGCCTTGACAAACATAAACCTGCTCATTTTTTACAAGAGTTCATTGTATGCTTGAGGCATATAGTAAGGCAAAAACAAGTCTTTTGCATAGCCTAAAAGAAAAAATTCTAGCTATGTTGTGGTGGGCCAGACTAGCTACGGTACTTCAGTCTGCAGTTTGGTGATGTTCTATTTGCCCTGAAAAAGGTGGTGCAGAGGGTAGAAAAGGGGCTTACTTCCCACATCGTATTCTAGGCTGTAGAGTACGCATGTCAGAAAAGAGCCTGTGACCTCCTCCTCCCCAGCCTGGTTTCTCTGTGTAGACCTAGGGCTTCGGAGCCCTTGCCCAGGACAGGAGGCTGCCCCTGCCTCCAGGTCGGCAAGGGCGAGGCTCTGGGCGTGGAGAAGGCCAGTGGTCCTCAGGGTCGAGCGCTCCCCAGTGCTCCCACCCCTAGAGGGCCCCCTCCCTCCTCTGGCCGAAGCCAGGCAAGAAGCAGCAGCAGCAGATCCCTGCCGTTGGCCATCGCCCCAGACCGCTCCAAGAGCCCTTTGCGTGCTGTGTCGTTCCCGGAATATTTTCATCTTGCAGGTAGGCGCTGGAAAGCTGACTGCAACAAGTTTATTTGCATGATAGTATCTTCCTTCCTTCCTCGTACTTTTAGAAGTTGCAGTGTTTCTGGCAGTAATTCTGCGTTTTGCTTTTTACTAGTTAGAATTCAAGTAGTTGGTTCAGACTGGGGTACAGCTGTCCAATACCAGATCTCTGACAATGGCCACCAGCAGTAATCTGGGGAGAGTGCAAAAAGCTATTTAAATGGGAGGCGGGAAAGAAGTCATTCATGTAAAGAAGTGGGACTAAACAAGAACAGGTTAGAATAATACTCCTTTTTGCATGTTTTAGTTGAGATTAAAAAAATCTGAAGTCCTGTTTCTATAAGACATAAAAAGTATTTCTCTGTGTGTATAGGAGATACCTCTCTCTTACTCTACAGCCCAGTTCCTTTACGAAACCAACTTCTGGTGTCAGTGTGGGGAAAGGAAAAAAAAAATTTAACAATGGACCAGAAGACATTTCAGGCTTTCAGTGTAATTAATTGCAGTCATTTAAAATCTTGTGCAAAGTCTATGCTTGAAGTTCTAAGTTATAATTAAGCCAAGCTGCTAACGATGGATCTAATTGTTGGGTTACAGACAGGCACAGGTAACACAAATTGGGCCACTGACATCAGATATTTCACCCAATTGCTTTCTGTTGATGCAGCTAATTCCACACAACTGTTCCCGCAGCTGGAATGACTGGTATGGGGTGAAGCATGGACGCATGTCAAGAGTTTTCCCTGACAGACTTAACTGGCTAAATGTCATTGGTCTTTAAAGGTACAGTGTCCTCAGTGCTGGCTCTCAAAAGACTCCCTGGAGCAGAGCTGCTTTAGCAGTGCTCCTGTTGAACCCCTGCTGTCGAGGGACTCGAGATGGAAGAATGAATTAGATGCTGAAATGGCTCTGCCAATTCCCCCCCTTTCTATCGTATCAGTCACCTGAACTCTCATGTCTTTTTGAAGAAACAAATCATTGCAGTTGAGGCAAAGGCCAAGTTCAGCAGTGTCGGCAGGCTTTGTTGCATCGGTGAGTCCGCTTTTTAAAAAACAAGAAGTAATCCTCTCCCTCTGTCTGTCTCACCCTTCAACGGATTTCGATCTCTTCAAGATGTTAGAAATATCAAATCATACATGGACAGACCTTCCTCTTACTACAGGTCTAAAACTGATTGCTTGTACTGGTGATTGATGAGGACACTAAAGTAAACATCAAACCCTAGACATTCAGTATTAGGATTCCATTTAAAGTCAAAGTACAGCATGTGTGGAAGTTACCGGCTGAAGCATTAGAACAACGTTCCTGCTACACAGTGCAATTCAAGCGCTTGTTTTTGGACAGGTATTAAATCCTTTCAAAAATAGTGTAATCCAGTTCCCCCTCCCCCCCACAATGTTCTTCCTCCTAGAAATACTTCCAAGGCTATTTCTTTTGCCTTAATTGTAGCATCTCAATTTGTATCTTGGTTTTGTCTGCTTTCTAAGGTAAGGAAATTATGGATCTGTATTCTCAGTCTTAAGCCCCTCTGTAACTGGTAGTTTTTTTATTTATTTTGTAATGCTTGCAAGAGATTGGAAAGTGGCTGGTTTCTGCAGGGTAAAAGAGATGGAGAGGGGATCCAAGCAATCTAGTATTTTTTACTTTGAAGTAGTTTAAGGAAAGGTTAATTAATAAATCCTAATACAAATACTAATGAAAACTGTTCATTTCTTCCCCCTACTAATAATCACCTTTTTGTAATGGGAAGTTATGTTGCAAAGGCTGCCCCTACCATTAGAAAAATTGTCCAATAATATTTTCTTGTTAATGAAATTTTAAGTTGATGAGCTATTCCCAAAGAGCAATCAGCCAAGCCAGGATGTACATTAGCAGGCTAATGGCAGGCGTCCTGTGCTGCTGAAGGCCGTGTGTCTCAAGCAATCCTCTAGGACTTGGCTGCATCTCTTGGACCACTTAATACTGGCTCTGCGAAAGCACTTCTTGTGTTCCCATTGCATCCTTAGGGAGACTGCTCCATTGACTAACAGATCTCACTGTCAGGAATTCTTTCCTCTTCACTCTTACTGATCTCAGTTCCAATATATATAGCTGTAACTTCTTTGACTACTCCTTAATGAAAAATTTAAAAAAGAAAGGCAAAAACCCATCACACTTATATGAAAAATGGAAACTGATCTGATTTTCAGTCGGCACTATAAAACTTGTAGAACTTGCGTTTTTAGTCAAATGCTGCCTGCGTGCATTTTGGGCTGATGGCAGCAGGAGCTGGAAGTCGGCTAGCATAAATCCACTCCTGAATAAAACGACTGCAACTTGGAGTCTGTCAGCGACCGATGTGTGTGCCTGTGACATGTACACAAGCTGGCAGCTAATGAAAGCCCAGCTGAGCTGCTCGGGGCTCAAGGGAAGTTTGTGAAGTTACACAATGCGCTAGTTGAGATGTCATGGGGAAGCCGAGGGCTGGGGGTGTGGAGGGGAGACCACTGGGGCTGTGTTTTGCGAGAAAAATGGTGTCAGTACAGCAGCTGCCTGCAAAGCTCTCGGGCTTGGGCAGTGGGAGCTGCTTGCAGCCCCCACCAGCCGGGGAGAGTGGCTGGTGTGCAGGAAGAAGCCGGAGAGAGGTTTTCACAAGGACCTGTTGTTTGGTTGCTCAGATTATATCAGTGTTCTGGCTATTGAGAGGGATTTGGCCTTTGGGTTTTGCTTTCAGCTTTATTTATTTTTGCCTGTTCTCAATTCTCTTTGTGAATACCAATATTCTGAGTCACCCAGAATGATTTCTGCCTTCATTAAAGATTCCTTCCAGCTCCCCTTCAACTGCCTGTGGGCTGTTGTCTGCCCCTGCCTCCCCCTATGCACTCTGCTGCACATATTTAGCTCTCTGTACTCCATCACTCCCCAGCTCCTGCCGCTCTGGCAGTTGAATACCTTCAACCATGTTAATCTACATTGTACCTTTGTTTCTTTGCACAACTTGCTTTCTTCACCTGCCCTGTTCTGTACTGTCCCTGCTACTTCTGCAATGTGTTTTCCAGCATGTGAGATATGGTATGAGGCCATAGTTTATCCTAAGCCAGCAGCTGGGCTTAGAGCTGATCAAGTGAAATGGTTAAACCAGGTAACTGGGCATCCAGACCCTCTAAGTCTATTTCTGTTACACTGCATCCTTCTGTGTCATCCTGGATAAATTCACTTGCCTGTTTGTGTCTTTGTTTCCTTGATATACATTGGTATTTAAATTGTCTATGGTATCTACACCAAACAAACCGGACTACGTTTCCAAAAACCAAAATTAAAACATGCGATATAAAAAAGAAGTAATTATATAGTTCTTTAATGGATACTCCTACATGAATTGCTGAGCTCTGTGGCGCTGTAAAGCTTGTGTATAAGAAATTCTACAAATCAATAAGGAAAATAATCTGGAAAGGAGGATGAGTCTCTTGTTACAGCACTAAGTGTCGATACTGTAGATGTCTTAATGCTAGTTAATGACTGTCCCTAATGGTATTAAAACAATGTGCATTTGCTTTAGCTTCTTTCAAAGTCCAGATGAGCTACTCGGAGCTCTCTTAATGATGCAAATTATTTAATGCTCATTTGTATGCAGTATGTTCCTGCTTTGAAAGTACTTCACAGAATTCAAGCCAAATTCAGCCTTGCAGCTCTACTGAAGTCAGTGCTTGTCTGTGCATCTGTTGGTTGCTTTTCTTTGTTTTTGCTTGAAGAGTTAACTTCTTGTTGGGTTGATTTTATTTTTTTTTAAAGGTAATATCTGCAAAGGGTTTTAGTTGCCATTCTCTCCTCCCAGTAAAGTAGCTGTAAGTATAAATGCAGTTCTGTTGATTCTCACCTCTCCCTCAAGCCCTGTGAAAGGAGGACAGGCTAAACAGAATATATTTTTTTCCTGTTCTTTTCATTCCTCTACTTTGCACCTCCTAAGCACAGTTTTGGTGATATCTGGCACTTCTCCCAAAAATCATCCTGTGACAAATCTCTGCCATCTGATGTATGCAAGTTACTGAGTTGCTCTCTGTGGCCCATTTCTGGATTAACGCAAGGTGAACTGATGGAGCCCTGAGCTGTGTGCAGTTCTGCAGGTTAGTTATGCTCAGTATAATGAAGGCACGATGCACTTCCTTCTGGCTGAGAGCTACGTGGCACGGGAGCCTGACCTGAGATTGTGAATTCAAGTAGCTGCTGAAAGGCGGAACAGACATTCTTCGTTCAGGTATATACTAATTTTTTTAGTGCTGGACTTCATAACTGCAGTATTCTTTTAATGTGTTTTTTAACTCATCCCAACTATGTTTTCTACACACACTGAAAGAAAATGAAAAATCATCTGTTACCATATCATTCACTCCCCCTGGGTAATGGGTAGGGGCATGATTTCCAGCTTACAGCACAGACCCACAGCCACCTACTGCCTGCACAGAGTAAGTGGGAGTAATGGAGAAGCATCCTTTCTAGACGTGCATGTCACTAGAATGGGCAGAGATGTTTCTTGTCAGCTGTTAGGTATTTGCTGGCAGCACAGGGATGAGTGGTGAGATGTGGGAATAATGGGTTCATTTCCAAACTCCGCAGCGGATGAATCTAGATGCCCTCTTGCTCTATTTTATATCATATTGTCACAGTATGTGACTGCTTCCCCTCTCCCTCTCCTGCAGCACTGTCCTGCCTGTGTTCATCTTGATGTTCTCTGCAGCATGGCTCCTTCCTCTCCCTCCCCTCTGTTGCCCATCCCTCTTGGCCCGCATCTCTTCCCTCTCTGCTGCTGGGGATGGCTGTAATCCCCGGCGGAATGTGGCCCACAGGCCCCTGCAGGACTGGGGCGTGGGACTGGAGAGCTGCTGCTGGTGAATGCACAGCAGCGAAAAGCAATCTCACCTCACCTGGCAGCACAGGGAGGGAAGAGCTGGGGTTTGAGGGCTGTTCGGTGTGCCTGGCTGGCCAGCCAGCTTATCAGACGAAAAATAGAGGCCAGACTTTTCGGCTGCACGTGCTGTTCCCCTATTCATTGTGTCTGGGTGACGTATTCTCTGCCTGTGGTTTTAATAAATATCTTTCATAGCTACTTTCTGCTTCAGTTTGCCTTGGGATAGCTCTTTCCAACTCAGCTGCATCAGTGTGTTGAAGATGTTAAGTCCAAGTGTGTGGAGCAGAGGAGAGAGAACTTCATGCAGAGCATCTAAGAAAGCTTTAACTTTAACCATATCTCTGTGAAGCTGCTCTATATTCCAGAAGCCACACCTGCAGTTTAAGTTGCACAATCCCTTTCCTCGCTGTGTTTATATCTCCACAGAGCATACAAAAGTGTTTGCAAGGAGAATCCCAAAGTACTGCTAGGACCCAAATTTATGCTGGCTTTTAATAAGGCTTTGCAGGATGTTGCGGTGATTAGAGAGTATCCTGGGAATTTCAGCAGGGATGTAGGGAGAAGAACAAAAAAAAAAGATCGCAATTCTGTGTTTGGACACTGAGTTTTGTCCTGTGTAGTAAGCACCTGTCTTAACCCTGCTACAGCAGAACAAACCCCCTTTTCTAGCAGAAACCAGAGTTGTTGTTAATTAATGTCTTGCTGAAAACTAAGTCTTTGCCATCTGTTCTGCCCCCTCACTACGAATGCCACTCTCATTATGTTGATTATGTAATTAAAAATGAAAATATATTTTGGTAGAGTGCTGCATAGGCATCTGTGCTGACTCTTCTCCTGTTCCTATTTACCGTCCCCTGCCCCCCATCCCACAAGAAAAGGAAAAGGGACGACTGTTTGGCTGCGGGGTAGCTTTACCCCGGAGCTGCGGTGCTGGCTGCCAGGCTGGTGCATGTGGCTGGAGCAGCCCTTCAGCCCTGCCGCCTTTGAGCTGCAGGTCCTTTGCAAACCCTGGTTATTAGGTTCATGAGAAATCCCTGGCAGGAAGCTGCCCCTTAAACTGAAGCTGCTTGAAGCCCTTGTGAGGGGTTAACTTGAATCCAGAAGAAGAAAAGCGAAAAGAAAGAGGCCTGGCTACTCCATGAGCGATAGCATGACCTCTGAGATCAGCCAGGCTGCTCCTGTTACAAATATGGCCTCTGTCCGTCTGAGGGTGGAGGAAGAGAGAAAGAGGAGGGGTAGCTTTCCTGTAAGTGGGTTAGAGCAATTACTGAGGTCTCTTGCAGCAAATGAAGTTGTCAGCGTGAGTCACATTCCCTTTTTTTCCCCTCACTGCCAAGTTTTAGGCAGTAACCAGACAGAGGGAGGGGAAAAAAAAGGGGAAAGCAACAATGGAGAAAAGTTGAACTGAAACAACCCTTCATTCGGGGTATTGTTTGACATTTTAGTTCTGATTGTACATAGAGATAAAGGGTCTATAAATATCCTGTCTGCTGAAATTCCTTATCACAACATCGCCTGTCAGCTGAACACATAGCTTAGGTTGTCCAGCTAATACATAATTACATATGTAAATACAAACTCACTGATTATATCCCTGCACCACATGGAACGAAGGCCTGATCGCTGGCAAGGATGTTAACCATCTCTGGTTTACTGAGAGGTGCCCCAGCCTCAGGAAAGCAAATAGCACGCGCAGCTGCTGCTGCTGCTGGTTCGGTGTCAGCTCCGAGACCGGCCCGGACGAGCACGGAGATACTGATCTGACCGACTAGACTGGATGAAAGCATCTTCTGACACTTCTTGAAATATCTTAGCATTTAGTTCTGTTTAACAAATGGCTTGAAGATTTTCTGCTTGGCTTTAGAGCTTTAAATGGAGCATTGTGATTCCCATTGTGGTCAACTGTTTGACGCTTTTATAATTACTGGTATGCATAGTGTTTTTTAATGTTTGACAGCTGGAGAAAGAACGATTTTGTGCATTCAAACTTTTCACACAAAGCTGCTGTTTTCCATTCTGCCTTTGTCTTTTATTCTTGCTGATGCAAATCAATGAAAGACAGAACTGATTAAATTACGTTTGTTTACTTTCTCCTTGATAATAAGGCACAGCCTGCCTTTTACAAAAGACAGAAATAGAGGATGTGACTGTTTCTACAGTATTTCTAGAAAGTTTTTTTTTTCTTACAATATAAAGGCATTTATTTGTTTCTTATGTCTTGATTTAGCAGATAATGCGCACTTCCTGATGTATGTGGAATAAGAATAGAGCAGTGAACAACAGTTAGCAATGGATTCCATTTGGAAAGCTTCTATCTTGTTATTTTTATTAATTTAACGGCATAATGATCAGACCACTTCACAAAACAAACACAGCAAGATACTTCTGTCCTTCACAGTAGGACTGCCTGTGATCATTACTGTAGCTGTACAAAAAATTCCCCTCCGTTGCAGGCTTTAGGTTTATACGCACGCAGTTGTTACTGGGTCCTGGCTTCAGTACGTTGGTACGATACTGGAAAGAAACAAGCACGGAGAGGCAGGGCTGCAGAAATAGGATACTCATGATTGTTTTGGTGAGTAACGCGCATGTCTTCTAGGTTGTGTAATCCTTTTTTTTTTTTTTTGTTTTGAACACTTGTCCTGAGAAAGGAGGCCTGTGTTTGTCGGTCTTGCTTGTGCAGTGGGTTTGCAAGGAAAAAAGATCCTGGACGAGGACTGCATTTCTAGAGGTCAACAGCTGCTTGTGAGATGGTAGGACAGGTCACTAGCAGCATGGAGAATCACAGCAGCAAGATGTAGGGTGGGGTAAATGGCAAGAACAGGAGAGGAAGAAGATGAGCAGAAAGGAGGTGGTAAGGAAGTCGCTGTAAAACTGCCCTCATGATTATTTTTTTCCTTCATTTTTGCAGAACAGATAAATGCGCAGTAAAGGATGGCAAAGGCAAAAGGAGTGTCTGAAGGCTGCTCAGCAGTCTAGTGAAGCCACCCTGTTTCACAGATGAAACTAGACTTAGGGAGTGATAACCCACAGCAGCTGAGCCAAATCTAATGGACTGCTGGTATCAAAAAGGACACTTCTGCTCCCAGCCCTGCTGCTTTCTTTGTACAGGTCTGGTGCTTGCCAGGCCCTCTGATGAGCTCATGCAGCTCAATAAACTGTAAGAAAATGAATTCAGAAAAAAACATACCAGCCCAGGAAAGGTGGAGAGTTGGACACTGTGAGAATGGAGACTGGAACTGCAATGAGAAAAGTACAGATGTCCGATTTTTGCTACAGATTTGGGGTCTGCTGGGGGATGCCTTGCTGCTATTCTACACCTAACCTCCCGCTTGACCTCCTAGGTGATGCTTCCGTCCAAAGGGCACGGGATGAACACAGCCTGCTCAGGGAGGCTGACTGGACAGGTGAAGGGAGGCGATCCACATGGCAGAGAAAGGAACGAATGGGACTGCAGGAGCCCAGGAGGATGTTGTCATGGTAAGAGTAGTGGAAGAGGAACAAAGGAGGAAAAAGGATGCGTTCAGAGCAACCACAGAAGGTCGCTGCAACAAGCACCAGAAAAATGCCTGAATACAGGGCAATGGTCCCATCTTCCTAATGTCGCTCTGAAAGGGTTTATTCTTGTGTATCCATGTAGCTGTCCCTGAAGGAGAAGTCCTGTTTGTGTCCCTTATTTAGGTGTACATTTCTCCAAATTGGGATTTGATAAGAGGACAGCTGCTGCATTTTCATTATCTGTGACAAGCAGCAGTAAAAGCTGTTCAGAGTTCATGATGGAAATGTATCTGTATATTGGCATTTATCCAGCTGCACTTGACAAAGGTAAATAGGACGTGAGAGTGGTACGCTGCCCCCTTTTAATCCATTTTCTATAGATGGGGGTACTTTGCCTCTGCAGCAAAGGCCGGCACAGCTATTGTGCTAATAAACACTCATTTCTCACCGCAGCATATGCGCTTCCCAGACTCATAAATCCAGGCAACTTGTAGTTGAATAACAATTAAACATCCGCACGCATTTCCATCGCACGGTCTGGTGCGCAAGGCATAGGCCTAAGTGGCTGGACATCTGCTCTCTGCTCTCCCGCACTTACTGCTTGGCAGAGCACAATCACCTAATCTTACCCTACTGCCATTAATGGTACCTGTAAAGTTGGATGCAGAGCATCATCCTACAGATATTTTGCCATATTCTTCAAAAAGAACAGTGTTCTCTCACTCTTTATTTATTTATTTATTTTTTTAAAAGCAGCCTTTATTGTAATAGTCCAAATTACTTTTCATTGCTGATGGTCTTTCTCTCACGATTTCCAGACCAGGGATTCAGTCTGGCTCTGTTAACATCAGTGGGAAATGAGGCATCATATTGAAAAGTTAGTTGAGATGCCGGATGCTGATAGAGCCTCACAACAATTTTGTGTCACTTGTACAAAACCCAGAGACTTGGTAATGCAGTAAGATAAGTGTAGTGCTTGATTACAATGGATGTATTGCAGTTATAAAAGGCATCTCTTACGATTAGGCTCTGCGTATCTGGAGTAATAACCACCATATGTCAGGTAAGACAACGATAATGTGAGCCAGATAATTTCCCCCTTGTTAAAACTTTCAGAATCCAAAAAGCTACACGTCTTAATTATTAATTCAGTTTAGCTAGGTCTAGCGCTGGTGGCCAGAGGGAACATCTTTCTGAAGTTCAGTCTTTCCCCTGGTTTAACTGATAACAGTCTATGTGGCAGAGTTTAAAATGTTATAGCCATGTAAAGAAGTAAGAATTGTATACAGTTGTTACCCATCTTGAGTTTCCGTGCAGCAGGAAAAAACTGCAGTTCAGATCTTCCCCTTTGTCCCAGAAAGCTTGAACTAACAGATCAGCCTTCTAGTTTGCTCTGAACTCAGCAAGCCTCCTTCAGTGGCGAACCTGTATGAGACACAAGGTCTGCCTTTGCATTGTTGTATAGCTACCTATCAAAATGCTTATTCCCCATAGAATTGGCAGAAACCTTGCATTTCCTCCCTGACCTACACCCTGTGTGCCTGTTAGCTGCAGACTAAGTCCTAGCCATGATCACAAGAACATCCTGAACCAGTCTCAATAATTTGCATTTCCTTGCCAGAGATCTTATCTGCTGGGGGTGCAAATTGCGCCATCAAGGTTGCTAGTGTTGAAAAGTCTGCACCCTTCTGCTCCCCAGATCTAAGTTTTCAGGCTAGGTTAATTTATCCAGAAGAATTAATTGAGACAACAAAGCTGTCAAGTGAGAAAGGCCACACAGCAAGACAGCACTGCTCTGAACATCTGCACAATTTGTATATTCGATTAGGTACCTCAGCACTTGTAGATTATTGTTGTTAGGAGAAAATATTACTTTTGCCATTTTCATATAAGGCTCCATGCTGTAACTCTGCAGATGTTTGTTCTCTGTATACCCACGTTGTTCACAAAAATGACAAATGCTTATAGTAAAAATTATATTTGCTCATTCAAACATCTTGATATTTATATATAAGAAAAATCATATGCCAGGGGTCCAATGACCTAATGAGAGATGCAACACGGACTTCAGCAGGAGGTGGATGGAGCCGTCAAAATCTGCTTCTCTCACACAAATAGTCCCCTGATACAGATAATGAAAACCTTCTTTTGTTTACAATGACAGATGCCACAGGGGGTTGTATATTTGGATATTATTTTTTCTCTAGGAGTGTTTATTAAGAAATGTTTGAAAGTTTTATGATGTGGTGAAAACTGTATCTTGTGATAAACAGGAAGCGCTCAGAGGTATTGCGTTGCCCCTGTAACGCAACACGGATTCCAACAGCTTGGCTCTTTTTTTCAAAATACTGTGACACCACTTCCTTCAGGAAATCTCTCTCATCTGCACAGCTCTTATCTACTACAGATATGCAAAACTGCAAAAGAAATGGTTGTTTTAAAAATGAGTGATGGTTCATCAATTTCGGACTGTAGAAACGGATGGCTGTAATTTTATATAATATCTATTAAAAAAGTGCCGTACGAACTCTTTGGACTCTCAGGTCAGCGGACTGAACAACGTGCAAGGAGGAGAGACCAATAACTTTCCTTCCCTCCCACAGCACAGGTGCAGCTTGGAGAGCAAAGACGCAGATTTCCCTGCAGGTGCTCGAAGTGTCTCAGCCGTCAATCTGGCAGCGCCTCTTCGGCACTTCCATCGCTCAGTGCCAGCAAGGCTGGATCTGGCCAGCAACGGAGAAAAGGCCGTCCTGCTTCCAGGCAGGTCTTGTTCTCTGCCGAGACTGGCGACAGGAAAGCTGAGTATGACAGTTCGTATGTGGGACCTTATATTCAGGATAACTGCGCTATGGCCTCCAACTTGCTCATAAAGGCTGCCACACACTTGTCATGTGACGGTGTATCAATGTTGACGGTTGGACTTGATGATCTTAGAGGTCTTTTCCAACCTATGATTCTATGTTTGGCTGAATTTTGAACCCTAGTGACTTTTACGTGAAAATCTCAGAATCCCATTAGTATCCTGTTCCCTATCACTTATTTCTGTTCAGCCACTGCCCATCATTTAGACTAAATATAACAACAGGAGACAACTAGGAAGTATACTTGTGCTATCACAAAATCATTAGCTACATGTTTAGCTATGAACATCACCCCAGCTGACAGCAACGTCACATGAAAGCAAGTGCAGGTAAGCTCTTCTTAGAAGGTCTGGAGCCATTCTCCAAACTGGCTCCCCATGAAGGGACTTGTGTGCCTGCCAAGTGCTTCTCTTGCACAAAGCCAGATGCAGCGGGGTCTGGATATCACCCCTCCAACTACAACCTTCTTATTCTTGCAGCTTATTCCCACTACCTGTTCAGCTTACTTTTATTTTACATTCTCTTCCCCCCCATATTCTCTTATTCACTCCATCATCCTTTCTCCTCTGCCCTCACATCAGCCAACCTCTTCATTCACAAATGCTCCCTAAGCTTTTAGCTGTAAGAAGTACTAAAGATGGAGTTACTGCAATATCTGGACAACGTAAACCCTTAATAATCCTGTTTCTACATTCTTTGACTTCTGCCTCTGTTGGAGGCATCACTTGTCCTGTCTGCAGCTGAACTGAGAATAAGTGGGGGAAACAGACTGCGTATTTAAGTATTTGTAAATCATTCGACTTGTGACGTTTTGTAATAATCTTATCTCTTTTTTTGTATTTTCTTGTATTTTCCTAGCAATCAATGGTATCGGAAATACAGTGATCAAGAGACTGATATTCTACACTAGCTAAATCTTTTTGTAAAAACTTCCTAGCCTTCCAGTGCATAAGGCTTCGGCATGAGACTACAATGGTCACACACTGGGACTTCAGTGACATCCTCGAAAGTCGCTGTAACATTCTGTATAAATATTGACTCTATGTATGGGGGTTTTTATCAGTCCTCTAAAATAACTCTTTATCTAGTGGTTCAATTCTCTTATCGTCCACAGCTTGTTTACTGGATTTTAAGTCTTGGGCAAGATGAAGCAAGCTCATGAGAAGTAGCTGGTTTTCAAAAGAAACAAGCTCGAGATAACTGAGGACTAGTAAAGCACACAACAATATTGAAATCACTCTGTTTTATTGCAGCTGACTGAGACAGAGTGCGCTTTGAGGCTGGGAAATTTCCATTACTGAAGTGCAGGACAGTGCCTGGATACTGCTGCTACTGCAGCTGAAAAATAAAAGTGACTTAATTTTATATAGACAGCAACAAAACGTCAGTATATGAATTAAAATTCTTAGAATTATACAATATGCTTTTAAGGTTGCCATAAAATGGATCTCTTAAAATATTTAGAGTATAATTATGAACTAGTTGTATAGAGCCAAGAAACATAAAATGACTTGAAATTGCAACTGTGTTCTCAAACTATATCTGTGAGCAGCAAATCTAACAAGAACATGATAGATAATACAAGACATCTCCTACAACAGTGACAGATTCTGACAGTGACAGAATGATACCCAGTGTAAGATCAAAGTTGTTACTGACAGTATAGTTCTGCAATTAATAATGTTTTGCGCTCCCCTTGGCATGCACAAAACAAACATAGCGATCTGTTTACTAGCTTGAACTCCATGCTGTATGAGCCACCATAAGCTTCCTGCAAAGTCAGTCAGAAGGCTGAATGGGGAAAAAAGGAAATATGGGGGGGGTAAAGTAAATTTGTTTTGGCATCAGTTGCTCGGCAGTTTGGGTGAGAGACTGTTTTTTAACTTCCCAGTGGCATAAGATTACACAGAGATCCTCATTTTCATTGAGGTCACTTTACACTGTCAAAGCAGTGGCCAACATTTAAATGAAGATCTGTCTCAAGGGATTTCAGCTGTATGTCACCGGTTAGATCACGCCCCGATAGGTACTGACTAGAAGTTCTTAGCATCTGATGCCTTTATGAATCTTAGGATAGTTCCCTACGGATCAGAGCTCATATCTAAGCAATTTAAGTTTGTGTCACGTTCATCACCATGGTTCCTGAGTGCCTCAGAAGTTAAAATATATCTTTATAAAACATCTTACATGTCTTCTTTCACTCTCTCGTCACCCCCGCACAGAGGTTCGAGGTCTTTTTAAATAATGCTGGGAAAATGGCTTTATATACTTAATGCCTGCATTTTGTTGGGGTGAGGGGGAGGTTCGGGGTCATGCCGAGGTACTCTGAAAGCAAACACCATATTCCTACAGCAGCTACCAAGAAAGCGATGTCTTCAATGGCCCCACGCAAATACTACAACTAATATAATGATGATGATTTGGGGAGATGTAGTTTTATTTTTAAATTAGCACAAAAATTTGAAATCGCTCCCACCCTCAATAAGGAGCGGCACTGCAGGGCAGCAGCGCAGTGTTTGTCCTTTGCCTGCGCCTGACAGTGCTGTTTGCAGGACGCGTAGGGCCTTTCCGAGGATGGCATTTACTTTTCGAGAAACCCATTTACAGAACATGAAGTTAACAATTAAAGAAGATACGTGTAACAGTACAGAGCATTTCCAGACCCTGGCTGCAGGATGAACTCTTCCATGCGACTCCTGAACTTGATATGAAGATGGAAATAGTCCAAACCATGGCATATTTAAACTGACTGATTGTAGGGCTTCACTGCTTCCTAATATAGCTTTCAAACTGAAGATGCTGCATTTCTGTTCAAGCTCATCTTAGCAGTGTTTTTATTTCTGTTTGAAATAAAAGGGTTTTTTTGCTCCTGCTTTTCATTATACGCTATCATTTTTTAGTGGGTATCGCCTCTTCTTCCCCAACATCAGCCTTTAGTTTGATCACAGAACTAATAATTTTCTTAAAACACATTTATGTTCTTTTCAGAATTGAGGCTTTAATGTCACCTTGTTAAGGCAGAAGACCCAGCATTAAGTGCAGGTAATGGCAGTGTATTTAAACAGGTTGAAAAGCAATTGCTAACACTTCTGTCTGGCCTGCCTACCTCAGTAACTGTAGTGCTTCACTGAAACGCATACGTGAGGTTCTGTCACAGGAGAAATTGTTGGGAAAGCATGCCATAGCCTTTTGACTGCTTATTTGGGTTTAACTGGGTTAGACATATATTTGAATACAGCACCGAAAGGAGCTAACAGTCTTTCCACAAATTCCTGGTCTTCCTGGTTGGTTTCCTTTTTGATCAGACACATCCCAGTGAAGGTAGAAAATAATCTAGATACACACCAGTTTTTAATTAAATTTGCTACAACAGGTTGTGTTTAAGCTAGATTCTCTATAATCATTTGTTTTGCATTTGCTGATGACAGATTTATTTATGTATGTAATCAGAACTGTAAGCATAATTTCATTTTTAGAGTTCAGAACCTTTTAAAGAATGTTTTACTTGGTTTCAGAAAATTTAAACGTTTATTCACATTTACTGCTGTCTAAAATTTCTGAGAAAAATAATGCTGTGTTTCTGAAGTGCAGAAGAACAGATCATGGAAAGGCAGGCATTACATACAAGTAAAAATAAATGCATCAGAAGCGTTATCCCACTCAAATACATAAAACCGCAAGCTGTGTAGCTGAATGTCTGTTAAATACAGAGAGGAGTTTATTAGATTATGTTGGTCGTCCATGCCAGCTCTCGCTCCATCAGACTCGGCCAGGGCTGCCTCTGCAGCCCAGGCCCGGCTGCGTAGCTCTGCCTCAGAGCAGAGTCCTCGGGCTGCAGTTGGGCGAACCGGCTGCGCAGCTGGAACCAGAAACTCTTCCCCCCGACTTCTGGTCGAAGAGTAAGCCCGATGCTCTGGGGCATGTCACAGAGTTGTAATCAGGAGGTTGTACGGCACCGGGAAGCAGCTACTGAAAACTGCAATTGTTTGGTCAATGGCAAAGGAAGCTGGTTTGCAGCAAGTAGTGACAGCAGGTGGTGGGGTGCCATGAACGACCCTCTGGCAGCTGGGAGAAGGAAGACGGCGACTACATTGGCAGGGACACCTTCATGGCAAAGACAGACGTGAAGCAGCAGGATTGCCAGCAGAGATGTCAACAGTAAAAATGTCAATAGAAGGAGAAAGCAGAGAGCTGTGAAAGAAATGTTGCAAAAAAGAAGAGGACAAAGTACAACTGGTGAGAACCTGAGAGCAACTGAATTGTCACGGAACAGCTTCTGGCTGAGCACTGTTACACAGGAATGCAAAATTAGTAACTGCTTATAAGCAAAAAGCTTGATAGTCAAGGGGTAATCGGATGAATCTACGCTGGGGTCTTCTGGGATGGGTGTAATTGTGGAGACAGAGGCATGCCAAGATGCATAAAGGTAAGTGTTTGAACGGATTTTCAAAGGAACAGAAGATGGCACATCTCAGGCAGCCGTGGCAATGGTAGTTAGAGCAAGTACCAGCAGGATTTCAGATCAGGGGTTAATACTTTTTGTGAAGATCATTAAGAGAATTGCAGAAAAAAAAAAATCAGAAGTGAAGAGCCGTGTGCCTAACTTTTGCAAACTTGCAGATCAAGCACAGGGTATTTGAGGCAAGCAGAGCCTTGCAGGAAAACAGAAAGGCCGGAGACTGCTGCAGGCAGCGCTCGGGGCACGGCACAAACCACCAGCACCTCCAGCCACCTCCCCGTCACAGCCTTCCGTTTACTGACATTCACATGGCAAACAAGTGACAGGAAAATGTAATTCTG
>Ga0181612_129297_pt1 | contig 21439 bp, 13 predicted proteins | sample HoacroProtozoa21_FD_119630 | JGI IMG/M metagenome (GOLD analysis project Ga0181612, IMG submission 119630) | Hoatzin crop microbial communities from Cojedes, Venezuel. Combined Assembly of Gp0051906, Gp0051904, Gp0051908
GGTTGGACTGGGTGACCCACAGAGGTCCCTTCCAAACCCGACCATTCTGTGATTCTGTGATACTCAGCTGTGAACACCTACCTTTGCCACAAACATGGATTTTTCTCACCTTGGCCGTAGAAGATACAGCCTTATAAAGATATTTTCAACCCAACTTGAGAATCAGCAAGATGTGATGCTTTTATATCCTCTTATTACACTTTCCATATGTACAAGAATTAATTTTACAGGGTTATGTTTAGCTATTTAGCCTTCAGTTTATCAGTGCTGAAAAAATGCCAGCCCGGGGACGCTGGGTAAGATGCCCACCAGTGACTGAACCAGTGTCAGAGCAGTCAGCAGAGCTCTGCATGCAGAGGGATTAGGTGCTACACCCGCAGCTGCAGTTCTCCAACTCCTTTCCCCAGAAGCCTAACGGCTGCAGGTGCCTGCCGTTTCCCCCAGAGCTCCCTGTGTGTGTCTGTCTACACCTGGGCACTAGCAGCCAAAGCCTAAGACCAGGTGGAGTCTCCAAAGCCTTCACATCTTCACCTCATTCTGGCTAACATCCTTACAGCACACGTTCCCACTACTCTTAATGGGACACTTGGGCATAGGGCTCTAAGACCAACGTGGATCAAAAAAGTCCAAATTGCCCAGGACACAACATCTTTGTCAACCACGCTCCACACTACACTTCCAGAGTTGGAGTAGGGTTGTACGTGTGGGGTCAGACAGAGCGGTTCAGGGAATCCACCCCATGGAAAGGGGTGGGATGTCGAGGACATTGACTTCATCATTTGTATAGGTGGAAGAAAGGCTGCTGCCTTCACAAATAACTGGGCGCTATCGCAATGCATTGGAGCACTCAAAAGGAGAGTGGAAGCTCTGGCTTCAATTTCATTTTCTCCTTTACAAATAAAAACAGCCTGCAACTTTTATGACTGGATTGGATGATCTTAAGGGTCTTTTCCAACCTAAATGGTTCTATGATTCTAGCAAAGGATATTCAGATTAATCCTTTGCAAACGTAGAAGGAGGGACCTTGCAAGGAAAGACGCCACAGGAAGTGGTTCTTACCCAAGGAAGTCCCAGCTCTTTGCAGAGAGTGACTGATGGTTGCTGGGATAATTCTGAGTAAACAGGGTTTTGGAAGCCTACATCTCAATCATATTCTTTCACATAAACGTCTGCCTTGACAGACTGGACAGGTGTCTGTCTAAACTGAAAATGCCATACCTCAACGGCCAGCTGAAGGTGGCTGCCTGGCACCAAAATGGGGAACAAGCAGACAAAGATGTGAATTAACAGAACAGGCAGTCAGAGGTGTCTTTTTTCAAAGGCCGTGGTCTGGCAGTCTGAAAAATAGCCAGAAGGTAAGCTTCTAGGAAGCACAGAATCAGTGAGAACTATTGCTAGCATCATCTTTCAGGACATTGAATAGAGAGCTTGATAAGCATCAGTTCTTGCAGAAACTCTTTCAAGAGACATTGCATGGGAGACAAAAGTGCATTCAAAACTCTGAACCGATAGAAATTCCTTTGTGAAGTTTTGGAAAAGCAGGCAGGCTTGAAGAACAGTTCCCATCTACGAGTCAATTAGGACATTAAACAGGTAGTATGTCAGAGACAGTTCCTGACAGCTTCCCAGAAATCTCTAGAAAAGAAGTTGAGAGGATAATTTGGTTAAGACAATGAAGAAACAGGAAAGGATCATCAAAACAGTGCCGACCTGAGAAGGCAACCCTGTGAACTGATGAAATGAAGGTAGTAGTGCAGCTCCCAAATGTGGCAAGGGCTGGGGGAAGTCTGGAGGCTTGATTGAAAAAAATGCCTTTTAGCTAGCTAAAAGTACATCGCAAATGCGTAAAAGGAGTAAAAAATGTAAACTCTCCATTGTACTCTGCCCTCAGGGAAAAATGAGAGAGATTAGCCTTCAGTGCTCTTGAGTAAATGTCTTCATTCCACCGTTAATTGCAGTGACTGAGCTGGAGAAAGAGCTGTTGCATGGCTGGGACTTCAATGCATATTGCAAGGTTGAGGCATGAGCTTGAAACCGACCTTGCTAGAGAGTACACACACCTGAACTTCTACAACGTAAAAGTAGGGAAGTTAAATTTTACGTCAAACTACCATTAAACAATTTGATGCAAAACTGCTTAAGGAAAGAAATTCTTTACAATGAGGGTGGTGAAACACTGGAACGGGTTGCCCAGAGAGGTAGTGGAGGCCCCATCCCTGGAGGCATTCAAGACCAGGTTGGACAGGGCTCTGAGCAACCTGATCTAGTTAGTGGTGTCCCTGCTCGTTGCAGGGGGGTTGGACTAGATGACCCCTAGGGGTCCCTTCCGACCTAAAACTTTCTATGATTCTATGATTCTTTTAGAAAAATAACAAAAAACATGACATTTTGAAGTTGATGAAATTTCCTTTAGATTATCTGTAAAAGATTCTGTAATTTTGAACTAAAATCTAATGCAGTTTTGAATGTTTTTATACAAATCTGCTTTTATTAGTTGAAGCTGTGGTCTAAAGATTCATTTTGCTTCCATCAGGGACATTTGACATCATCTGCAAAGATAGACCGACTGTAGCATTTTTCTAATTATGACTTGCCACCTCTGTACAATAATTGGTCAGATATTTCTCACAGTGAACTATTATTAGAGCTGATATCAGGTAATTTTAGTCTGGCTTTTATTTTGATCTTCAGGACTGAATACTGGAAGATAATTTCAACTTTGAAATTATATTTATTTTTTCCAATAATTTCATCTGAGCAAGTGTATTTATTAGTCAACGTGGTGCAATTTAAATCTTCGTTATTTTTTAATCCACCTCATATTGTTTAACTCACTGTGTTAAAGTGCCTTTTGTAACTTGAGTGCTGGAATAAACTATCTTATACACTTTTATAGTGCTTTCTGTGAACATGGATGGAAATACAGTAAAAAGAAAAACACATATAATGTAACTACTGACATCTAACATTAGGTTTACAAAATTAATAAATTTTGTCTTACTATATATCATTTCCTACTCTTATTAATCCTATATCTTACTCGTGTTTTCCCCAAGAAAGCCTATTTTACATGTTCAAATTACCTTTTGTCCAGAAACAGTAACCCCTTGTTTGAATAACAGCCAATTACCTTGACGCTGCAGGAGAGTTTTATCATACTATCAAATGCTGAAATTTCTTTTAAAGATACATTGAGTTAGAAACAGGGTCTTTTGAAGATTGATATGGAGGCAGTGTATGGAAAACAGATTTGGAAGGTGACAGCAAAAGGGTTTTGAAGTTCATATGTGATAAAGACTCTTATTTTGCATGTTGGCAAACCCTGTTTCTTTCTCTCCCTGATTCTGATCAGTAAGCACTTTATTCACTGTGCTATTTCTCATTTTATCATTGGATTACCTCTCTCTTTTTATGTTCAGAAGACTGTTTTGCTAAAAAAAAATTACAACTACTGCTACTTGAATCTTATTTCCCTCATTCTCTGGAATCTGTCTTCATATATCTTTGCTTCCCAGTCACCATAAATGACTTACGATTTCAACAGTTAGCACTTAACCCTGCAGAAATATTTCAAAGTAAAAGAAAATAATAATAGAAAATTACACAGTACTGAACACACTTTATTAGCCACTGATATCTGATAGAAATAACAATAAATACCAGGTATATCTTCCAAAGTACAATCTCATGTACAGCTTTATTAACTTTTTCCTATTCTCTGTCCCTAAATGTCAATTGCCAGAAGCTAAAATTGTGTTACCAGAAGGTAGAATAGTGTATCAGGGAAAAATAACCCTCCATGTGTCATTTCTTTTATATAATCCTTTAGCAGAAGCGGGTTGCTGTGGATCTGATTTAGTTTATATGTTCTGTGTTCTACAGCCACAGTGGCTGGGAGAACTGAGGTATATTTCGATATTGAAACATGTTATTGTATCGCTTGTGTTAGCCAGTTAGCCATATACTGAGCTTCAACATCGGAAAATAGGTCAAGGTCTACCTGGCATACATAACAAATGTTGGTGACCAATTTACTAACTATTAAAATCATAAATATTGTTTCACGGAATCAACAAACCACAGAATCACAAAAACAGAATGGTTGAGGTTGGAAGGGATCTTTGGAGGCTGTCTTGTACAACCTCCCTGCTAAAGCAGTGTCACCTACAGGAAGTTGGCCAGGACCACGTCCAAACAACTTCTGAATATCTACAAGAATGGAGACTTCACAACCCTTATGGGCAACCTGTGAAAGTGCTTAGTCACCTTCACAGTGAAAAAGTATCTCCTGATGTTCAGATGGAACTTCATCTGTTTCAGTTTGTGCCCATTGCCTCTTCTCCTGTCACTGGGCACCACTGAAAAGAGCCTGGCTCTGTTTTGTTTACACCCTCTCTTCACTTCAGAAATTTGCACACATTGAAGAGATCACTCTGAGCATTCGCTTCTCCAGACTGAACAGTCGCTGTTCTCTCAGCCTTTCCCCATACGAAATTTTCTGCTACCCCCTAAATCATCTTTGCGGCCCTGGTTTGGCTCACTCTAGTAGTTTCATCCTCTCTTGTACTGGGGACCCTAAAACAGGACACAGTACTCCAGGTGTGCCCTCACCAGTACTGAGTAGAGAGGCAGGACGACTTCCCTTGAGCTGCTGGCCATGTTCAACCTAATGCAGTCTAGGAAGTTGTGGGCCTTCTTTGTGGCATGGACACATTGCTGGTTCCATGTGCAACTTGGATCTCTCCATAGCCTTCTCTGCAAACCCGCTTCCAAGACAGATGTCACCTAGCACGGATCCTATATGCCTGACATTATTCCTCCTTAGGTCCAGGACATTTGCACTTCCTTTTGTTGAACAGAGTTTGCTGTCAGCACATTTCTCCAGCCTGCCGTGGTCCCTCTGGATGGCTGCACAGCCCTCTGGCATTCCAGCCACTCCTTCCAGTCTTGTATCACCAGCAAAGTTTTAAGGCTACACCCTGCCTCATCCACATCAGTAATAGATATTGAACATCACTGGACCACGTATCAACCCTTGGCGTAGACTGCCCTATACTATATCGTTGTCTGAGCCTGATCATTCAGCTAGTTTTCAATCGATCTTACTGTCTGCTTATCCAGTCCATAGTGCATCATCTCCTCTGTGAGGATGTTATGGGAGAAGGCATCAGACACCTTGCTAAAATCAGGGTGGATTATATCTACTTCTCTCATTACCAAGCTCATCATTTCATTGTAGAAGGTTATCAGGTTTGTCAAGATGACTTCCCCTTGGTAAATCCATGCTTAGTATTCCTGGTCACATTTTTGTTGTGCTCATGCCTGGAAATGGTTTCCAGGATTAGTTGTTCCATCATCTTCCCAAGGATGGAGGTGAGGCCTGATGGGCTTGTAGTTCCCTGGGTCCTCCTTCCTGCCCCTTTTGAAGCTAGGAGTATTTACTTTTCTTCAGTTCTCAGGCACCTCTCTCAGTGGCCGTGATTATTGAATAATTAGAGTGGCCTTGGAGTGATGTCAGCCAGCTCATGGGTGCATCCCTCAGGGTCCGTGGATTTATGAAAGTCCAGTACACTTAAGTATTCCTTAAGCTGAGCCTTTTCCACCAATTGTAAGTAAGACTTGCTCTAGGCTTTTCATCTGGTCTCCAGGGTCTGGTGAAGACTGATGTTCAATATCTCAGCCATTTTTTAAGCTTGTGTTTGGTTCAGGTTATTTTTCTGCTTTATCAATAACAATAAAATGAACCGAGATTTCTCATCTATGATGAGTACAATCTGTTTTAATTCAAAATATCAATATAATACAAATTAAATTGGAAATATCTTTGGATTGACATAATTTTTAAAGAATAAAAAATCTGAAGAACATTTTTTTATTTTAAAGAGGGGAAGAATGTTCTCTGCTACTCTTATTTTCAAGCTTTGTTGCCAGTTTCAAAATATTTTATTGGTAGAAGTCTTAGTAAAATTAGAACCCTTCTTTTCTGTTTCATGTACTGCTAGGGTAAGCAGCTGACACCTTTATAACCTGAAAGTCATGATACATTTCTCACAGTTTCAATCTCAGCTGTAAATAACAGTTCTGGTTTTGTGAATAATGGTTTAAACTGATGAGTTCTGTAATTTGGTAGTCTTTCATTCCTAGCTAAATAACCTCCAGTTAAAGCAAAAGACAGGTGATCTTTGTGTTTTAAAATAACATGGTATATTTACTATTTCATGGTATTTAATTTTATTAACAAGTTAAAATAAAAAAATCCACAATAAGTGTATGGGATTTACATAGATGTGCTATAAAATGTTTTAGTGAAGCTAATGAGATAGCTATATTTAGTGAAGCAATGAGATAGCTATGCCAGGCTTCACTGGCATTTTTTAACTTCACTGAATTCTTCAACTATTTAAAGTAAAGCACAAACTGCTGCTAATTCACAGCTGTCATTAAACAAGATACTATTTAAGTTAGAAAAGAAAATTGATAGAATTAATTCAATTGCAGGATGTAAAAGTGCATGAAGAATAAGTGTACTAGGTCACGTTAAGTCCATTTTTTTTCATACAGGGTTAAAGCTACGCTGTCCTAGTCTGAGGTAAAGAATGGACATCAATATGAAATTTTCTGGGTTTAATGCAAATCCTTATCAATTTTTCAGTTAAAGTTTGTTAGTTAAAATCACATTGTGTAGTAGTGCATTTAAGTAGTGCTATTTCAATGGCAGATTTTTAAATTCTTTTCCAAAATAATAATTGGTAGATAGCTCTTTTCTTTTTCTGTTTCTATGTATGCTCTAATGATCCAAAACAACCTCTCAGGGTTTTTTTTTTCTTAATTATCTGCATACCATCTCACTCTAATACACTTTTTGAATATACATACTGTATCTTTGAGGTAAAATTTCCCCAAATAATTAAGTTAGCAGTAGGAAATAAGTAGCACAACATTTTTAAATATATCTGCATTTGTAGATATTTCTGAAAATGTACCTTTTTGTGCTTATGTACTGTACTGAAAAATGTCTGAAGTTCCTTAAGCACTTCAGACTTTGAAAAATCAATTCAGTTTCTAATTCATAATTTATAAATTCAAGCTATTGACTTCTGTCTTCTGAGAATCTCAAAACTAGTGTTCTAGACATACAGGAGTTTTTTTAGCACTTGTGCCTAAATGCAAGTAGAGCTGTGCTAAACTGAATACTCCAGCTACATAATTTTTTACCATTCTTTGTCTCAAAATTGCTGCCTGCATGAGATGGAATTTAAGTGAAATTAACTATACCATGTTTAAGTAATTTATATACTTTTTAATGTATATCCAACAATTTATGAGTAGGGTTTTATTTCCTTCTTTTTTCTTATTTTTGTATTTGTTTGGAAAACAATTCATAGAATTAATTCAATTGCAGAATGTAAAAATGTGTGAAGTATACTAGATTGCGTTAAGTCCAATTTCTATCATACAGGGTTAAAGCTATGCTATTCTATTCTGAGGTAAAAAATGGACATCAGTATGGAACTGTGGTTTTAATGCAAATCTTTATCAATTATCAAAGGTATCAGATTAGTAATACAAAATCCAAATCTGGTATAGAAATAATGAGTGTTTCACCCTTGTTGTCACTGTTGTAAGAATATGAGGAACGCCAAAGCTCCAAGTGAAAAAGTTAGTAAATATAGCTGTGTATATTTTATGTTAAAAATTACTTTGAGTAGGTTGAAATAATAATAGCAATGTCCAAATTGAGAGTGGACTCTTAACACAAGATCACTGACAAAACTTCAGATAGCTCTGTGGATCAACTTTTCTCTTTCATCTTTGAATAATATGCAAAAAAAGTCTAAATATTTCTTATATATTTTTCGTTATGAATTTCAAGAGGTTTTTAGGCTGCCTAACATAAAATATGCTCTTTGCACTGTTAGGCATCATTCCACCAAAAGCGTGCACAACTGTAATGAACATGAACTGCTTTGAATTTGGGATACATGGGACCTTCTACTTTATATATTCCAGTTGATACTAGACTACCAATCAGTACTTTCTTACAGAATGTGGGACACAGAATGTATGACTGAATGTTAAACTTTTGTATAGTACATCAGAGTGAGGCCTGAATGCGGAAGGGTTTTATTGGTTTGTGGTCCCAAACCTCAGCAGACAAAAAAAACAAAAGTACAACCACTGTGTAAAACCAGTATTAAAACTGTGATAGAGTGTAATGGTCTTTCAGAGGTTCTCTCAGAAGTTTCCTTTGTTTTAGTTCTAGTGCTGATAGTGTCTCCTTTTGTGAATTCAGTTTCTTTGCTTCATTTTTGCTGGCGGTAAAATGACTGGCAATATTGGAATATCTGCCTATATCAGTTATTGAAGCATGCACTATTCACACAGAAATAAACACATTAAAAATTCGACATTATGTAAAACCTGTGCTAATTATTTTGTTCGTTTTTTTTATTTTACTACTTGCTTATGTTTTTAATTTTTTTTTTCTCTACATTGCCACTTCAGTCATCCTCCTTTGCAATCTTACATGTCCTTGGATAGAGCATATATTTGCTTCTGTGGTTGTCCTAGAAACATGACAGGCCAAATTAGGATGCTTTGACTCATGAACAATATATAAAACACTTCCTGATGGCCATATTTTGTTTGTGTTGCTCATTTCAATGCAATCTAGTTCGTGATGCACTAGTTGAAGTGCTTGAAGGTCTGATATCTGTTTCTGTACTGTGTACAAAGATACCAGAGAAGTTCAAGGTATTTGACCAAGGAGAATGGCTTAATTTTTCAGTCATACTGTAACTCCTGGGTCAATTTATGAACAGTAAGGTGAAGTCATAAACCTGTTGATGTGATAAGCAAGCTGTAAATGCAAATATGGTATGAGGCTTGAGTGTATACTTCTGACAGAAGGCAGTGAAGAAAGAAAAAAAGCCCAATAGCTAAAACTGAACCCATTTTAGTACTCCAGTTGATTACAAAATTAAATATGAGAGTCTTCAGTGTGATGGAATGTTTTACTCAAATTTCTAAATAATTCGAATTCATTTTCGGTTTAGTTGAACTCAATTCCAACAAAGCTAAATAACATTTCTACAACATCATTTTGTTTAGGACAAGGTAATTTTTTTCAGCTTATATTATAGGCATGGGCTAAGCCTGCAGTTGCCAAAGTATTTGACCAAGAGCATTTGTGTATCAGATAACCAAAACTGGTAGAGGCTTGGCAGATCTGTACTATTGGATCAGGACAAAAGAGTAATAGGTGAAAATCTGCAAAAGACTTTTGTATTGAAATGCCTTTTTTTTTTTTTTTTGACATTTTAAGCATGTATGTAGAAGAACTACTCTTTTTGTATGTTCCAGTTTGGCTTAGAGTAACTGCTCTCTTAATGACACAGACCAGGGCTACTACATGAAGTGAATGCTGATGGCCCTTGTAAAGACAATTCAAAGAAAAATTGCCCTCCCTGAGATACATTCTGTCTTTGTGCTGCTTTGAGAATGGAACTCCTAAATACATCCCTAGAAATTTTACACATTGCATATAATTAATAGATATATGGATTTTTTTCAATTTTTACTCTAGGTATAATTCTATATTGCTCTTCAGTGCTTTCCAGAGCAGGTGCTGTCAATCAGTTTCCAGTAGAGGGATGATAAGGAGGATGAGAACATGAAATTTATTTTAACTAATGACCTGAACCAGGACTTGAACGAGCCCAGATGCCCAAAGCTGAAAAAGAAATGAGTCTAACTCATTATTCATTGTATAAACCTTCTCAAGTGCAACACGGAGTACTAGAATTATTCTGTTCTGTGTATTTGACCAGATAATATTAAAGCATCTGCTAAAATTGCAGAAGGCCAAAGGATTAAAAATGGAGGCTTTGAAATGCTAGTCTTAGCTTATACCAAAGCTTCTGAGAGAATGTGTTTTGTATCCTGAAAGCCTATATAAGCAGATATGTGCTGGAGTGTGAGGTAAAAAGAGGAGGGCATCACAACAATCTCTTTCTTTTGTTTAATAATATATGATGTATATTTGTTTTCTTACATCTGCTGGAATTCTTCAACCACAGGCGTTACAGCCAGTGCTTAGAGCTAAAAAGAACAAAGGACAGGGAGAAGGCTTTAAAGTGTGTCTTAGAGCACGCTAATCTTGAATTAGGTTTCATGAGTGAGAATTTTAGACCAGCTTTCCTTTGATTCAACTGTTATTTTAACATATCCCATATTTTCTCACATTTTGATCATATCATTTCAAGAACGACACTTAGCCAATATATTTCAGCATTTCAAATATAACGAGTTGTTATTACATGTAAACCTAACTTAGAAATAGGTGCTGTACGTATAAAGGAAGTTCTGTGTAGCTAAAGAGAATATTTAATTAGGTGCTTTTTAAAAATAGCTTTTATATATCCATTTTTGAAAGTTACAGCTCAGCTGATTTTTTGTCTTCTTTAATTAAACAAAAGCTATTAGATACACCATAGCATAACTGCTTGCTTGCCTCACACATTTTCTGAAGTAAGACTCATTACTTAGGTTAAAATGAGTAAAAACAAGCATATGGAAATAGCAGACCTCAAATATTATGTCATTACCTTTTTTCCCCTCAAGGATTAGAGATCACGCTGTATTTTCTGTTACTGTATAGAATAAGAATTTATAAAGAAAATATCGATTACCACAATGTGCTACAAACAATGTAACAGTGCATTTTGTTGTCCTTAGTAAATAAAGTAACTGCATGCAACAAGTAATGACTTTCAAACATATAAGTATAGTCAGCAGTGCTATTAGAGGTTCTTGCACATCATCTTTCTTAAATGCCATTGTGAGGATTATCTTGAGTATATACAGAAATGTACGTTTGAGGAGTAGTCACAGAGACCAATTTTAGGTGTGAGATTAGTCTTTCTAGACCCTTTCTGCTGTACATGGGGCTACAAAGCTCTGCTGCAGGTCAGCTCGGAGCACTCAGCTGGAGTTCCTTGTCAGATATTTCCCTCCAGAAGAGCCTGTCTCTCTCCCAGCGTTAACAGAAACAAGCCTTAGAGATATGTTATCTGTACTTACGCATAACCTTTCTGAATACCCTCAGAGGGAGCACAAAGTGAGACGTGCACTCCTCGCAGGTGCGCAAAGGCCTCTGCCTGGCTCCAGTGTAAATCAGAATGGCACAAAGCTTTGCTGAGTTGATTGAGCTAATGGACTGGAAGGGAAATCACTCTTCCTGAATACCATCTCTTCCTGAGGTAAACAACACACTGCTGATGCAAAGAAAAATTGGTTTTCAGAGTTTTGTGTAAATTTAGTCTACTCCTATATGGAACAGGTAGTGGTAAGTCTCTCATGGTATGTGTAGTGTGGCTGAGGAACTGACAGTAGAAGCTGGAATCAATTTTCAGGGACTACTAACCTTATAAAATATGCTGGTAAAATCCCAAATTATTTCCTTTTCCTCCTTTAATATTTTTTTCTTTTATATTTAATTATGGCCAAACAAGGTTGCTGCCTTTTTTAATTTCTTTTTTAAATCCTGAAATAAAGCATTCAGTAATAATAGAAAAACACTTCAAGATGATTAGTGACTTGAGCAATACTTTATCAGTGCCAGCTAGCATACGCAACCACAAAACAAGATATTAGAAGAATGTTTTCTATGTTGCCTTTCTACTTAATTTACAAGACATTACAGCAATGAGTTCTAAATGCTTGTCTTTGATATCAATGTCTCTTCAGCAAATATTTCTTTCTCAGCTAAACATTTTGTCAAGAGGTTTCAAAATAGTCCTGGGGAAAGTAGTTATTAGAAAGTGGTTTAGGAGGCCTATGTTTCATCTGAAATTTCAGTAATAACTTTATTTTGTCCTTAAAAGAGCAGTGAAAATAGCTTTATCATTCGAATCTGCTGGTATACCTTAATAGTCTGAGTCATCCAATCATTCACACTTTGTTAGAAGGATAAAGAAAGCTACCAAAAATATGAGATTGGAAATCTAATGGATAAATTTTCATAAAAATACCTAACTTTAAAAACAGACAAGATAATGTATTTCATATGATAACAGTAGAACTGTAGGGTACCTAAAGTGGGGTGTCAGAGTGCTTTTTCGCATTCGAGTGACCTTAAGTTTCTACTCACTGATTTTCAAGAAAATTAAACTACTCTTTTCCTTTCTCTCTTTTGAGAAACATGAGGTGTTTCTCTTTGATTACTCATCTTCTCAGCACTAGAAACAAAAAGTAATTCAGCTTGTTTATCCGAATCAGAAGGCACAAAGAGTGATTAATTTCCTAATGCTTGTCATCCACATTATTAGATTGGGCACTGACATTATGACTCCTGAAGTCACAAACTATTGCTCTTTCTTCAGTCTTTCTCTGAGATGAAAAAGCATGGAAGAGAAGATTGAGGTTACCACTGTACTTTTGTTGAAATATTAATCCCCAAGTTGTCAAATTGTCAACTTTCCTGTTTTAAAAAACCTAAAACCTAGTTTGGGTAAAGGGAGGATAGAAAGGAAGAGGTGTACAGTGCAATGTCAGAATCCTTGTGCTCTGTGTGATACAAAAGTTTCTATATATGCAAGGATATGGACAGAATATTACCGTATTCGCTGTTGCTAGCCTATGTTAGTGTATTTAAAAGTCCATCCCAACCCAACAGATGAACTAGAAACAATCAATTTATTGATTTGTCTGTCATAGGAATTTAGTATATATACATATATGCACACTTATATATGAATATGTATGTGTAGTTATGTGTATATATAAATGTGTGTGTATATATATATCTGTAAATGTTAGTGTATGTATATGTATCTATACATGTGTATCTGGCAATGAGAAGTTGCAATGAGTGGAGTGGTTAAGGCTGACCAGTTTCAGGCACTGGGTGTCACTACATATGTAGAACAATCATCTCCTAAGAATTATATTCTGAATTAGCTGTGCATATATAGTGCCACAGATCCAATGCAATTCATCTTGCAGGGAAGGCTATGGTCCCTGAAGGTTTTTAGTCATGGAAGTCATGGTGATGAGGTCTTAGAACCCTTCAACAACGGGAACAGGAGATTTTTCCCTGTTTTTCCTATGCCGTCGTGGGTGTTTTACGCTCCTCCACGTCTTTCCCAGAGAAAACAGTGATCTTCTCTACTTAAGTAGCTTGAACCTACAACTAAGAAGAACATCTACTGGATATTCTGAGAAGTCATACTCTTAAGCTTATGACTTGAAGTTTTTCTAGTTTATATAAATAAGTATATTATGCAAAATGGAGCTTACTGAACTGAAAAGACTAAAAATACTCTGTCTCTAAATATGTCAAATCTCTGTGGCAAGTGGATGGGAACATCAGATTTTGTCGCTTCAGTGTGACATCAGCCTGAACATTTTGACCACAGTCTCACTCCATACCTCTGTTGAAGATGGTTGCACTGAATGTTTGTTTTCTTTCACGATTTTGTATAGTTCAGTAACATGGTTAGTAAGTTATTTCCCTGAAATGATTAACTTGGAAAATCTTAGGCCTAGACCCCATACAGGTGAATGCTAGATCCCTTTTTTAAATTGGTGTGATCACTTGGTGAGCCTCAAAGATAGCTGGAGGGTAAATACTTTTCTAGGAAGTGGACATTCTAGGTATGGTTACAGTAGTCAAGGAGGATAACTGAATCTAAGTCTGCCACATACAGAATTGGTACATACCAAGTAGAAAGCTAAAAAAGGGACTGCCTCTAAACTACTTCTTACCAAATCTACTTCTAATAAAATTGTTTGGCCCATTTGATCTGAGTTTCCAAATACAGTTTCAGAGAAGCTGAAAATGCATGTTTGAAGGTATGTCAATTGACCTTTTATTGAGAAAGAAAATGTTAGCCTTTTCTACTTAATATACACTATACTTTAAAAGAGTTGCATAAATAATAATTGCTTACCAAAAGCCTTTGTACATTTAGGAGTGATCATCAAAATGATTACTTAATTGGAATTTTTATGTTCTTCAGAGAGTGGCAGTTAAAGCAAATTCCATTGTGCGTGTAAAATCAAACTCAAGCTCATTTAGTTAAATGTCCAAACCCAATAAAATTACACAAATCTCACTTAATGAGCCTTTTACAATTTTGGAAAAAAAAAAGCTAAGCAATTGAGCTAAGTAGTAAATTATGTAATACTACATAAGACATTTTCTGATATTATTTACATACTTATATTAAAAGTTTTCTTACTTACTTAACAGGGTATTTTGTGGTACTACTGGTTGTAAAGGGATTTTTTAGAAGTAATTCAATCTAGTATTGCACTGCTGTGCAACCTTAATTTTAACTGCAGTAAATGGAAATGTTAACATAGAGCCAACTTCCTGCTGAAGAACGTTTAATACCTGAAAAGTTCTGACAGGAAAAGTGTCAATGAATCCTATCTAGCATGCTGTCTTCACAAAAATAAGCAGATCATAATAGGAATAGTCTCTAAAATATGTTTTGTAAATACCTGACTCTGATGATACATATCATCTTTCCCTGTAATGATCAAGTGTTGTCCTACCTTTTTTGATTCTGTAATAATTACAGTGACTAGAATGATGAGATTAAACTTGCCAAAATGTTTGCATGCACCAGGCTTCGGAATCTTGAAGTGTAACAATTCCTGTAACTGCTTGCTTTACTATTGTTCTACTTCAAGTTTTAGAGAGAATTAGCTTTTTATTCTTTTCTTCTGTCTCTTTGATAACTACATCTGGCTCTTACTACCTTTATTATTTCTTAAATTCACAGTGTGTTTGACCAAAGTGCACATTCACTTCATAATGGAGGAGAAAAGGAAACAAACCCACTGAAGCTGATGGAGATGTTTTCTTTTTTTTTGATATTTTTGTTTTTCACCCTACCTACATTTTAAAATGCTCACTTCTACTATGGCTGTTTTGTGGAGAGAGGGAGTACATGTGTCCTTCGTACTTAAGACATTGTTGTCTGTCATGGTGGCATATTTTTTGCAATACGAGTTCATAAATATCTTAGTCATTCAGTGTCTGCAAAATGAGGGCTGATGTAAGGTAGCTGACATAACTATGAAACTTCTTAGATTTCTTTCTTCCTCTCTCACCTGAAGGTGTGATTGCAATATAAAACAGGAAAAGTTTTTGAAGCTTCAGCAATGATGAATTCTTACTTCTCGCTATCATTATCTTTTGACACCTTTTCTGACACTTGGAATGTTTCCTCGATAATATGAAAATGGACTGATGTAGGGGGAAGAAAGCCATGTGAAGTCTTCACAACTGGTACAATGTGCCATTGTGCCTTGTTGTCACCTGCCTACGCTTACTAAATAAGCATTTGTTTCATTCTTGTATTTGCACAAGATACAAAACAAAATGCCTAATTTTGATTTTTTTCCATCTGTGGCGTGATGCTTCCTCCCTCCAAAAATTATTACTGTGAATATGGATAATACAAATATATTGAAATGTAGAGCTCTGTTAGTTCAAGAAATAAAAGACGTGGTTTCATGGTTTAAATATGTAGCCAGATCAGCCGTGTTAGTGGAAAGCTCTACTGTTGTGGAAGCTATTTTATGGTATTCTAACAGATCAAAAAATGAAAATATGTGCATGTTACCTGAATAGCTATTCTGACATAATTTCTAACATTTTACAAGCTAATTTATTTATCTTCAGTAACAAGGAATATGGTGAATGCATATTTGGCTTTCTGGCTATTGAGAAGCATGAAATCGGACACCATGGATTTATATTTAAGCTAATGTTTAGTAACTACTGAAGCTCTATTTATGCATATATCTACTCTGTAGGTGTATGGATACAAGCAAAGAATATTAATAATATAGCGTTTACCAAGGAAAATGGTCAATATCCACTACCTTACCCTGATGGTTATGCAGATACTTGTGATAGCTTCCGTTTCTTTCTTATGAGTATGTTAAAACTTTATTGCATGGATGTCTTTTCCATACCATATGGATTTCACCCACACATATATAGTACTTTCCAGAACAAGTTCATTGTTTATAGCTCTCTGTCATTAATTGCAGTTTATCAGTGTTACCAAGAATCATGGTGTTCAGTAACGAAAATATTGTACAGTATTTCTCATGGTTTCCCCCCCTGAAAGAAATTACAGAAATTGTGATTTTCAGATTTCTCTAGTTATTGAGTGGATTATTACCCTAGCATGAATCTATACTTAACTAATTAAAGCTGGAAGTATAGCATATTAACACTTCCAAAACTATTTTTAATATTGTTGAAAGCTTGGCCTTTAGAAATCTGGATGTTTTTACTGGTGAGTTTTTTGGAGGGGGGTTGGTTATTGATCTCTAAGCAATAATATCGTGCCAAGATTCAGGTGGGTTTTTTTTCTAAGATTCATGGAATCAAGTTTGAAGCAGCAGTGGGTAGAATACTTGTTTTCAAAATTCCACAGAACTCACCTCTTTCCTAATCTTTTCTGTTTCATAAATGAATTAGCAGAACCATTCTATTATATTACTACACCCTAAGCATAGTTTTTTATTTCTGGTGTCATTGCTAGGATTTTCACATTGGTTCACTATGTATCAAAAGCAATCCTTATATTACCACATTGTTAGAGAAAATCAGAATAATGATTTGCATGACGTGCATAACAAGATAAGTAGTTGGTGAGTGACGACTTTGAACGTAAAAAGCTTATTCTTACCTTACTTTAAAAATAGTTTAAGTTTGCATCTAGGTTTTTAGTTTGGGCATTGTGATATAGGCAGGGAAAGGAGAAGAAAATAAGATGAATATGTTTGCTTTTCTCCTTCAATGAAATGTAGTGTCTGTGTTTAAGAGCTTTGGTCACATAAATGAGTAGTTGAGAATTAGATAGCTCCTAGGATGAACAGTAGAATGTAATAATCTTCACTTTTATGTTTGCTAGTTAAACTTTTTCCAAGGATTTTAGTAGTTTTGAAATAGGTGATGTGCACAAGCTTCTTGCCTGCTTCCATGAAATGAGTTGAGGATTTTCAGCGCTAGCAGGCTGCAGTGCTGTTAAAAGAAAAAAAAAAAGATGAAAAAATATTAAAAAAATCTGACACTTCTGCAAGGGCCACCGATGTCAAGGACTCAGTCATGCAGTTGTATTTAATTGTTCTTGCTGCTGTGATAAGGGAACATTTGGAAAAATTCATGTAGGTGAAAACAGGCTTTTTGTTCTGACTCACATGAAAAGATAGTAAAGACCATGTATAAAAGTTAGCAATTCCTTGAAGTTTGCAACTGAGAGAGAGAGAAAAAGAAAATCAGGGGGGTTTATTTCCATCTCTTCTGATACCTGAGCATGTTTTACAAAATATCCAGCAAACTTCGACAACCATGCTAAGCTTCGAAGATGTAACATTCAGTCCTACTAGCTACATACCCTTAGGAAACAATGCAGAAATCACATGGAATGTTCAAAATTATCTGTAGTAGGACAACTGTAAGTACCAAATTGTGTAATACTATGATGTGACAAAAGCATACAGACTGACACTATTTGAGTACTACCCATCCTAAATCAAAATGGGCATAAAAGCGCTAGGGGAAAAAATTAGAAGGAACAAAAAGTACACTTTTTCAGTTATTTTATTTTCATTTTCAGCATAGCCTACTATTGAGATAAAATATTTGTTGCTAAGGAAGAGAAAGTGAAACGGATAAGAGGCTAGCAAATCAAAGAATCACAAATCAAAGAGCTGCCAAATAGCAAACAGGTTCCCCTGAGAGCTAGAATTAGAATAGAATTAGAATTAGAATATCACAATTGAGTTCAGTTTATACAATTTTTGGTTACAGAAAGCTGTTGTGCTTGGGAGGAAGGTGAAGATTCTGATAACAGAAATTTTTCAGAAATGGTGGAAATCAGTTTTATTTTTATGCTGATCACAGTTTCCTTAGATGTTAAGGGAATAAAATTGACAGGGCTTTTTGCCCTTCTTAAGGCCTTTGAACAAGTATGAACCACTCCATAATAAGTTGAATATGTATAATACAAAAAATCCTGATAACTTGAATATTTATCATACAAAAAATCCTGAAGTACCTGGGTGAACTGTCAGTCAAATTAGTAACTTGCTGTCTAAAAAGTTCCAGTTGCGGGCATCTATTTCTTAAAATGGAACAAAGTTACTGTGTCTTTATAAATAACCAGATATAAAATTAACTCATCCACAAGTTATATTTATGTTGCTACATAAGCATACTTTATTATTATTTTTTTTATTTGGAGGCTAAGATGGTGTATTTAGGAATCAAACTGTATCAGGGGTCTTGAATTGTATTTGGTGCTTCTGTATTTTTTTCAGTATTCTTATACAGTAGTGTTTTGTGGTACACAGTTATGGCAACTGTTTAGCTTTTGATGATTGAAAGTCAGCCAGTTATTGAGATTTCAGAAGGTACTGCAGTCCACTAAAGGTATACTAAAAGCCTATTTGTCAAAACTGCTCTGACAACTAAGATAAAAAAGGCTCCTGTATGAATGCTCGGTTAGTTCTTGTGGACCACACGACTTGGAATTTTTAATGCAATCATGCAGCTATGTTGCATATTGAATTGTATTATGTCAATGAGTTTCCTTCATCCGGAGTACATCAGGTCTTTTGGGATTGGTTGGCTTGTTTGGTTTTACTCACCTGTCTCTGGCTTCCAGTCACACTTCATTTACATGTCTTAGAAAAGACAACTACGTTCCACGTTATGTTACATTCTACTGCCAACTTGTCTTCCTTGATATATCTGTATTTCCCTTCTCTGAGAATTCTTTATTATTTCTTTTTCCAAATTAAAATAATTCCCTGAAGCTAGGAAAATCACACACTAGTCAGGTTAACGAGCTTTATATTTTATTTCATCACTCTGCTAACATGAACAGGAAAAAGTGGTCCAGAGGCAGTGGACTTTGGCCACTTCTTTTTAAATATTTTCCACGTCCATTTCTATTATAAAGTCTCTAGGCAGATTTTTTTTTGGTAAAAAATTCCGTATGAAATAAGTGTATGTGTGTCACCTTGTTATAATGTTTCAGTAACAGATTAGAATAACACTGGTTCTGGCTTAAATTGAGAAGGTAAAGATTCAGGTTGATAAAGGCAGCTGATGGTTTACTGAAAAATGATTTGAATAATAAGATCTGGAATTTATAAACTGATACATACAGATCCTAGTATCTTGACAGGATTCAAATATTCTTTCCAGATTTAAAATTAATAGAAACATGTGGAGCAGTTTTTGATCCTCATGTTGGAAGTGAAATTGAGTAGTATTGGTTTACTTGAAAAAATAATGCGTGGTCTTTTATTTCTCTCTGTCCATATTGGACTCTAAAGGGCCTTTTTCTTTTCTGAATATTTAAAAAAGTATTTATGTTAAAAGCTTATGTCACTTTAGCTCCACCCTCCTTAAGTATTTCATATATGACTTTAAAATGATAAACGACATGATTATTTTCACAAATAACTCTTATGCAGTAATGAACTAGTGTTTTCCCTGTCTTTAAGCAGATGAAAAAGACATTTTTACAGTAGAATCCTGTCCAGCTGCAAAGCTACTTCTTGATAAATTTACTGAGACACTAGAGTTGTCTTTTGACACCAAGTATTGATCTCTCAGCTGTTCAGTTATCCTCTTTTATAAAATTGTCTTCATTTAACACCTTACTATTGAGAAATGCTGTGGCAGGTGAGTGTAAGGAATAGAAAGACAGCAAAGCATAGGAGTGTGACTAGCTAAGGATATTTTTATACATACATATGTAAATGTATGCATATATAAATATCTATTGTATATTTAACATTTATAATATATAGTATATGAACAACATAGGTAGATATAGAAAAAAAATTATAATGTGTGTGTGTACATATATGTACACAATATGTATAAAGAATGTATGTAGAATTTGTTGGGGTTTTTTTCATGACCGTAGAAATATAATTTAATATTATGCTTCTCGGTATTAGCTTAGCCTTGATTATTTGTCTCAGAAATTCAGCAGGTTCAGAAGCCCAGCCTGTCTTTGCAAATACAACTCAATAGTTCAGTCTGTGGAAAGTGTTCCATTTGTTTGGTAGAGAATTGTCTGCATAGTTCAGTGGCTCACTCCAGCATGACGAATCCTGGCAGTCCTTGTGGGGTGGGCAAGCAGAAGGGAAGCTCTTCGGTGGGCTTTCTGGGTGTTTCACATTTCAGAGAAAACCCTGTGAAAAGTTGCTGCTAAAGCTTTGAGCACTTAATGTGATATCAGCATCAACTGTCTCAGCATCTTTTTACAGAAAAAAAGCCTCTTGAGCTGTTAGATTGATGTTATTCTAATAAAAACAGTTGTTAGTTGCTGTTTAGTTCCTAAATTATCACTAAAGGCAAGAGTCCTAGAAGCTTACTGTGAAGCAGTTTACATTATTTGGATCCATCAGTCTGCGCTGTTAGAATGAAAGGCCATTAGTGGAAAATGTATAAACATATACATATATATAGATGTATACAGATTTTATACACACACACACACACACGTATATCTATATACGTATACTGACCTTTGCCACAGTCCTGCCAGTCTCAGGGGCATGGTTCCAGGAAGATGGGAGGGTCCCAGGCTGGTCAATGGAGCTGCCCACACTCCTCGGATCACCTGGGACAACCGGGCCAGAGGCTGCCCTGGCTCTGGGTGGGTGACTGGGGATCCTGTGTTGTGTCCTGTCCTCCCACCACTGTTGACATTGCTTGTCCACTCCTGTGTGTCTGTGGAGATTAACCTCTGTCCAAGTGGACTGATAAAAGGGACATTGTCACTTTTGAGAACAGTTGTCTTCTTAAAAACAAACAAACAAAAAATCAAAGCAGTAAACAAAAAAGTCCAAGAAGCTAATTGATTTGTATCTGAGGTTTTGTTTGTTCTGTAGCCTGTACACCTGAATTTCCTCTGTGTGTCCCATGTGAAGTAATTTCTTACCCCTCTCTCTAATCTCCCCAATGGTATCCTGCCACTTTTGCCTCACCACAATGCTTGTAATGCTAATCCTTCAGGTATCAGTTGTTCTCTGAATTCCTTCCAACCCACTTCCTCAAGCAATCATTGCTCCTTTCATCCTCTATTACCTTAACTCCCTCTTGAACTCCTCATGTGTTTCAGTCTGCTACTGTGTTGTTGCTGCAGCTCTCTGCCTCAGGTACCATCATTCTGAAATACTTACTAAATATCTTTTTTAACCATTGTCTGTAGTCGTGTTCATTGTCACAGTTAAATCTCTGACCTTCCTAGGAAAAAACTGCCTTTTCGTAGCTCCTGCTGAATTGTGATTCCTGTTGTGATTGTGTTTTATTTGCCCTCTGGATCACCTCTCACTCACTCCCCCCACCCCTCCCACCCCACCCTTTATAATTGATACCGTTATA
>Ga0181612_126578_pt1 | contig 21436 bp, 11 predicted proteins | sample HoacroProtozoa21_FD_119630 | JGI IMG/M metagenome (GOLD analysis project Ga0181612, IMG submission 119630) | Hoatzin crop microbial communities from Cojedes, Venezuel. Combined Assembly of Gp0051906, Gp0051904, Gp0051908
CTAGATGACCCACAGAGGTCCCTTCCAACCCCGACCATTCTGTGATTCTGTCATGCCTGCCATGCTAGCAAGTACCTTGCAATCAGGTGAACAAAAGGAGAGAAACAATGCCATGAAGTTTAGTTTATTTTTGAAGGCCCTGTGTTACGTTTAGTGTTATTATCTGGATTTTAGTAGTGCCCCAGCAAAATTAATAATCATTTCCTCATGCACCTAAGAAGCAATGAAGAAAAGCAGAAATGCAATTAGACAGTCATCATGGTTTTTCCCATGGTTACGTAGCAGGTGAAATATAGTCCACGTCCCGTGACTTCCCAGTGTTTTCTGCTATCTGTGCTAACTTTCACTAAAAGTGTCTGACCACACTGAATTACGCTATTGAAGGTTTTGTTCGTGGTGTCTCTGTAATAATTTTTAACGACATAGTGTATTTTCTTGCTTTCTTGTCTTTTATGGTAAAAGTAGCATTAAAAGATGTAAGAGCATGAATTAAACTGTAGCATGTGAACAAGAGAATTACACACCATGAGCATTTTGTATGAATAGATATAAGACAATAAGCACCAACCAAAATAAATATTAGAAAGTAAATACTTCTAGTGATGAATATGCTAGTGTTCAGATTTCAAACTTTTCACACGTGGCTCAGTGCTGGCTGGTTTTTATGCACACCGCTTCGGCAAACGACCTCGTGCGTCAGGGAATGCAGTGTGCCTGGTTGAGGGGCTGATCCTCCACTTCAGTGACCGTAACGATGGCATGTTAGACCTTTATTATAAATAGCTGAACATGGGTGATGGAGAAAAGCCATGTATAATTTATTCTGATTGATGGTAGGAGCTTTACACAGTGAGAACACGGAAAGGTTCCGAGAGTGACTTTTCATCAAAGTTGCCTAAGTATTGGAGGTACGTCAATAGCGGAACTATGTAGGAGTTTTGCAAATATGTTTGCTAATGTTTCATTTTTAGTGAAGAGGAGAAACATCAGGAACTTAGATCAGCTTCTGTTGTTCTCAGGCATACGGTGTGTATTTTTGACTGTGCTGGAAAAATGATGGATGATATACAAGACAACTCTCTGCTGAGTTATGTTCTACACTTTTTCCAAAAGCTGCTGTATACCAGAATTCAGTCTTAGTCTTTACCTCCCACAGCTCACAAGCTGAATCTCCATGTAAAGTCCTTTGCACTGCCATCAAAAATCTTGTAGCCAAATCAGGATGGATTTTCTACAGAACATATAAAGATCAGTGGAGGGAATCTTTCCGCTGACTTCAGTGGGCTTTGAATCTCGCTGTAACTCACTCTTTGAAGCATTACAGATAGCAGAACAGAAGGCAGGAGGGTATTTGCATGTCTCCTTAACCCCCTAAAATACTAGAGGTAGTTGAATTTTTATGCCTTTTGACTTTCATTAGACTTGTATCCTTACCGCCTCTTTTCCTCTTATCTAATTCCCCCCCCCCCCAGTATGATTTCAGCCCCCATTCTTTTGCATCATGTTTTATATATTCTTTTCTCTCTCTCTTTCTCTCTTAGGGGAGGAGGAAAAGGATCTGGTTAGCTTTACAAACTATGTTTCAAAACCAGACACAGAGTGTGTAGAGCTAAATAACTTGGATATTTTGAATGCTGTAAAGATGTCATCCTTTGAGTGTTCCTGAGTTAGGGACTTTTTTTGTTCAAGCATCCTTTTTTTTAATACTTTGTCAATGTAAGCCCTCTAAAAACTAAGCAGAGAACCAAGCTGATATTTCAGAATGTTTTATGCTGATAAAATTAGCACTAAAATGTCCAAGCTCTGCAGTTTTTCAGGAGTACTGAGTGGAAATGGACTCCACTGTAGGATTTGACCCAGAGTTTACATAATTCCCAAATGGCAAGGTATATATTCTTAAGGTTAAATCAGATAAACTAATTTTCTGCCATAATTAAACCAGTGAGAAGCCCTTAGAGTTTTTCAGAGTCCGTTATTTACCTAGTTGGTTGACTGACTGACTCTTTGCTATTGCCCTAAGTGAAGGGGAAATACCAACATGATCTTGTTGGTGTTAGGTCACAGGTGAAACAGTTTCCAGAAAGCTTTTTCAGGTAATAATATGTCTTTTTTCCCCATTGTAGATAGGAAAGTGTTAGTGTGAAGGTATCCTGATATGAAAGGGTTGCTTTATTAGGTTACAGTGTTGCTGTAAATGTTTCCCAATTATCTCTGTTATGGTAGAAATGTGAAAAAGTGTAAATTGAGTGCTTTGCATAATTTATAAAAGCTGAATGTTTCCTAATTAGTTCTGTTAGGTTAATGATACCACAGCCTCATTTTTCCGTGGCCCTGAGCAGTGACCTTTACCCTCCCCATTTTTAACACTTTCTATTAGTTCAAAAACATGTGGTGACCTTCCTCGTCTCGAATGATCTTTGGGAGACATAATGCTTTGGAAAATGTTACAAATCCCCTTCTCCCCTCTCCCTTTGAACGCAAAGAAATGGCCTGCTTTATGCAGGCCGAGTAAAAGCCTGATTTATACAGATCCTCTGAAGAATGCTGGTGAAGTGCATTCCTTCAGTGTTTTCATAGAAACTGATGTGAGCTGCATTAGCAGAAGATGTGAAAATGGTGAGGTGGGGGAGAGAAAAACCTCTCTCAAAAGGATTCTAAAATAACATTTTGCATCCTCGAGTAATTCCCAGCTCTCCCTGGCAACCATTCATTTCTTCCGAACAGCAGAAATTTGCAATATGAAAGTGGATTGGCTTGCTTTTCCCATGGGGCTCAGTATCTCTTCATCCACCGCCTAGGGTAAAAAGCAATGCATACGTTTACAATATAAAAGTGATTTAATCGACCTCCCTGTCAGCGAGAAATGGCAAGCATATCAAACAAGCCCAAGATGTGAGGAAGAAAAAATCATAAATTATTCCAGTGATGAGTTTCTGAGCAGCATTTTGGACTACTAGATGATTCTATGTAAAGCTGTTCCTTGAAACAATAATTAAGATAATTCTGTGTGACAAGGAGAAAAATGTTCAGCTTTGTATGAAATGTGCTTTATATTTAGAAAGCTGAATGTTCACTATATTGATCAGAATTTCCCTTAGCTGCTGCAGTGGAAAGCTAAAACTAATTGAATGATTCACCATCTGTATTTCTAAGTCTTTACTTTATGCTTTGTAAAATCAGTTGGCTTCTAAATCAGGAAGATGATGGGTTCCTCTATGGGTTGGTCTCTTTGCTTGTAGACTGTAAGCTCTTCAATAACAGTATCTTTCTGAGCTGTGAATATACAGCTGTGTGGAAAACAGATTTATTTATTTATTATTGTTATTATTTTGAGTTCTGCTGCTTGAAAGACACTTGAGGGGCCCTGAGAAGGTAAGCATAAGGATTCTTTAGGGAGGAAGTGCTCATAGGATCGTTATGCCACTTTGTTTGTCTAAAAGAACCCCTTCCAGAATTATTTCCTATTCGTAGGCACAAATGCTTGTTTTCTTTAGATGCTTTATTTCTAAAAATATAGGAAAGGTGGAAAAAATTTTTTTGGTGGGTTTTTTTTGGTGTTTTTTTTTTTTTTTTTTCATATGGGACGGTTCCCCAGATCAATATGATCATGGTTGGTTCCTCCTCTGTGCCTCCCTCCCCCAGCAATGAAATTTTTTTGTTTTACCAGATTATCTGAAGTCTCCTATGCCTTTTTTTTATTTTTTAACTCTAGTACAGTGTGGATCAAGCCACAAGGACCTTAGTTCAGAAATCCATACTGGGATTTTTGGTCCCCTCCAGATCTCTTTCTGTGAAATATCTGGTCATGTAGGATCACTGGAGGCACCAAAAGGTATTAAATTTGTGTATCCCAGAAAGACACTATGCCTGGATTTTCAAACCACTTCTTCCTGACTTTCACTGGTTGTTATTATTTTAAATATTACACTATTGCATGTAGCTCTTCACTACTGATATAACACAGCAGGAGTTGGTGGAAAGCTTAATTTTACCTCATATTCTTAAGAACAGGATTTGGCACAGTTATCTTCTTTTAGTCTACTTCATCCTATTAATAGTGAAAAATGCTTCCTGTTGACCTCTGTCCTCCATTGCAAAGTTTAATTTGTTCATTGTTTAGTTTGGATTTTTCTTTTTCCCCTGTTAGGAACGTACAACTTTATTTACAGTCTCAGCCCCATCATCACTTGCTTCACATCTGCCTGTTGCAACTAAGGTTTTGGTTAAAAATAATTATGATCTAGTGGATTTTTCCAATTCATTTCCTACATTTTAATGTTTTGACCTGGTGTAGTATGTTTCTTTCAAACTCCTTTGACAGAATGTGTAATTTTTGAACTTTACACTTGTATTCTTGGCTCTAGCACACTTTGAATTACTGCCTTTCTCCCCCTCTTGTGAATAAATTATAGTTCCTATCTCTTAGAGCACTGTCATATGTCTCCTTCACTGACCTCATGTTCTTAATTCACTTGAAAATTTCTCGTTATTTAGCTTAACCTCTTGTGTAGCTTTGCTTTCTTCCTCTGCAGTGCATTTGCTTTTTGTACTTTCGAAACTTCGGTGTATATAATCTTCCCAGTCTTCTTTTGTACATGATGTTTTACCTCTTAAACCTCTTCACAGCAAGGTTGGTATTGCTAATATCCTGGCAAGACTCCAGTTTAAGTAATTACTTTCTGTCTTTCTAAATTCTTCTTACTCTTTCAGTTGGGTGTGATGGTCCCTCTCTTCCTGCCCTTCACTATTGTGTGCATTGCTAAGCAGTCCCCGTGCTTCAGCCTGCAGCTTTCCTGCTTTATCGTCCTGTCTGCCATGCTGTGGGACAAAGGGGAAATTTAAGATACTAGTTACTGTTATTTAAACATGTAAGCCATACCTCCTTCATGCTTTACTTTTTCTGACCTTCAGGGTGTTCTCATTCAGTGCTTCTCACTGTCACTCCGATAGCTGTAATGCTCTATTTCTGCTGCAGGGCACTTCTGCGGGACTTCGGGTCTTTCGTCCGACGCATGTTTCTCTCCCTTTCTGTCGCTTCTCCTCTCATGGGTATCGATCTCTGTTGTTTGTTATTTTTTTCCACCCCCCTTTTTTTCCCTCCCCCATTTTTACCCCCAGTCTTTCTTCTGTGCTTTAATATTTCTAGTGAAGTTCTCTCTGTTCACAAAGGACTTGGTCTGCTCACAAATAAATGAAGTCTGTGTGTATCCTGTTCACTTCATGATTACATGTGCGTAATACCTTCCCATGCTGCAGATGCCTCCACAGGCAGACCAGACTCTCGCGGCTCTGTGCAGACTCCAGTAGGCATAAGGTCAGTATTCTTTGGTCTGCGTGTACAATTCAAGGTGATATCGCTGCAGATGGACGAGGAGATTGAAATGTCTTGGAGCTCTACAGCACCCATGTTGCACGACAAAGAGGTGGACGTGTAGGTCACTTACGGTCCCGTTCTTTTTGGAACAAGACCATCCTGCATTATGTGTCTTGGCGCAGGAATGGGTGCTGTGAGGAGCTGTATCTCTGGGTAACAACCAACAGTTGGTACTAACCACCTGCTCCCAACGCACTTTGGAGGCGGGGGGCAGAGGTACACGGATGAAGAGCAGAGATGGGGTCCTCTGTAGTGTCAGCGCTTTGGCCTCTCAGAAAGGAAGGTGACTGTGCCACGCTGCGGAGGGTCATGGCAAATGAAATAGCATGCAAGCGCCCCTTTCCCTGAGCTTTCCATCTTTTCCTTAAAGGAAGGAATTCTTTGAAAATGTACTGTGCCACGGTGAATAGGTGCTAATGGCCCCTGATGTGAAATAATGGTGTTGAAATCACGCGCGGAATGAATTGGGTGCTGATGTTGTGCACTGGGATGAACAGACAGAGAAGCCTTAAGAGCTTGGGTATTGTGTAAGAGTTTGGCTGATGACTTGATCTAACCTGTGAGAGTCATGCCAGGGCCAGCAATGAGATGATGAAACTAGCTAGGTTTGGAGCAGCGTATACCTCGGGGACATCAGAAGAAAGTGGACTTTATCCCTTAAAACAGATACCTATTTTTGCTTAAGCAAGTACTGTTTGCATAAAATACAAGGTGTCTGAGAGAAGGTGGTCACGGCTCTGCTGGGTATGTGATTATGGTACAGTGTGACATAAAATATAACAGAATCAATGGAAAGATTCAGATGGTGATTGAGTGGCTTAAAAACAGAACTGTACTCATCAGAATACTTTCATCTCCCAAAATCTTGCACACAGAATAGTTTGGGGTTTGTATTATTCTGTTCTTCAAAGCAGTGTCTGTTAGCCGTCTGCAGCCATTGCTGTTTACCGTACGGTTTCTTTAAGCCTTCAGTGCTCCTCAGCTGAGGCAAAAAAAAAGACTATATTAGTTCTTACATTAACATCTGCAGACCCTGTTGCAAGGCATCTGATCTAGGGACTGGATCACAAAGAGTGTTCAAGAGCAAGGTATATAATTAAGGAAAAGCAGTAATATATCTGTCATAACCATAGAAACAGTCTAGCTGAACTATAGGCGTGAGAGCATTCCTGTGAATTGGATGCAGCTCCATGTGACAGCCAGGGTGTACACTGTGTGACTGAACCAAGGATAATAACTGAAGACTTCCAGAGATGCAAAGCAGCCCGGGGGAGAGCATAGCAAGTGGAAATAAAATACGTGGTGGCGAGATACATGTTTCTTGCTAACTGGTTTCTTTACATATTCAAATCTAGATGTAGAACCTCCTCTTATTCAGTGAATTAGCTGTAGCCAACAATGATGGGCTTCTCCCTGCCCTCCCCCAAACTGTGGTACCGGGAAGGAACGGCTATGCTGTTACTCAGTTATTGCGTTTCCTTTCGTTTTCATGAAAACGCTGCTAAAAAGACACAAAGCTAACAAATCAGCTTTAAGTAGTAGGAAAACAATCTCCTCGAACGACAAGCACTGCAGCTCTGCTAAAGGATATGGTTAGAAACCTGGCGCAGTGCTGCTATTGCTGCGAGCAGATGGACCGTCAGCGCATTCCCTGCCAAACCTCCCCAGCCTGCCCCCGAGCCGACGCAGATGCATGGCAGGACATCTGAATGAGTGGCAGCTTGCTAACTCCCCCCCTTTCATTTGGGTTTTTAACTCTGTGGATATATAAATTTATATTTTTTTAATATATAAATGAACATACGTAATCCTTATGAAAAAGCTCATAGTAACAGTGACCTTGTACTTAAGTGGCAGGTTATCCATATGACTTTACTGGTGTTGGTGGTTGATGATGCAAACCAAATTCTGGTGGTGACAGCAGTGGCGGCATCCTCTGCCACGGGCATTGTCTGCTTCAGGACAGGGCTGAGCGGGAGAGCTGAGTACCCCGGGGTGCCCACGGAACAACCTGTGTATCCCTACCGTCCGCCGACCAGCGATCATTTCTAAAAGCAGAATAGAGTTTCTCAGCTGGTGGACTGTGGCACTTGAAGGAGAACGAGGTTTGTTTACAGTGGCTGTCAGGAAAAGTGAGCAGGACATTACTACAAGTCTTTTTATGATATAAAGCAAAACTGTGCTCCTTCACACTCTGCCACCCTCAAGGCCAAATAGCTGTCAGCCTGTTGCTGCATGCACAAACCTTTTTTAGGTTTTTCTCTGTGGTATGTTTTTATTCTAACTCTTAGAAGCAATGTCTTAGAAGACTGTTGTGGCAAAACCCCCTTTGATTAAGGATACTTTGCAGCTGAAGCTTTTTCTGGAATAGTAATTTTCACCAGTGTCTTTTAAGAACAGCAAGACTTGGGACACCCCTTTTGGAACACGTGCTGAAAGTAGGCCAGGCTCTGGCACCAAGATCCACAAGGTTTTAAAATAATCCCACTGTAGCAGCAGTTCATGACCTTTGTTTTGGATGGCATCGGGCCGCCTGGGCTACTTCTAAATATCCTGTTAAAGCAATGTTGTACAGAGTCTTCTCTGGTCAGTCAAGTGATGCCAAAATTTTCTTTTTAAGCCTGATACCAACAATATTTCTAGTCCTCAGTAATGTTATTTTCTGATAAAGTGTGAGTACTGTGGTGTCTGCTTTCTAGGAATATTTTTAAATGCTTTTGTTTTCAAATTGGCTAGCAGATATCGGAAAACAGTTTCTGTATTTTCACCAGTTCGCTTGATGCTGCGAAATTTTTGGGGACATATAAAGGCAGGACAGCATGAGAAAGAATGAAGTACACCAAAATTCTCAAAGGACATGAGAAAGATTTCAAAAAATATATAGGCAAGGAGGGATGTAACAGCCATGAATATCAACAGGCCTTATTCGACTGCCAGATTAAGGCTGTTTTGAACATTGGCATTGGTGTGTGTGTCTTGGAACACGTGAAATTTTACTGAAAATCAGAGTTTCTGTGGTCTGAAACAGCCCATTCATTTATAACCTTGGCTAGTATTTCTAAATGTAAAAGAAAAAAGATAGTTTTATATATGCATATGTGCTTTGATTAAAGCGTGAAAAATTATATAATGCTCTTAAGATAGTTTAAAATGTTCTTATATATTTTAATAGCTGCTTGTAGCAGTTGTTCAGTGTAGTAAGCAAGGTGGGCGTCATTTACCATTCTCTAGCATAACAAAACTGGAAGAGAAGAAAAAATCTTAGTAACTGTAAATTGAGGTGTATAACCAGCTAAAGTATTTATATTATCTTTCTGTACTCAGGGTTTATGTGGATATGTGCATACATACCTACACGCAGTATCTGTGCAAGCGTCTGGTCTGTATGTGTCTGCTGAAAATACACAAGATATTCTCCCCGTCAGAGAAGAGTTACTCCACAGCTACTGGAAAGGCACTGCAGAACAACATGCTTCGAGGGTTAGACTGCGCATCGGGAGAGAGGCTTTAGAGAAACAGCTGAAGTACAAATTGAAAACAGATTTGGTGTCAGTTACTTGTGTTCATTCGCTGCCATTCGCTCTTTTCAGTCATGATCCGCTTCTGTGATGGTGTTAAATCAGTCCGTCTTGTTTGACTCTGCTACTCTCTCTCCTTCCTCCCTGCTTCCAGTTTAAGCAGGTACCCCTGAACAAGGTGATACGGTGGTACTGGCACTATTATAACTGAAGGTTTGGTATTAGTAGAAAGCGCATGTATCTAAAGTGGCATAAACTGTAAACCGTGCATCTGAAAAACACTGTGAGAACAGGTGGCAAAACAAATCAGACCAAGTAGATGCTGGTCTGACCTCCTCGTGTATGCTCAATTAATTCAAACACTCTTTCTTCTATTACATGTAAGTATAGTACACAGAATTCAGTGTTTCTTGGTGTATTAGTATATATGTTTGTTCATTAGCGTGTAGGTATCAAAGTAAAGGTTAACCATAGGCACTGACGGTGGTATATTTGCTCTTACTTCAGAGCTGGTGTATCATATCATTCCAGATTTATCTCTCTCTGTCTCAGTACTGGCAAGTGTTCTCTAGACATTTACCATTTTAAACTATTACAGTCCAGTGCATTTTCCAGGGACCAAAATCAATACTGATCTTGAATATTTTTCTGGAGAGGTTCTTTTTGTAGAGTCACAAGTAGAACTAAGACATGTTAAAGCTATTCAACTTGGCATTTCAAAGCCTCATTGACATATTAGATATAGGCATTATCCATGACTGTTAACCTTACAACTGTTAAGTGATAAAAATCCTGCATACATATTTATTAGCTTTAAGTTATATTGTAACATGCAGTATTACAAAACAGAAAATAACATACAGTATGGAAAAATACATTAAATTGGACAGATCTCCACTGCCTTCCACAAAGTACTTTACCAGAATGCTTCACTTGTGATGAACTGCTTAGGTGATAATCCGTTGCCGCTCAGTTTTGGGGCCTCTTCAGAGACTTCTTGGCAGTGCACCACTATAGGACACAAGTTGGGACAATCCAATAGGGTATTGGGAGTTTTATTAGTTTGGTTGCAAACCATGAGGAGGGTTTGACACCCACGGTGTGTTTCACTGAGCTTTCTTTCTAGAGCTCCAGCAAATGGAGATGATGCTTTGCTAAATGCTGTAAAGTCTGGTTGTCACTAGGCTGTTGGCAGTTGTAGAAGACATTGGATTTACCTGCAGCTCTGGTCATGGAAACTGGAAGGATACCTCTAGGGACAAAGGACAGACCTTTTCATTCTCCAAGATACTGGTTTTGGACTGTCTGCAGACCTGGGAAGACATCGTGGTGTCTTTTATCAGAGTAACGTATCTTGAGTTTTTGTGTATGTTCTTGGTGTATTTTGGAACTTCTGGCCCTAGCCCTATCTCTTTTAAATGGTAACCCAAGGACAGGAGATTCTACGTTTAAGCTACTTGCATCTTAATTGCTATTTCATTCTATTCCTTAGGTGGCTCTCGTTTCTGTTCTTACTACTTTTCTCCCTTTTTGATTATATTGTCATCAAGTTTCTGTTTCTCTTGAAGCTGTTTCTCTTTGGACTCTTGCTTTCATGAACACGGGTACTGTCCTGAAAACAAGTCTTCTGATCCACAGACACTTTAACTTGCTTCTAGACTCTTCTGATCGTTAGAGACTCTGTTCACAAAGGGGGAAAGTACAGCTGAAAGGGAGAATTCCCCTTAGCGACTTCTAGGTGAAAAGGGCCATTGAAAGGGCAAAGCAGAGAGACTGCATCCCTCAGTAATCCAGCCAAGAGATTAATAGCCAAGATAAAAATAGAAAAATATAATTATTTTAACTTCATTTCCTCTCTTAGAAAATAGAGCAGGCAAGACCTTCACAACCCTGATTCCCAGGTTTGTATCTCTCTATCAGATTTGCATGACTTGAAGCACGTGGAAGCCTTAGTAGTAAAACTAAGTGAATAATTTATGGTGAACAGCTTATTTGATGAATTACTGAAGCCCCTTTTTCTGTTTGTGCGGCAAGTTTCTAGCAGATGACAATTTCTTTCAACTTATGTATTATTCAAATTTACTTAGCTGTTTTCTTTAATTGTTTTTTTTTTTTAGCATGCTGATTTACTGCAAGTAGTTTTCCACGTCCTGAGCAGTAACAGCCTCTTGACACTGCAACTGGTGCCCAAAGCCACGTGGGAGAGTTTGTGTCTCCCAGTTGGCTGAACGTAACCTTTACACTGAGGTAAAGTACTCAGAAGGGAGGCAATGCTCATACTTGGATTTTCATATGGAGAGGCAACAATGGGTTTGAAATCCCCTATAATTCCCTAATATTTTTCCTTTCTGGGTCACAGAGGCATTGTATGAGGTGTCATTCTTATTAGGTAAAAGGCTAATATAAGATTTATTGGCTGTGGGTAGAGTTCAGATTAAAATTTCTCCTGTCACGTTCATACAAAGTAATCGCCTGCACGTTTACAGACCTGCTAGGAAAGGGGGTAGCCAGACCCCCATCTGCTGCTATTAATTGCTTGCATGTGGGGACTGTGTAAAAAGCGTGTTTTGTTTTTACTTCCCCCAAATTCATTTTGCTCTGCTTTGTCAAGCGGTGTGTCATCTTGCCCCACATCTTCATCTTTTGGGGTGCAAAAGCTTTATGTACTTAAGTGATAGTGAGAAAGAGAAAGATTATTAAGATTTGTAAAACCAAAATTCTTTGTGGGAGGTGTGATGGCAAGCTCCCCAGGGTCTATTCTCCAAGTGAACATGGGCAGTAAGGAGCAGATGTGCGTGGGGCTCTGCGATGACACCAACCTTAGTCAAGAAAAACGGGTTTTTGAAATGGAGGGCTAATATGATGGGTTGGCAAACTGAATAGGGGAAGAACATTTGGTCATCTGTAGACGAGGCTCAGGGAATAGCGCTGAAACAGAGGTTAAATATTATAGCTTTAGTTTGCAGTTACTTATCGGGGTTTCTTTGGAGAGACTTTGTGGACATTGGAGACTTAGTTCTTAGAGAGGGGCAAAGAGTCGAGGGGTTGTTAGCAGGTAACAGCCTTTAACATTTGAGAGAGAGGGGAATTTGTAACTGCAAATCTTAGCAATTCCTTCTCTAAATCTTTCTCTTCTTTTTTTTCCAAGTGTTGTTATAATACTCACCATCGTGAGTCATCTGTCTGTATAGAATTGTTTTTATTTATGGAAAATAAACAAATAAATTGCCTTGTACTTGACATGCTGCTTTGTTTTGGCCATTTTTCTTTCTTTGCTCAGCATGGAAGGGGGAAGTTATGCCCTCAGGAACCTGTGTATCCCCTCGCCAGTTCCTAGCTGAGGAGATGGGCTCTTGTGTGAAGGCACGTCTTTTAGCAGAGAAATCCTCAGAGCCCATCTTAGTCTGCTCTGCATTTACTGCTGAGGTGAAGAAGTTTGCACTGCATGTCTAGGATATATTACTTCAATTAATGTGGGGACAAATTAGTATTGCTGGTTTCTGTGTGAAACATGTAGAGCTAGGAAAGAATTGACAGAAATGGGATGCAATAAGTTGAGCGTGCAGTTTAACAACATGTCCAACCTATGTCACAAGAAATTATTTGGGATTTTACTTGACTTATACCTTCTGATTTTCCTTAGAAAAGGAGTCGTTTCCATAGTAACAGCCACATTACATGGTTCTATACTTATGATACCTCTGAGATAGACCAGCATCGCAAAGAAATATACTTCTCAATATGTCGTGTAAAAATCCTGTACTTGTTAGTAAAGAAAAATCTTATTTTCACCAAAGTGAGACACTTGTTTGAGGTTTCTAGGCTATGGTTAATTTGTTTATAGTCTCTTTTTCTGTCCCTCTCATTTATTGTAGGTGATGCTTACATTGCTGCCTATTAAGATGCCTGACACTTCCCATTATGGGCTTTTGTCTTCAGCTGCTTACAGCTTTACCAAATATTAACTGTTTAGACTCATACTTTCTGTTCAGGATCTCTGCCTTGGGCAGCATCCTTTTGGAACATCTCAAAGCTGTGCAGCTATTTCTGAGAATTATTGTGTGCATGTTATCTTTTTTTTCTAGGTTAATTGCTCAGTGGATCTTTTTTAAGATTTCTATATCCCCTCTGGGCAAAAAGCTCATGTAGGGCGTGCCTTTTGCTGTCTGTCTGTTCTCCTCCTCGAAATTTCACTGAGTTTTAGATATCTGCAATCTCCCAGTGTCCATGCTGTCCGTTCCTGACTTTTGAATGCTTCTGGGATTAATAACACGCTGCTAACACATACATGTATTTATTAAGTGCATGTGTACATATAGATACAGTGCATATATTTATGCCCTTAAATAGGTTCTAGTGGTTGTCTGGAGAATGACAAGTATAACAGTCCTGTTCCATTCGTGTCAGAGGAGTAAGAGATCAGATACAGATATTACAATAACTGAAAAATGAAGATAGGACATAACTCTAGCTCTTAACAATTCAACTAGTCGATGAAGACTCCAAAGGGGTGAGCAGCTCAGTAGTCTGAGCATGTTAATTTGCTGCCTGTTCAGAAGCTGCCGTGGAGACTATTAATACCTCAGACATTTCTTAATGAATTTGAAAAACAACGTGTGCTTGGTTACTGCAGCCGAATGCTGTGTTGTGATTCATTCCTGTTAGGAAATGTACTGAGGTGCTATTTCTGAGGCCAGCGCTGTTCAGTGCATGCAGAATTGCTTCTCTGGTCCTTGGTATAACACACCAGGGAATTTTTTAATGATATTTTAGTATTTCAGGATTACACTTTATTTTGTGAATATGTTTGTGGTTGGTTTTTTTTTTTTGGTGCTGTGAGCTCTGCGGGTTTATCACTATGCTGCAAAATAATGCGGTGTCAAGATACCTGAGTTAGCTCTGGAGTACTAGTGCGGCTTCTCTTGGTGCAGTACTCCATCACTGCTAAGTGTAGTTAATTTGGCTGAGCCACAGCACTGCGCAAATCCGGTTCCTGACACCTGAATTCTCTCTTTTATCAGCAGCTTGGAATATTGCGTAGTTACACATTGCTTACCAAACTGCCCCTAGAAGTGCGTTTCTCCTGGCACGCAGGGCTGGCAGAAATCTGCCTGTGAAGCCTGGCAGAGCCCCTCAGCTGTTTCACCTCTTTCTGTTTGCTGAAGAGAAGACACATGGGGTTGTCAGGGTCAGGTTATTTGGCACAGGAGTGAGAAGCGAACCGTTACCTCCTGCAGCCTCCACGGTGCTGCTTTCCCAACTGCTGCTTTGATTTGTCACCGGAGTAGTCTCCTCCAGCCGCCTCCTCGCATGGCGATAGTTAGTGCCTTGTTGTTTCACTCTGCGGTGCGGATCTAAGGCTTGGTTCCTACTAGTGCTCTGCCATTCCTAGCTTGTCAGGCAGCAAACAAATCGCCCTCGGTAATACAAGCAAGATCCCAGTAATTCACGAATCTCTGAAGCACCAAAGACATATCTGTAGATGGGTATAGGCTGTGTATCTATCACTGTAACACTGTATTTTGACAAGCTAGCAGATTTGTGGTTGTTTTCTCCCTCGGAATTTCGATATCTCTCGAGCTGTGACTCTGGCGTTACTGATCGGGTGGTGTGTAACGGCAGGATTGCTGTGGGAGATGTTCAGAGCACAGGAGTGGAGACACGGCTGAGCACGTACGTGTACTCCGTCCAGATGGGGGGCATCGCTTGCTGCTCCTCAAGGAAGGACTTCTCAGGGGAATGAGTAAGAGACAACGGCGTACAGTAGCCAGCTGTTGGTCTGTGTTAAGTCACTCTGTTGGCCTTCTTGAAATAATTTACCAACTTTTCTCCTCCTTGCAATTCCTCTCTTTAGAGCTGGGGAGCAGTGCATTGGAGGCGAGTGGAAATGCAGCAAGAAAATAAGGAGGGAAGTTCTGTCAGTAGGTTTTGGGACTGAGACAGGGAACCTGCGTGGAGGTAGCTGAGTGTGAGTAATGTTCTTTGTAGTGGATGATAATTTGGGGGAAAGCTTTGAAGTAAGAGCTGCAAAGTAAGTAGTATGCCTAGGTATTTGCTTTTCCTGCCAGCTCTCTTAGAATCTATCTGTGTATTGTCTTCTCCTCTTGTTATTTAATGCAGTACAAAAAGGCATACTAGTGGCTAGAAGCTGAATCAAGATAAAGAAGTATAAGAATAGATGTAAGCTTTTAAGAGTGAGAGCAATTAATCAGTAGTCTGACAGGGTTGTCTGTCGCTTGCAATCTTCCGGTGAACACTGGCTGTGTTTCTAGGAGATGTTCTTAGCACAGAGCTTGATGCAGAGTTAATTAGATTAGAAACTATGGCCTGTGTATACTGAGTCATCCCAGGAGATGAAAATCTGTGAGCCTTTTGGGAGAAGATTCTCTGACTCATGTTTGTCTTGGCTGATTGCTTCAGGTTCCCTAATTGACATTTATTTTAATCTTACCTAATGTCAATACTCTCAGGTAAAACTATCTGAAAGTGAAGCTTCATTCTTTCATCTGGATGAAAATAGGTAAATGTATCCAATGAAAAATATCTAATATTACAGAACCAATATACCATGTTATCAGAGGCAGTTTTTAATATTTAGTCCTGAAATTAGATCAGCATAGGCATGTCTTGGTTTCCAGAGTTCATTGCCTTCAATCCTGCAGATCTGTTTGCTGGATCATTGCCTTGGTTTTCCTTCACAGTACTGAGAGGATTATAATTTGTGTCCAAAATGATGGAATTCACACCTCAAATAATATTGTGTGTTAGGATGAAAAAGTGTATGAGCCCAGATCCGAAGGATCATAATCCTGTGACTGAGCCATAAAATGAAGGATGGAATTAATTTCACTAAGTGCAAATAAACATATTCAGGTGAAAAAATAACCTTCTCTGTGTGTGTGTATTTCTACGTATATAAAGCAGTGGCTCTAGATCAGCTGTTCGCACACAGGGAGTGATGGTGGAGAGCTGTTTTTGTATTAATTATGGGGTGGTTGTGCTTGGTGTCGTGCCTACGGCTCTGGTTCTTCAGGAGTGCAGACTGACGGACTGAACGGAGCACAGTTTCTCTGCTTTTCTGCTTAGGCATGTGTTTGTTTCGAAAGGCAAAGGTGTGTACTGAGATCCCGTTTGGGTATGTAGCTGAGACGTGGTGAGGGTTCTCACCAACACCTGGGAGCTAGGAAGTGCTGCTTTTGCTCCCACAGTTTAGTCTCGCCTCCAATGGACAGTCTTCTGAAAACGTCAGCTCGTTGCTCCAAAGTTGTCCAAGGCCCAAAAGAATGATTCCAATGTTAACGTTGTTGAGTTCAAGTGCTACAGGGAAAAAAAAAATCACATTATATCATTGTAGGGTGCATGCACCTTCTGAATTTTCATTCACTTTTGATCATACCTTTGAAGAATGAATGAAGCAGAGGAAGAAACGGTACGCTTTACAGAGAAGGATTAAAAAGGGGGAGGTAGAATAGAAAAACAGAACAGTTTTCCTGTAAGGAGAGACTAAGGCCCTTTAGTTTGAAAAGAAATGACAGAGTGGAGACTACATGAGAGCTTAGTCAAACCTTGAAGAGATGATTAGAGAATGATCATGTAATATTTCACTCAATATGAAAACCAAAGGTACCCAGACTTAATGTGACTGAAATGAGTTGGGTTTTTTTTTTTTACACAGTGTGTAAGAATTATGTTGTGTAACTAAATGCATGTGATGATGTTGATACCTAAAAAATTTAAGAGAAAGGTTTACAGCTAGCTATCAAGTACAAAAGTCTGGATAGATTTCCTAATTTACAAAATCCCTGAGTTATTGGCCTTTAGAAGGCAGTGAGATATGCAGAGGAGATCAAATTCTGGTTTTGGGACTCTGCATGGGTATTCACTACTGAGTGGTGGACTTCATAGTCCTTTGGCTGGCAGTGTGACCGTGCTTTTCCTCTTAACCAGGTAGCTTATTTTACATGTATTGCAAGCAAAAAAATTGTGCTGATTTATACCAAAAGAAGATTTATCCAATACAATATTTGCCTCTATTAGAGCAAATTTTATCATTACTTAGTTATGTAACTATTGTTTTCCATTAATACTTCTACAGTGATATTTGTACTTAATATTTGTTTTTAATTACTAAGCTGAGTCCATGCCCAAAGTAAGAGACTTTAAAAGAGTTTACATAAGAAAGCAAAAGGATGAAGCTACTTACAGTTTGTATGTAGTTTCTTTAGACTGTCCACACGTGATAAGAAGGACAGCACTGCAAATGTCAAATTAAAAGCTCAGTTCTGTGCCTGGTATAAACCAACCCTACTATGTGGCCTTCAAGTAGCATGATGCCATTTTGCAGGATCTATTATCAGAAAGGGAGCAGTAACAAATCCCTGTGCCAATCAACCCTACAGGCTTGAAAGGAAAAAAGGAAAAGAAAAGGAACAAATTACATGGGTAAATACCTCTGATGATTTTTTTTTTTTAACCACCTAAGGAAGTTCTTCCATTGCTTCCCTCTTTTCTTTTGCAGCAGCATAAATCCCTACAGTACATTTGTTCATCTGTGGGGAGAAAAACAGGTGCCATAATTTGTATGGTTCCAAATGTAAAACTCTGAAAACTTTGTAATGCAAATATTTTGAAAGGAACACAAGGCAAACATGAACGCTTATTTTCCTGTAGTGAAAACAATATGCCATTTTTTGTGAAATGGAAGTAGGTTCTAAATTATATTTCAAGTGAAGAACTGCATTCCTTTAGTGACATATTATTTTTACTGCACACAGTAACTCTGAAAGTTTCTGTGTTTCCAAAAAACTTTTGGCATAAGTTCTTAAGTGTCATCCCAGCTGTATGTCTGCAACTTCTGCTGAAATGCAGGATAATTTATAATCGGTTTCGCAGTCAATTGAAATAAATACAGAAAAACCACTGACTTTTAGGGGTTTTGCACCAAGACTTTAAAGATTTTCTTTTTTTCTTTTTGGTTGTTGATTTTGTGTGTCAGCGACACTGTGCCACCCTTACAGCTTAGGTACACTACAAAGAAATAAACTTGCAGCATCTTCCTTTCGTAGTTAAGGAAATTAAAGCACCTCCAGATGGAGTGGTACCCTGGTGGTCCCCAGGCAGTCGGGAGAAGGAACAAACCTGGTTCTGATGCCATAAGCACTAGACCATAGTGTACCACACAGAAAAGTGTTTTATTTCCTAAAATATTCCTTTGCACAATGGATACATCTAACACAATTGAGATTTGCTGGTCCCTGGCTGTATTTATGAACAGTTGGATGGATGCTGCTGGCTGCCTTGTCCATACACACGCCCACCGGCCCCAGTTCATAGAACACCATGCATTAAGGCAATGGAGCTAAAGTGACTAGCTGGTAATGGTAGCTGCAGATAAATGAAGTGATAGTAATCAGTGGTGTGAAACACAGCAGTGATGGGTGTCTTTGCGAGCTGTAGTAGCATGGGCTGTCTGCACCTGCCTTTTCAATATTTATCATATGTAAAAACTTAGTACACTAACAGAAAAGAGAGTTATAATTCACTATTTCAATAGATCTCTTACCTTTAGACTTAAAAATAAGGTAGGGTATGTTTGAGCTTTTTCTTACTCTTTTAAAAAACCCCTGAAATACAAGAAGCAAAATCCCACCGCATACTCTGGTTTTAAAGAAGCCCTTGACACTGGCGGGTGTTTACCTGTTGTGTTTCCTTCCCGTAGCGATGAACCTTCCTATGTTCTGTATAGCTATTGGAATTTCTTTAATACACAGTAAAAAGCAGGAACCTGTATGGAGCCGGTAATCAAGAACTTTAGCCTGTAGCGATGGTTCCTGTAGTTAGTTCTTTGAGATCAATTTTTTTCCGGAGTGGGAAGTGTCTGTTTCTCCAAAACCTCCATCGTCACTGTGCTGGCAGAACCAGCTCTAAGGATAGTCAGTATTATAACATGAGCAGAGCTGTTGTCTGCCCATTCTATGGTCAGTAGGATTTTTGAGAACGGAAATAAGGCCATCTGTGACCACTGTTCACCAGTTCTGGTCTGTGAGCCTTTGGTGGCTTGAGCTGGGTGGGTCTTCGCTTACTGTGGACTCTTACGCCATATTTTGCTGCTTCTCCTTGTTATTTCCACAAGCTATGTGAAAAATAGTTCCTTTCCATGAAAGCTGTTTCTGTAGCTATACCAGGAATACTATTTATTCACTATTGGAAAGTGACCTGTACATCTGTGAACAGAAGGTCAAGTGTTTCACAGGACAACGTGCCTGTTAAGTAGTGCTTGCTGTGCAAAAAAAAATTAAAAAAAAAAAAAAAAATTGAGCCTCTGTCAAAAGATGCAACTACTGAAACACAACTTGATGGTCCTACTTGCACGGACCAAGCATCTAACCCTGTTGTGTTTGTGTAGGTAGTTGTAAAATGCTTACCTAGGAAATTTTTTACTTAATTTTTCAAAGTGACAGCCAGAAGATTTTAGCTACATAGGTTCTGTTAAAGTCAGTGGGACTGCTGCTGATAATGTCCCAGGTAAAACATTGGACATATTTGACCTACAAAATATAATTATGTATCTCTGTACTGCACAGCCTACCTTTGGCTGCTCAACCATTGCTTTTAGGATGCAGCTAGCTAAAGATAATGCGTGGTCATGAACATGATGCTGTGCTGCTGTCAGGAGAACAAGCTGATGTCCCTTGTCCTGGTGTGTCTGGAGGTCTGTATACATCAGTGGTGTGTTTACTGTAGAGAAGAGTCAGACCTGTTTTAATTTAACATTACAGCCGTAAAATTACTTGATCTATGACAATCAACTTTTATTATTTCTTTTGCAGTACTGATAGCATTGAAATTCTGTCCTGAATTATATATTTATACTTACAAAACTTCTGTAGTTGAAAATCAATGCAGGATTTGACCTTCAGTGTGATTACGAAGAATACAGCTCAGATGACTTAAATGAAATCTCCTCTTAGTTTTTAATTTTAGGTATGTCTGGGTTGCTGTTCATGTCCCTTGCCACTTGAGATTTTTGAGCGTACAGAAAAATTGAATGGTAAATGGTTGAACTCCTTCAAAAGGCGATAGTGGTGTAGTGTTTGTCAATTTAATATTATGATTGTTTTGGTTATACCTCTGATAACGTCTTTTCATTTGCACTCATTCACTCTGAATGCTTTTTCTGTATTGAAAACTACTCTAAAATGAAGCATATCCATTTTTCTTTCCTTTTTGATTCCTGCTTAGCAAATAGTAATGAGACTAAGACTACTTATTTACTTATTACAGAGAGTGTTAGTGGGAAAGAACTTGCTAACTTGCAGCAGCTATGGTGAAAGGTTAGCACGACCTCTGTTTATACTCCAGGCTGCTGAAGTGCAGCAAGGAATTACAGAGAAACAGTGCTAGGGAGAGAGATGTGTGAAGAAAGGTTACACTAGGAGTAGCCATTGTGACAGCTCCGTTAACATGGGGCAACTTTTTGCAGCAAGCACAGCCATTGCAGGATACTGCTGGAGAAAAGGAGCAATAAAACGGAAAGCTCAGAAAAACCCTGTGCTTTTGCCATCTCTCACCTCACAGCTGGCTGTATGTTTGTGAAGTGAGGAATTTCTTAAGTTACTTTACAGTGTTTGCCCGTTATATTCACTAAACTAGTTTTCCTTCTTCAAAGTAAAATGAATTTGCCTCTGGGAAAATAAACTGTGGGGTCTGAACTGAGTCCTGTTGTCGTCAGCTGGAGAGCTCAGGAAGTTCCTAATTTAATGAACAAGCCTAAAAGCCGTAATAATTTCTGAAAACCTTTATATAAATATATATGAACACATATATATGTATATATTTAAGAGTTGAATTCTGTTCTATTATCCAAAGAGCATACAGTCCAAATTGAGGCCAAGAGATAGTAGATGGGTGTAAAAACAAAACAGAGCACAACAGAAAGTATCTTCTAGCCTATTTGGAGTTATCTTCATCTACCAACAGCCTAACTTTTTCCTTTATATATGGGTAAATTTTTAAACAGGTGTTTTAAAGAGATGACTTGAAAGCTGTTCACAGCCTGTTACGGGAAGAAGCACAATGGTGACTGTTAGAAAATATTGTGAGTAGATGCAGGCTGCCCTTATTGCCTGGCCAGAGGTTTTGAAGTGACATTTCCCTGCCTAATGAAAAATTTTAAGTAGGGCAGAGATAAATGTTGAAGAGCCTTGAATTTGAAGACAAGCAGTTGTAATTGCTGTAGGCCAAGTAAAAGCGCACGTATCTCCCAGTGAGTGTCATGTTTCTATGTGGTTTGTGTAGGCTGAAATGTATTGGAGCAAAGAATAGTTAAGTTTTCTAAATGTGATTTTCTGTCACTTTTTAAGGGATTAGCCTAGAAAATACATTTCATATGAATAGATGGAGTTTCTCAGGTCCTGTATGCTTTTCTGTTGTTACCCATTTTGTGCTAAAAATCTCCTTGTTCAGGGATATGAAATGTGACAGCAGCAGCTGAAGCAGCTGATTAGATGCTATTCCAAAAAAAAAAAAAAAAAAAAAAAAAAAA
>Ga0181612_151856_pt1 | contig 21428 bp, 8 predicted proteins | sample HoacroProtozoa21_FD_119630 | JGI IMG/M metagenome (GOLD analysis project Ga0181612, IMG submission 119630) | Hoatzin crop microbial communities from Cojedes, Venezuel. Combined Assembly of Gp0051906, Gp0051904, Gp0051908
TATGCATTTTTATTCCTGTCTAACTTCTAACTTGTGCTGCTATTAGATGTTACTAGCTCAAGTAAAATGGCTGTACTTACATTTACACATTGTATCAACATTTCTACAATGGCTGAAGCAAACTAATTTATACAAAATAAAAACCGACTGGATTTGAACTCCAACCACACCCTAGTATTTGCAGAATACTCCTTCAGGGCCCTATTTTCTTTACTTTCCATATATACTTCTTCACTTCCCACTACCACAGAATTTATCAAGTCCAGGTCAGGTATGGATGCAATGAATGATTTTTATCCCTCTAACTACATACAATTTTTCACGTCACCTCTCTTTGGGCTGTAAATGGATTACCTGTTTTTGAAAAGTCCATGTCTTAGTGACTAGCAACACTGGGAGTGCCTGCTACATATGGCACTGCAGATGTTCTTTCTCTTACTCAGGGTCCAAGGTAACATCTCTTTACTGTACAAAATCAAAACATCATACTATAGTTCTCTGACACAAAGAGATGTTATGGCTAGCTGTCCTTCAAATCAGGAAATAAATTGTGAGAAAGTGTCAGGAAGGTGTCCTTCTAACATCATTATTTGTCACAGACAGCAAAGATTGCCTTCATGACAAACCTGCTTCTGTAATGTCATAAACCCCAAAGTAAACAATAGTTTTCTGCAACACAGAAGCCAGATATAATTAGATAAAACAACAGCTAAACTGAATTTCATCTGAATCGGCCATAGCCCTGCTTTAGCATCAACAGCAGGAGGGGAAGACTCCCACGAGTTGGTATGGTCATATAAGGATACTTTCGGACACAAAATACATTACGCTAGGAAAGCGTAGCGACCCAAATGAAAGTTTACCACCATACACTAAGCAAAGTAGACCCTGAACTGTACCTGTAGACACAGCTTTGACTCCTAGGAGAATTCCGGATCGGCACCCTCCAGTTAGGCCCCAGCGTGGCATATAAACGACCCCTGTTTGTGAATGCAAATATCTGATGAGGGAAATTCTAGTCTGAGACTTCAACAGTTAGGGTTTGGTAAACATGACAGAGATAGTTCGCAGTCTTTTCAGGTCCAGGGGAAGAAAACCACGATAACTTTACAGTGCTTTATTTTAAAAAGTTTTCCATTTTTTCCAAACTTATCAGTAATTTGATAAAACTAACTATTGATTTAGGGCTTACCGATATTAGGGATCATTTGTGAATTTCTTAGCTAAGTCTGTAGAGTGCTCAGTGAGCGTACATGCAGACTAACTCACCTTTCAAGCCCTGGTGGCAGCTCCTCACTAAATTCTGAGCTTTCACTGCTATCTAGAAAAGAGTAGTACAGAGAAAGAGTAAGAAAACCACCCAAGGGAAAATACAAAGTCAACGTATGTGGATCACCAGAATAATCTTTATATAGTACCATGGAAATTGCTTACTCAAATCATGTTTCAAAGCTGAAGTCTTTAGATCTAAAATTGGAAGAGGCTTACATGAGTCTTCCCATTTATAATATCTCACTTCTTAATGAAGTAATTGTTACTGCTGTGTTTAAATACCAAACATCTACATATTACTTTAATTTTCATTATGCTGCTTTTCCTTCAAAAGCTGAGCACTTCAGGAACACAAAATCCAGTTACCTTGTAAGACAATATTTCTACCACAACAACTGTAAGTCGATTAAAGTTATTGGGCATGATATTACTGTTTGTTTTCAACAAGCAAGCACACCTGTAACAGAGGATATGCCAGCTGTATGCTACTGCTAGGAACCACAACAAATCAGTATGATGGTATTCACAATGATAGTCCCTATTTCTCCTCAAAGCCCATGACCGATTTGTCCCTACTTCCCTGGCACAGCTATTTAGCTCACAGTTTCAATTTGCCCAGGACTGATCTAATGCTCAGTATAACACAGTGAGCTGTGTCTGTATTTTCAGAAGTTCAAAGATCATCTTAGTGTCAAACTCTTCCTGGTCAAGTAACCTGCTATCTTTCACAGTCTATTTCCTATTCTAGAAACAGCCTGAGTCACTTCTAAGTTGGCTTTCTCTTGCTTAGAACACAGATTCTCGATCACTTTGTTTTTGTTACAATAATTATTTTATTAATTATAATATCATAATGTAATTGTTATCATCCTCTTTCAGAAGTTCATTTTACACTTCTTTTGAAGTCTCAGAGAGCACAGCTAAACTGTTCTCCCATCTTCTAAAATATATTGTTAAATTGACAGTTTTCTTTGTGAAAAGGTAGCTTTAAAAATATATATCCACTTTTCAGTAGCACTTTTTTTTTTTCCTGGTGAAAGCTGAAAAATCCTCTGTGTCATATAAGGAGCACATATAAAAACAATCTGCCTTCATGCCACTTTTACCAAAACCATCAGTAGGTAGCTGAGGAAAGCTGAGATAAAGCTGACTAGGTAGCTGAGTAGCAATTCTGGTCTGCTTTCTCCCATGAAAGGGACCAGTCTGTGCACAGGAGCTAACAATCTTCCCAGCTCCCTACTTCTGGGTATGTCTGTGAGGTTCCTGAGCCCTGGGACAGAAAAGCAGCAATGTCAGTGTCCCCCAACCCTACCTATGGAAAGGCCGTTGGCGAGCAGCGGGCTGCGTGCGTGGACGCGGGCTGGGCTGTGCGACTCCAGGACGCTGTCATCCAGGAGGTGCCGTGGCCTCTCTGTCGGGAAGGTGGCGCTTCTGCTCTCCACCACGCCGAGCTGACACATCATGCTGTGAAATTGGAACAAGAAGAATGCAAAACCTCGCTTACGTCAGCTAAGAGCAACCCTCAACTCCCAGTATTTCCACTCAGACTTTGCCTTACCAATAGCTTATTAAGCAGCAGGCCATTAAACAGTACTGCTCACATTCTGCCTCTGCTGTACGTATGCTCCTTGACTACCAAAACAAGTTTCAGGTTTTAGTGGTCTTTGTAAGTAACAATTACGAAATTTCTGCAGATGGGAAGTTCTAAATTTTTTTGACTCTTCTCTGTATGAAACCTGAACGCCCTGGGTGGAGGCAAAGGTAGAAAAACAGAAAAAGCAGACCCCAGTTAAGCCACTGCTTAGCGGTCCTTCACTAAGCTGAACTAACACATCAACACTCTATGACCTTGGACAAGCCCTGTGAGCTTCTTTTTCCCTAAGCTGTTAATTGTGAAATTTGGCAGATGCTGAAACCTTAACTGGGGAGCAGGTGCTCCCACTTAGCTGGGTAAATGGTAGAGAAAAATGTTTCTAATCCATATTAACCAGGTAAAACAATGCAAAAGGTCACACCTTTCCTGACTGATAAGTTGTGCCAAGCAGCTAGTAAGTTTCCTTAGATGTATTAGAAAGATGTATAAAAAACTAAATTAAAAAAAAAAAAATCAGTTATGCACACCAGGAATCCACAGACCAAAGTGGATACACAGCTTTCAAGTACTGCCAACGTCTGGCACTAGCAGAGAATAGAGTCAGCAAAAATAACAGTGTGTCAAGAGAAAACCTAGAGACTACATAGTAAAGCCTGAAGCACTCTTCAAATACAAGAAATGGAAGGGACAAATACCAGAGTGTTCTGCTGCTATCTTAAACCCTTGCGATGCATGAAATTGCCTGAGTGTGAGACAGCCTGGAGTACCCACTTGTTTCCCAGGCTGTGACTCTTCCTGTGCCTTGGTACAGGAGGTGTAGGTAGACTTGCTGCTACTGAGGCATCAGGACACGTGGGCCTCCTGCTAAATTTCATCATCGCTGACACATCAGATGGACCTAAAAGACAGAGATCATTTAACACTGAACTGATACAAAACTCAGAAATCTCATGGGCTGGTGTGTTTAGCCACTGATTAAAATGAACTGCTACAGATAACCAAAAGGCACCATTTCTGAAGAACTGTTTCTTGTGCATTAGGGTTACACCATCCATTTCTGTTACGAATTCATCTCTATATTCTTGAACTGTCTGGAAGTAATTTTTAAAACAGCTTTGCACATACTTTTAACAATGAACTCCTACAAAAAGTCTTGGCACCCTTACAACAGCTGGATGTGCCAAAGTGTAATATACAGAGCCATAAAGTCAGTTCGTACTTCGGGTGTGAGCAGGAATGCTCACACATGTTTTGAATTTCGTTCACAACTCCACGTTGTGAATAAACTGTAAACAATCTGCTTATACTGACTCACATCTTAAGCATGTAAGAGAAAGCAGGGGCTTTTCATGTATCTAATGGCCAGACAGATGCATTACTTCTCAATCATCTATGAGCTCTACAGATGTCTCACTGCAATTATTCTTCTTCTCATTTTACAGATTTTATGAGGCCTCACTGAAAACACAGACAAGCTGTTCTTGTTCCAGTTCCCCGATGATGTTTGCAAAAGGCTGGCAGTGAACTTTGCAATACAGTGGTGAACAACATTGACTATCATCATCCTTAGTGAATGTAGGGCTATTCTTGGCTTCACAATAAACAGCTGAGATTTCACTTTTAAACATTTAGTTGCAGCATTGATGCTCGTGACAGAAGTGGGAAAAGTGGTCACAAAAGTGGCCGTCTGCTCCATATCTATCTCCAGACTTGGTACAGCTCAGGTAGCAGCGAAACAGACTTCCCCGTACATTACAGGAACCACTTCTTGAAGGCTCCAGCGACCTTAGTTTGATCAGCTTCTGGCCTCTAACCTAAAAAAACCCATTTAGAGGTTGACAGAGACAGAAATTTTGTGATGTGGAAAAACCACATACAACTATCATCAGAATCCTCATGAAAGTGTCTGGCCTCAAATTAGGAATAAACAGAAATAGAAAACAAACAAACAACCCCCCAACATTCCAGGGCACAGTTTGACAACAGGATGTGCAGGTACACTCGTAACATAAATGGTTCTGAGAGGGTGGTTGGTCCCTGGAACAGGCTCCCCAGGGAAGTGGTCATGGCAGCAGGCCTGTCAGAGTACAAGGAGTGTCTTGATAACGCTCTTTGAAATATAATTTAGTTTGAGGTAGTCCTGCGAGAAGCAGGGAGCTGGACTTGATGATCCTTATGGGTCTCTTCCAACTTGAGGTATTCTATGATTCTATCTGTTATATAGGCTACTCCATCTCTCCCAAAGCACAGAAGTTATTCATCAATTTCTTCTGCCTTGAAATGAGGATTCATGAGACACAAGAAGAACAGAAGAACCAGTAATGAGTTTATCCTAGTAAGAGGCAAAAAATAACACAAATAGATGCAAGATGCTTTATTGTCCATACCCTCTCGGCAATATAGACTTATGAAATAAACTAATTAATTCCAAATTATTTGTATTTTTATTTCCCCACAGCCTAGACTCAGGAATTTCACCACGAACTGGATCATTACTACGGAGAATTGCAAAGGTTTTTTTCCCTAGCAGTAAGGAGAAAAATTGCATTCACAGAGTGTTCTGCACATTTGAGCAAACTGCTCATTGTGCTGTTTAATTAACAACGAAGGGAGCCTCAAGACAAGCAGAAAGAAGAAACTGCTTCTAGCAACAGAGAGGGGAAAAGAGTTCATTAGAGGAACCTTCAGTAACATCATTCATCAGATGACCAATTTGGTGGGAGAACAAAAAAAGAAAACAGTTTGTAATGCTGTTTTCTACCTTATGCCTATATGCCATCTTACATAGGACGGCATTTTTGCCTGCCATCGCACAACTGAGAATTTGCGAAACATGACACCAGTAGCATGAGTCACTGGTGTATGCGGCTTCAGAGAAGGTTTCAAGCTTAAAGGCCACATGCAGTTTTAAAAAAATGCACTTTTAAGCATTACTTGATCCAGAGATTCAACCAGAACCATATGCCTGCAAGGTCTGAAGAGAGCAGAGTACAATGCTCTGCTGCATTTTCAATTAAAATCTTGTTGCATTTGGGCTGTAAGACGACATTGGAAGCTTCTTCCCTAAAGACAATAGGGTTTATCTTCCTCTTCTGCTGTGGAGGCTAAGCACAAGTTAGAATATAAAAAGTATAAATCTGAGCAAATTAGGTGGAGACTAGTTTAGTGTAAAAACTGTTTGAATTAGTATTTCACACTTAGGTCTGCAAATCTTGCCTCTTGCATTACTAGCAAGGATATGTATTTCACTAAAGTCTTTTACCACAAGTTTTCATTACAAATTCTTAAAATTTACACAGAGACAAACCAAACACATTTAGAAGTTTCAGAATGGATTACAAATTCTTTTATCTGAAACTCTCCAGCCCTTCTGATGAACTAGGTTCCACAAAAAGTTCTCTCTACATGCTTTGTTTGTAGTGCCTTTCCATCAGATATTTGTCAACTTGTGAACAATAAAATACTTAGGACTACTGAGGTGTTTACTACCTGCTAAGAAGCTTAAAATATATTGGAATTGAGACCCAGTATGAAGATAATGGCAGCTGAAAGAGAATTTTCCTGAAAATTCTGAGCATGTATCAGCCAGAGTTTAGTCTGAAACTCAGCATGAACTTCAGTTAACATGGCCACTCTGAGGTTACTGTCACACCTTGCAATGTATTAAGTCACTACTTGTCTCCTAATTTGGCTGCAGGATTGGTTCAGTTTTCTAATACTTCCTGTTGTGTCATTCAGCTCTTTCTCTCTGGTGCCAGTTCTAAATCCTGATTTACATTAAGTCCTTTTATGTGGATGACATTATCGTTCACCAAGAGCTACTGAAACATTGTTTAACGAACAGTTGAAACTACAGCCTGTGAAAGAGTAGCAATCTCAAGCCACAGCCCTAAATGAGGACTAGTACAGTGCAGCACTTTTTCACATAGACACTACTCCATGTGTCAAAATAACTGTTAAATTTTCTCGTACATAAGAGTTTAAAGGTTTAAGTTTCTCACTATGGAGAGTCACAGAGCTGGAAGCAGTAAGACTGTTCGAATAATTCTAAGACAGTGTTCACTGAAACAAAGCATGGAGACTGCACCAAAACTACTCTACTAGAGAAAGAACAACAAAATAACAGGTCTTGATCTGACACAATCAAGCCATTACAAAATCAAAGTCAGCTGGATTTGACTCTAGCTATTTTAAAGTATTTATAAGTTCAAATGTTATTGCTATCAAAACCTACAAAAAATAAGAGATGTTGTCTGCCAACAAAAATAGTTCTCTGGGAGTTTTCACTCTATACTCCCTTTTTTTCAGAAATCAGACCGCCATTTAGGAAGCATGGAGTGAAATGTGCACTAATATGAATACAACACAAAAATATTTAAAGATCGATCACTACAACTTGATTTTAGCAAGAGCTTTTATTACATGGACAGCTTCAGAACAGAAGTTTGCTTAAAAAAAAAAGTGAAACAAATAACGTAATGTGTCTAAAAGGACTGCATATGTCAGACTGAAAATAAGATCATAGAATCAGACTTCAGTTCAGGTTAAAATATTACCTGGCTAAGGTGAGATGTGTCAAGGGTGACAGAATTTGTGGAAATAGGTATAGGAGACTTACAACTTAAGCCAACAGTTCTAGCCTGGCTTCCTTGCTATTATACATGGCAATCACAGTTGCTTTCACCAGTCCGGTGAAAGGAGGTAATGGACTTGTTCTAATTCCTAGTTAGGTGTCTTTAGTGAAGATCCGGATGACAGAAAACAGAATACTTTGCGGGATAAGATGAGACAGAAATATCAGCTGTGCCAGTATTACTCTGTCTGTAGTGGCCATTTTCTATGGCGTTCTGCATCTTCTTCATCTCCAAGGGAAGAGAAGCAAATATATACAGTTTGGCTCTGTTAACCTTGTGCTAAGGTAAAAAGAATCTGAGCTCAAAAACTTTACAAATTCTTTGCATCTGCTCTGTTGTCAAATGTCTATGAAGCAGAACTGTGAAGTTCAGAGTTCTCATTAGACAAGACCTGTGCTGCAGTCTGGGGTGCAGAGGGTGTCAGTGTAACTTATGGGGCACAGGGGAGATGATCTCATTTCTGCAAAGAGGTAAGAGACAAGAGAATGTGTGCCAAGAAGGATGCCAAAGAGGGTAAGTGGTAAGATACTGATGAAAACTGCACAGACCAAGGGATGTTTATGGACATACCAGACTGCTGAGCCATTAGCTGGGGAAGCTATGCCTGATACTGCTGATAACAAAATTCCAATATTTAAATTCATTTGAGATTGAGTTATTTTGTTCCTTTTTTTCCAATAAGTGAAGTCATCTGCTACTGCTAACTCTGCTCTTTACTCTCCTGGCTCCACTCCTAGTGCATACTGTTACCATGATTGCTATTCTGTTATTTTGCCTTTCATGGAGACAAAGCACTCTTAGTAGGATTTTTCAAGTCGGCTGGCATGAACAAGGGTTAGTTTGGTTTTCATTATTTCTCAGCATCATTTTCAAGACTATGCTGACATGCAAAAAAATAATGTATAAAAATATTACAACATTATTAAAAATTTGTTTGTGTTAGAGAACGTGAGATAACTTCATCAGAATGAGCTGAGTGCTGTTCAGAGATATGTGGCAAGAACATTTGGAAAAGCTTACACATATCCCAAAGGATCTCACTGTTTTTTCCTTTGCATAATTTTTCCATGAATAATCCTTCAAATGTTATAAATGAATGTTACTTTTGCAATCCTTCAGTAGAACATGTGAACATTTACAGTCTCCAGAGCTTTTAAAAAAAGCAACAGGGTGAACGAGTTACAGTTCACAGTTTTTCTCCACTAAAATTCTATCAATAAACCAATACTAGGCATCCAAACAGGAAAGTGAAAATGCGTTGCATATTATATGCAAAAAATAAAGTGACTTTTCAGGAAGGTAAAACAGTCTCAACTATTTACTATTATTTTGTAAGCAGCTAAGAAGTAAAACTGATACTTATCAGCTCTGTTTCTAAAACTTATTAGACATTCCAAGCCACAGATTCTCTAGTTAAATCTTCGCTGTAAATTTTTACTGTTCTGTTGCCATTGTAACCAAAGTCAGTGGGTGATAATTAAAACTTTGAAATACAAAGACCTACTTACAAAACACACAATAAAGAATTTAAGAAGAATTTTGTGCACAGAATCAAGAATGATGCAAAAGATTTTAATCTAGCATGATGGCTGTTGTAAAAGCATAGTTTTAATTTTCAGAGTACTGCTTTACAATTCAGCTAAAACCTATTAATGCCTACAACATGCAAGAGACGTACATTATGGCTGCTTCTCAGACAGAGCAAAATAAGAACAAGAATCAGTCTTTGGCTACACCTCTCTATGCTCCCTCAAGTTCCCCAAAAGCCCACCAAATGCAGAAAAAAAAGCGCTCTGTTTTGGTCAGACAAATTGAGGTCTGCCTGCTGTCTTTGGAAACAGCATGCAAAGGCCTGTTGCTGAAGAGGTCAGGAAGATGACTCTGGTTATTGAATGAAAGTACTCTTTTTTTCCAAAGGACTATGAACTATTTCTAATACCATGCCCTGGGAGTAAAGGGAACATAAAATAGGATTTTGTATTTCTGCCACATGATCCTTGTTGCTGTAATTAGTGTCCTATTCTAATCTCCACCTCCACCCTTCATAACAGCAAAAGGTACAGATACAGTTACAAAAATTAATTTGGAAACCTTATTCTCCAGTGCATTATTTTTTTTTATCCTAAGGACAGTAACTGGTATAGAAAATTAGTCTGTCTACTTTGGCGATCAAGAATTTCTAATTATAGAAATATCACAGGAAGAAAAAGATTAAGTCACTGTTTCATTCCAGACTTTATATTGTTAATCTTCCACAAATCCTCATTCTCTTTTCATTTTTTGCATTTAAGAAGAGTATGTTAAGTTTAGGGAAACATTCAGTAGAAATCATGATTAAGACTGCTGGAAATAAACTGTCTGGTTTTGCTGCACTGTCCTTTCCTTCTCTAAGTGTTTTTCTTTCACTGACAGTCCAGATGAACCAAATTTTCTCAAGTGCCTTCTACTTTTAAATTGCGTAAAGAATATCTTGCTGTTTACATTTTCCTTCAAATCATTCACAGGTTCTCTAATTTCTATCCTCCACTTATCCATCTACAGCTTGTTCTTTTTTCTTGATTCTCTTCTACTTCTCAATGATCCTTCCTTTATTACAGCCTTTAGTAGATTTTCAGATGAAATGTGCAGGTTTTCTTACCTAAACAATCAGAAAACAGCTTAAAGAAGTCTAACAACAACCTTCTTCATTTAGTAATCCAAAAAAGTCATGATATGGACATTTCTTTCCTCCCCCAAACTCAACTTATTTGCTTTGTGCAAGTAACCTCCCATCCCAAATTTCTTAAACAATCAAACAAAAAATGACAGATTGATAGAGAGAGACCTGGCATACATGGTATTCTCTTGCTTCCCTTTATTTCCAGGTTCTGTTTTTAGAACCTATTTTACATTTACAGGACTCCAGAATACACTTATTAGGCAATTTATTAGAAGATGTTTCTTCACAGCCCTTCTCTCATACGTCTCTCCCCAAACCTGTAACAAGAGTAGATTGGCCCAGGGTTTTTTCTGGGTTTCTTACAAATGCTACCACCTACCGGTGCCAAGAATGCTTGGAACAGATACACAGCATGGTCTTCCTTCGATGTAGTCTTTGCTTTACATTCAAATTTGCATTAACAAAATCCACTAATTTAAAGGTTAATTCCAAAAGCATGGTTTGCAGCAAGGGAATAAACACTGATATGTATGTCAATCTTTTGTAATGTCTATCAATAACAACAGTTATGAAAAAGAGAACTTTCAATCACATGAGCATACTAACTTATACTTTTTCTTCCCATAAGTTTAACAGTGAATCATGCTGGGCTGTTATCTCAGGATACTAATGTCCCTTTAATGGACAAGTACAGCGTAGGCAGGCACAGCTCCGCTCACCCTGTCTCCATTGCTGTTATGAAAAACCTACACGCATATGTGAGGAAGTAGTTCCATTTTCTCAGACCATTCAATTCTGACTTACTTTTTTTTTTGCTATAATTGCCAGAAAGTGACCAATTAAGTGATGCGGACACAGAGGGGAGTTTGCTGATGTTACTATACGAAGTCTATGAAGCGTCAAAATGTACAAAATGGACCCTAGAGGAGTTTGTCCAGTAGTACTCAATCCAGTATCTCCAAGAGTAAGACTATAGAAATACACTAACAATGTGGCAAAAGATCAAATTACAGTACAGGCAAGATCACAAGTTTAATATAGTTAGCAAGGACAACAGCAAACTGGACAAATGCACCAGGAACCTGGGGCACTTCTGTCTGTGCCGCTCTATTAAGACCAAGTACAACTAACCATATTTCTAGTGTACTTCTGACTGCACAGTAAGCACACTTGAGTGTGTTTCCTTCAAGTGCTTCCTGAATAGAGGTGATACTTTCAATTTCAGGTGTTACTTATACGGAATCACTAATTGTCAGCATTTGTGTTACTTATGCTGCACCACTGGAATGTGCAAAACCCCGACTTACACTTTAGCAAAAATGTTGAATTTCTTGCAGCTGGATCTGCAGGGTAGTGCGTGAGCTTCGATGATATCCATATTGGCAGTGAAGACATGCCCATGGTGAGAGCATAGCTCTCACAGGGAAGTTCTGAAGTTTGGGTTCAACAAAATACATTAACTAATCAATCAAAAAAAACCCCAAAACCTTTTCACAGAAATTATTTTGGGTGACTGCTCTGAAGAAAGAAGGGGGAAAAAAAAAAAAAGAGCAGAAAAGCCCCTTGTCCTGTGGCTTGTTTTATATGTTCTTAACATTCCTAGTGAGTAATAGCTTGGTAGTTAAAATAAGCATCAGTAAACTAGGACATTAAAGAGACTTGTTCGGTAAGGAAGTCACAGAAAGTAATATGAAGTTAAAAACTGAGCATGATCTTTCTCTCCCTGATAACTTTATATTTGCTTTGACAGAATATTCTTCTACAGTTTTTGTGAAGCTTTGGTCCGTTAAAAAACAAAACACAGCACACTAATTCTGGCTGGATTTAGTGGTTAACGACATGTGAATCCCACATATTTGTCTGGTATTAATTTATTTCAAAAATACTCAAAATAGTTGTAAAAATTTGTAGGGAAAGTATCACAGAGGAAGAGACTGGAAATGAGTGTAAGTTTGAAACTAAAGAGCAAAGTTTTCTGGACGGTCTGTAAACTTTTGTGAAGAAAACATAATTCTTCCATTTCGACCTTAAGTACAGTGTAAGAAAAGCAGACACTTTGCACATGAAGCAATAACCAAGCACTTGCAGGAGGATTAGACAATCCTCATTTCCACAGAACGACTGGCTGCTAAAGCACTTAGCACAAACTATTTATTAGTTGCCAAAGCAACCAGTAAAACAAATGGCAAAACTAAATGTCAACTCAGTGTTTACACGGAAAATGACGGTGTGGTGTTTTTTAATGCTAAAATGCTGGGACTGCTGTACAGACGTCAACAGTGTAGCATACCTACTTCCAGAGGGTTACAAATGTGCAAAGATCCCAGTCTTCTTTCCCTCTGTTTCTACATTTTCTACATTTTCAACTCCTACCTATCACATACTTTACATCCAACAAATCTACTGCTCCCAACTAATTGAAATAAGTATTAAAAGTTCTTTAGCAACTCATTCTTCGCTGAACGGACTCAACACAATGGGCTGAATTTTACCCCAGTAACAAAAAAGAGAACACACCTGCTTCAGATTAATTACTCCAGATTCCTGATAGGGTGGTAACATAAAACCTCTGGTCTACATATTCTCCTCTCAAGAATTATACCAAGACCTACTTGGAAAAAAATTTTAAAAAAGGAGGGGGGACTGCTGCATAACGACAACCCCAAAATAAGGGCTGCCCAAAGCTGAGGCCTGGCTGTTGCTAAAAAGGACTTCTAAATGCTAACTTCAACAAAGGGATGCATTAAAAATCACAGACTCATGAAGACTAGTCTTTGAGTCACTTAGTATTATACATTATTTTCTGGATATTGTAATTATTTTTTATCTTTTATATTTTTTATCATTTTTTAATCTTTTTATATTGTTTTCCACGACAGGATAAACACGGTATATTTCTGAGAACGAGTAACCATTTCCTATATTCTGGTTACCACTGTGCTGTGAACTTTTCAAAATAACATTAAGATAAAAAAGAGCATGCATAAAGTTTTCTATATTAAGCTACACTTTGTGTGCAAATTCCAAGCATCTTCAGTTGATTAGAAGGCTAACTTATTTACCATATATTACATTAAATATTTTCTTTTGTTCTGGGAAATTATCTTGAGTTACACCTTCCAAAACAATCTGTCTAATAGCTTTACCACAAATGCTGGGCACTTCCTAGCCAACACTGTAGAAACACAGATGTCTTTTACAGCTAATTCAACTGGAAACTGTGAACAGATAGCATACTATAAGCTCTCCAGCTACTTTCTCTCTCTCTCTCTAACCACAGCAAGACAGAATGAACAGACTTAAGTTGCTGCCAAGGAAGTTGTATGAATCACACAGTTCCTGAAAGCATACAATTAAAACTGTTTAAATCTCCTTTTTAAATGCTACTTGCAAGAGAGAAGAATCTCTGCAGTGTTATGGAAGGCATGAAATCTTCCTGTGAAAGCACTATTCACAACCATATATGCATTTGGTAACCGAGACCATCTTAGCCACTAATATACCAAACATAGCTTGTTGTGAGACATTCTGTTTAATCAGATGTCTGCCTCCTGTTTGATTTTACTGGAAAACCAGCTGGCAACCAAAGTGGAAAATGGACACATGGTTTTCTCCAGTACTTTGCAAACAGAAATACTGAAGGATTTAACTGTGTTTTTTTTTATTGAGCCTCACTCTCATAAAGATACTTTAATGGGGAAAAAAGAAACCCACAATGTCCCTGGCTAGAGTATACTGTTAATGTTCTTTTGAAAGAGAGAAAACTGAAGTTGGGTAGAAGATAAAGTCACTATGCTGGGAAGGAAAATCCATTTCCAGCATCAACACAAGTTATTATACTTTAGGACACGCAGAAGATACTACTCCCTGCACTTAAGTCCATTATAGACTTTGGAATTACTACCATGAGCTTTTTCCCCATATTTGGAAACACACGGCCACCTATAAGAAGGCAGTACGTCACACGCAGAACTCAACTAGACTCCTTGCTGTTAGTAATGTATTAACTTTTTGAGTATCAGGACAACTGAACTAATGACTGCCCTTATGGGCCAAGAACCTTTATTTTGCCTTAAAATCACTATATTCAGACTCCTGTGCCTTAAACTATTGACTGAAACATTAAACTACTGCCTAAACTATTTTGAGATCATCTCTTATCATTATAGCTTGCTGACTGCAAAGGATTTACTCCTGGCACACAATACTGAAGTGGAAATAAACTATAATTTGGAACCGAGTAAAGTTGACTCAAATACCTTCGAATGTGCTATTTTAAATTCTCTATGGTCAAATATCTCATTAATGATATTTGGGTATTTTAGCTCGGAATTATTCAAGACTAACATATGGCTATATTTCTATGTATTAATGTTGTGAAATAAACAACAAATTATTGCCTTTATGCTTATTTAAATTTCAATTTGAATTCATGCTAACTTACTTAACTAGCCTTCTCCAGAAATTAATTTGTTCTTTCAATAAAGTACACTGAATTCCCTTTAGTAGCATTTTTGCAGCCACATAGGTGCAGGTCACTGAAAAATTCATGTGGGTATTACAAAGTGCTGGAGGCATTCATTGTCTAACTGGCAGTAAATGAGAACTCTCTAGCTGAGCAAGAAATACAGCAGTCCACAAGTGTGTCAAGCTTTCGAAGGAGATAGTAACAGAAGAATGGAGCAACAGGAATGACTCTAGACTTGGTTGCTAGTCGTCATATTAATTCTCACCCTGAATAAAGCAATCTTACAGAGCATATAGGGGCACTACAGATTCAGAGGGGGAAGTTCACCCTCTCCTAATACTGCCAGATACCATATGATCACATATTCAACAGAGTAGGTACTACTGAACGTTGCCCCGATCAGTATTTGTGAACGCCAGTTGAGCTCACTGCAGTATAAAGCCATATTACTTGCCTGGCTCAGCAGAGTTCAAAGTTCTTGTTTCCAACTTTGGAACCGTATTTTTATTTGCCTTCCATTACAGCTCTAATAAAGTCTAAGCCGTCAATTAAGAATTAGAGTATTAGTGATGATCACATACTATGCTGCTACAATAACAGTTAGAACTTCCGCAATCATCCTAATGAAATGTTAACATCAAAGCCCTAGTGTAAAGCATTTAAATGTGAGCAACAAAAAGTGAAAGCCAGAAGACAAAAAAGTTTACTCCTATGTCTGCTTTACATATGTAATACATAATCATATGAGGGGTAATTACTTAGAGTTTCAAGTATGAAAAAGCAAATCCTCCCAAAAGCAAAATCCAATATCACATGATGTGATAGGTTGACCTTGGCTGGCTGCCAGGTGCCCAACAAGCCACTCTATTACTCCTCCTGCTCCGTAGGACAGAGGGGGAGAAAAGACAAAAAACCCCTTATGGGTCAAGATAAAGGCAGTTTAATAACGAAAAGAAAGGCTGTATGTGGAAGTAAAGGAAAACAAAACCAAATTTATCTTCTGCTTCCCACCAGCAGAAAACGCCCAGCCACTGCCTGGGAAGAAGGGCCTCAGCACTTACAGTGGTTGCTTCAGAAGACAAACACCTTAACAATGAATGTCCTGCCCCTCTGCTCTTTTCTTTTAGCTTTTATTGCTGAGCACATCATAAGGTATGGAATAGCCCCTTGATCAGCTCGGGTCAGCTGTCCTGGCTATGTCCTGTCCCAAGCTCTCGCCCACCTCCAGCCTACTGACCTTTTGTGGGGGGAATGTTGGAGAGACAGCCATTGCCCTGGTGCCTTATCAACACCTTTCCAGCTACCAATACACAGCACAGCACTATGAGGGCTGCTACTGGGAAAGTTAACTCCATCCCAGCCAGACCCAATACACATGCCTGTACAAAAAGTGCTAATTAAGCAGTCCTTTTGACCTTACCTAGTTAAAAAAAAAAATTCCTCCTGTGAACTACTTCCTTATACCTTAACACAGCAAATAATAATACTGAGCATTGAGGAGGGAAGGGGAGAATGCCTTCCTGAATAAATGTTTTCTTCCAAATTATTATTTCTATAGATTTCATTCCTTTTTCCTTAGACCCGTATGGACTGAAGACCAGATGAAATGTTTATCTGACTCTGGGAATAGCATTCATCATCCTGAGACCAACAAGACGCTCCCTACAAATGACTTGCCATTTGACACTTAGAAAGGGTTTCATAGCAGCCAATAGGAAGAGCTGGGAGGTGGAAGAAAACCACCTATATTTATTCTTCTCCTTTCATATCTAGCATGTTCCTTTTCTTTCTCTCTTTCATTGACTTTGGCTCTCTCTCATTTGGTGAGAAGGTATTTTGAATGCCAAATGAAATTGCTTGTCAGATGTGGTCTGGACCCCTTGAGTTTTTCACATTCACATTCACATTCACATTTCACATTCACACGTGGTAAGACAGAACATCAGCCATTCAGGTTTAAGAGACAAAAACAGAACAGCTTTTGAGAGAATGGCTCCTATAGCAGTAAGTACATTTCACATAGTCTGATGTTTTTTTAGTTTGTTCATAGAAATAAACTGTGTTGGTACAGCAGATTTGTTCTGGTCAGCTTATGGATGGTACTGTCATTTTTTAGATGTTGATAAAAGCTATTACAAATCTTTTGTCCTCCTACTTTACACAATGAAATTGTCTCAAATTTATGTGTTAGTTCACACAGAAACCTGAAAGCAGAATTTCCTATGTTATTCACTGCACTGATTCGTTTGTACTGAAAGAGCACTCTTCCTTCCTCACTTCTTAAATAATAATGAAAATGCAAACATTTGTAAAAAATCACACAATCTATTTCATGTTCTAATGCTAACAAATATGCATCCTGTATTATCCCTCGAACTGCAATGGTTTATATACAAGTCAGCAATCTTTACTGATGACTCATGTTACTGATAATACCACTGCATTACCAGGTCTGGCTTCTGGACAAAGAAGCTCACAGTAACACTCCTATGAATCACGGTCCCTCAGTAGACTCTGATAGGGTAACAAGGTTAGTGGGAGACTTGGTATCAATATTGACAGCTTTGGCAACTTGCAGTGGTCAATTCCAGCCATTAATTTTAGATGTGCTGTAGCTGGGTTTTTAACCTCAGTAGAGGAAAGTCCAATAGGTTTTCTGCTACCTATCGAAAACGTGAAACCTACTAACAAATCACCCTAAAAACGCTCCTTTGCCATCCAGGTAAACCTGTTCTCCAGAAAGGCAAATAACAGTACATTCCTCCTCTACAATGTCTGCAAATTAAGTCTTACTTCTGAAATCACATTGTTCTCATTCATTTAAGATCAATGGATTTGTTTTGCCTAGTCAAATGAATGCTGATACGTGTGAACTCAGCCTTGATATGTGGTATAGAATTTTTTACTGTAAGAACCTCCAAGGGTGAATATCATACAGGAAGAAGATTATTTAAGACAAAGGACAGTGCTAACTCAAGTACAAGCTGGCTATGTAGAAATCTGCAGTAAATATCAGACCTTTTACAGCTATCAGAGGAGTGGTGTTCTGGACCAAGGATGTTCCGGGCATATGCACTGAAAGGGATCAATTCTCTGATAGTCCTTACAAGATAATTCTGTAACTGCAACAAAAGCCCATATTTGAAACTGATTAATTCCTCCAAAACCTCCCTGATATAAAATGTGTTTTTCTGTACACTTCAGTGGAGGATTTCTGTAATTAAAATTATTTCCTTCAACTCAAATTTTCAAATGAAGTTTCATACCTGCAAGATCTTCTTTGGAGGAAACCAGTCGAGGAGAGCTGCTACCTGGCTCAATTCGTAATGATATTCTGGAAAAACAAGTTTTTACATAAATTAACAAAAAAATTTTCTCAGTGAAAGTTGAAAAAAACTGAACAAAATAATTACTTTGGTAGTGGTAAGCAGGAATTTTACTTCATTGGAAGTCTTGTTATTAATTTTGTTATGTAACAAAACAATAAATTTTTCAAGTAAATCACTACTTGTTACCTCCAAGAAAGAAACTGTGAGGGAAGTCTATGAAAACAGAAACTGGTATTTTATACTCCTTATCAGGAGCAACCTATAGCAGCATTTCAAAATATCCCATATGGCTTAACTGTCACTTTCCTTACTACCTTGTCTTTCATGTACACAGAGTTTTATGGGGAATACCTTCCAGTCCATTCTCCACAGTATTCAAAACATTGTAAACTACGTTTTAGTGTGAGGTTAGTTAACAAACCTATGGTCCCTTTTCATGTTTTAGAATTTCTGTTCTTCCGATAGTGCTAGATTCTTTTAACTATCTGAAGTAATGTATTTCAAGTACGTAATGAACTGTTCCTTTCCAGACTACCTTTTCTTTCAGTCAACATGATTTCCGTGACCAGGAAGTAGCAACATGCCTCTCCTAGAAGCCAACAATGAGAAAGCTACAATAATACAACTCAATCCACGATTTAACTGTTTATCGTATGGAAGTTCCTTTCAGCACAGAAAAATGGCAAAAATGCTTAATGAAGTCTTTCCCTGTAAATAGGGCTCTACCATGTGAATTTACCTTCCATGCCTGTAGAATTGTTCCAGTTGCATCTCTTGCACAGTAGTTACTCCTTTATTCATTTTTGAGGCTGATGTATATTAGAGGTTTATTGTTCCCATGCTATGAGCTTGATTTTTGCACAGAAAGCTTTTTTAAAAAAAATTCTTGGTTTTAAGAATCTCCTGCAGAACTGTCCTATTTACAGATAAGCTGGGTATTAAGTGCTTTATACTGGGTTAGCTCATATTTGATGAGCCAAGGTCCTTTCGCAAAACAGAACACTCATTTCAACTTGTTTCGCATAACAGTTGTTCTCCAAACAGAAGCAGCTAACTCATCACTGTTCCACAACTGCTAATGTCTTTCTTCTATTTTTGTTTGTACAAGGGAGCTGTTACCTATCCTTCCCAACATATGATAACTACATGTTTCAGTTTCTGTCAGCTTTGAGGAACTCATCTCTGATGCTCTTTCCTTATCCTGTTATCAAATACATTACTCAGTTCTATTTGTTCCCTGTGGCAACAGACACAATTTCACTGGAAACATTTGTCTAATAAGCCTGTTGCAAAAAGATATGACTGCAATTCAGTCCATGTGAGCAAATAGCTTCTCCCTTTTACAATGATGTGATTTGTAACGCATTCCTCCTCAAAATTTCTTGCTTTGTTAAACAAAAAGGAATTTAAATCTATAGGTAAGGATTACAGACTAGACTATTACTGTTAAGCATGCTGAACTGAATCGTGCTCATTAAGCAGGTCCAGTCTATCACTTCAGACAGCTATTTACAGATTCAGGTATTTTTCAGAGCAGTTGTGGCGGGACTTCCTCACATACCTGAAGAAGCCACAAATTACCTGTCCACCTTTACGTTTTATATCAATTAGCTTACCTTTACGTTTTATATCAATTAGCTTACTATGTATGAAGCTCCAAGACCCAGCACAACTCTTACACATTTGAGAAACAGCACAGGTGAAATACCGCCTATGAATACGTACATAAGGGGAAATGCCATAACCTGCTATCAGTTTTAAGGCAAGAGCATCCTCATACCTTCTTTAGTGACCACAACACCTGACAAAAGCAAGTAAGAGCAACTTACAGCTACTTGTACTACACTATTTCTCTCTTTCTGCTTAAAAATATTATTGTAAAGAAGAAAAGGGGAATATAACTCAGAAAGTAAGACCTAACATGTTTATGCTTTTAATGAGGTTTTAGAAAGAGGCATGGTATCATAATATAATCTAGAATGCACCTGTGGTGTGTGCTGCACTTAGAAGTTCACTGACAATGCAACAAGTGAGTCTTCAGTGCTATAAAATGAGATTACATCACTCTCCACTAGTCATCTCTTTAAAAAATGTAAAGTTAGGTAATGTTGTTTATCTTTTTGGTTATGTTAAAGTACATAATGAAATCTCAGCCCTTGCTAATTCTCTGACAGTTTGGTCAGTGACTTCAATGCCAGAATTCTGCAATGTTTTCAAATACACAAAAATGCAGTTTAGCTATTCAGTTTAGGAAAACACAGGATATATTAAAAGAACAACAAATAAATATGATCCTAAATTTGAATTTTGGTGAATATAAAATAGCAATGCTGACATGTTTAACAAAATATTTAATATAAACTGTGAGAAAAGGGAATATATTCTGACAATGAGATGTCATTCCTGGACCACCTTCTCTCCTCTTCCCTCTCTCCCCCTAGAAGGCTAAAAACAATCAAAACCATTTTTATTTCAAAGAAGAGATACTGACAGTCAGTACAGTTTCAATCAATCTTGGCTTGTTTGTCACCACCCAAATTAATTCCTGCAGTTCCTCAGACACTGCATTTTCCAACGAGAAGCACAGGTTACATGCACGGACACGCATGCTCATCTGCTCTCACACCTCACCACATGTGCATATAGTTATGCCAGCAGTATGAGCAACGTCTCCCATATAGCACTCACAGAGTCAGAATCTCTGGTCCTTCAGAGGCTTAGTGTGATACTTCTCAATAGGTCTGTGCAGGATTTGACACCTGATGTGCTTACAACCAACATTCATCATTTGGATCCATCACAGACCAAATTACATTCTCACAGCTCACTGTCCCCAATGATATTCACTAGTATTACTACAAGTAAAAACCCTTTGCTCCAGCATGCCTAATAAACTACTCATAATGACATTCTCTTTTTTGTTTGCACCTGTATATGATCAGAAATTCATCTTATAAGTCACTATCTTCATCCAGTAACACAGCACTGTTAGATTTTTTTTTTTTTCAGCAATTCTTTTCAGAACCAAAATCTTTCCTGTATCATGGTGAGGAAGCCTAGTCTTAGTGCAAGGTCTAAGTGCTGATATGAAATTTCAACATTCCAAAATTGTACAGCAAGAGTTCAGCTGAGAGACATGCCAGGATAAATCCTAGATATCAAGCTCAGAAACTGCCCATTATAAACTGAAATTCCAAACCTGAGGAGAAGTTAGTATTAACAATCTAAGATGAAACATAAACTAGAAGTAATAGGGAAAAAAAACCAACCCCAACATGTGGACAACAAGTCAACCATGAGCCAGCAGTATGGCCTGGCTGCCGAGAAGGCCAATGGCATCCTGGGGTGCATTAAGCAGAGTGTGGCCAGTAGGTCGAGGGAGGTTCTCCTCCCCCTCTACTCTGCCCTAGTGAGGCCCCATCTGGAGTACTTTGTCCAGATCTGGGCTCCCCAGTTCAAGAAAGACAAGGAA
>Ga0181612_181184_pt1 | contig 21427 bp, 8 predicted proteins | sample HoacroProtozoa21_FD_119630 | JGI IMG/M metagenome (GOLD analysis project Ga0181612, IMG submission 119630) | Hoatzin crop microbial communities from Cojedes, Venezuel. Combined Assembly of Gp0051906, Gp0051904, Gp0051908
AAGAAAAATGAGAATACATGTGTGGTGATGAGAGAAGAAGAAAAAGATGTGTGTTGCTCCATGTTGGACAAAAAAAAAAAAAAAAAAAAAAAAAACAAAAAAGAAGGGGAGAGTGACAAGAAATACAATTTAAACACCTAAAAAAAAAAAATCCAACTAACAATGTCTTGCCTGAAAAGGCAGCTAAAAAACGCAAATTCAAACCTACAAAAAAGAAGGAGAGATTGATGTTATGGAGAAGAGGCAGGGAATTCCATCGGTGGAGTGCAGTGCAGTTCTGACTATGCAATGCACCTTTCTCAGCACGGTTTTTCAGCTTAGGCAGAGCACTATGCTAAAGCAGATATAAAGTTTCTGGCAGTTTTCTAGCTGTAGTTAAAGAGCATCCAAGGACACCTACACGGAGACACAGAAAATGGGGCTGAAGGGGACCCCAGAAGAAATCACCTTTTCCTCCTCCAGCTGTAATGCAGAACCACCTGTACCTATGTCATTCCTGACAGTCATTTACCTAACCTGCTCTTAAAAAGCAGTAGTAACTGTAACTCCACAGCTGCCTCCAGCAACCTGTTGCAGTGCTCATCTGTCCTTACTGCCAGTAAGGTCTTCCCAAAGTCTAATCACAGTCTCCCTCACCGCATGGTGCAGTGCCATCACAGAGCTGGTACCTGGGAGATTTGTACTTTACCCCTAACTTGCCACATACATGCTTCTTTGGCTAAGCCAGTAACTAATCTTGGCATCATTTTTATGCTTTTTTAGTATGTCTGGGAACGAGAGACCACAAATTTCAGTTTTGCAAGGACATGATGTTGACAGCTCCATTAGAAGTCAAAATGAACCATATTTGATCAACACCTCTCGAAATCAGGCCCGTCAGACTTAAAGCAGAGTCTGAAAACTAAGACACTTAGGTAAGAGAGTACCTTTAGAAACGTGCACTTCTGTGAGTCTCATTTTCCTCACTGATACCAATGAGGATATCTAGAACTGCTTTGCAAAGTCCATAAAAAGACTAATTGCTTCTGCATAAATTGGCAGGAACCATATACTTTTTAGTCACCAATCTAATTTTTACCAATGAGAAAAAAAACATAGATTTTATATGGACCCCATCTGACTTTACTGTTACTAAATCATACTAACATGGTTCTGATTTCCTTGTGTACTCATGTAATTATCTGCATGACAAATATTAAGATACAGATTCTATTTTTTCAGGCTTTAATTTTTCTTTAAATATAATGACAACTTTTATGAAAACAAGGAAACTATCAACAAAAAAAAATCAGCCCAAACATCAGCGAAGATTTCAGAGGAGAGAACTCTTTTTTGTCTGCGTTTCCAGATGCCAAGAACATGGACATGTTATGCATGCTATTAACTAACATATCAGGAGGGGGAGGCTGGTTCTTCACCTAAGCAAGTGGCTAAGAGGCAAGACATGAGAGGAACAAACATAATTTAGAGATGTGCAAGTAAAATTGATAGTATCAATGGGTTCCAAAGGAAATATTTATTTTTAATTTCTAATGTGTTATGCAGAGTAATGCTGTTTAATGTTATGTTACATCGTGTCACATCATATGTCAACTTGATGCAGTGCAGTTAAAATAAAAAGAATGTATTTTGGACTGGATAGCTGAATGTCTGATCCAAATTTCACTGTTTTCTTTAATAAACTAGGAAATGGAGGAGGGAAAATCTACCTAAAAACAGCCTGAATAATTGATTTTCTGATATCACTGTGTAAAACATTCTTGAAAGGTTTGCTAAAATTGTGAGTTTAAAAAAAAAATCTGCATCCTGCAAGACTGTGTGCGATAACTCAGGCGCTGCCAGTAGGAAGAACTGGCTGGCCTAGAAATAAACCTTAAATACTGGGTGTAACAAGACTGCAAAAGACAGGCGACATGAAAAGAGTTCTTGCCATTTTTAGGTTTTGGGTTGTTGTTTATTTCCTTTTGGGAGAGTTTCAATCACATAATTTTTTATGGTTTGCTGCTTTTTTTTTTTTTCCATTCTGAAACAAACCAGTCTTTCTGCTTGGCTGCTTTTGAAATCTATTGGAAGCATCTCTAAGTTAGGATCATTTGTGACTTGCTCCTCTCTTGGGACGTAAGAGATGGAGAGGTGTTGCTGCATCATCAAAGCTACATTCCCCAACGCTGGAGTACGAATTTTGCTAGCTTGTGCTAACAAGGCATAGGGTCATAATGAAGATCTTTCCATTTTTTTCCTGTAGTAAATTGTTCCCAGCTTATTACCGGATACATCTTCTCTCTATCAGCTGTCTAAAGTAGAGTTAGGGCAATTATATATGATACTTCCCCCTAAGACTCTGCCAGCCTTCAACTATTTTCAGCTTAGGGACCTTCTGAGACAGACATGGTTTCCTTTTGTTTAGTAACCTTTGAAAGACTTCTTTTCTGTGACCTTGTCCAGTGTCCCCTTGAAATCAAAAATATTTTTAGCATCCACAACAGCCTTGGGCAAAGTACATGAAGAACCACTGCCTCTTGCTTGTTTTGAACTAGGCATTCATGATCTTTGACATCTTCTTTTGCTCATCTACATATGCACATGAAGGCAAATATACCCATTCCCTCTCTGTCCCTGAAAAACACAGATTTTTCAAAGGAGGGTCTCAGAGCTGTGTTCAGGAGACTGATTTTCAAAGCACCTTGGGCACACAACTCTGATTAAACATTATTGGGAGCTGGCTGCAAACACCTCTAAACGTCTTTTGGAAATCCTGCATTTAAGCTCCCAAATCAGTACCAAAACTTCTGGCTTTTATAAAAGCTTCTGGGAGCTCGGCAGTTTTCACAGTTGTTTTTTAAGCAACTAAATATGGACTTCACGCTTTTACATTTGACAATCTTAAACTACATGTGTGATTCATGCAGTTTGCTCAGCTCCCACCTAAGGCTCTACGGCTTACTTGCAAACTAATAATAATAGTATTTAGGTGCTAAAGTGAATACGAGAGAATTCTTGGCACGCTTTCCTTGCATTTCAAGATCATGCGCCCAATTCGAATGAAATAGTGACTTTCACTAGGAAAGGTAACAGGGAAGGTAACTGTGGGCAAGGAGCACTAGATTTGAAAACACATTTATCTGTACTAAAAAGGAAGATGAAAAAGCAACAGCAAAGAGAACAACATTTTAGCCTTCCCCAAGTTTTAACATACTTTCATAAGGGGAAAAAAAAAAAAGTTTAGGAAATCACGACCTGTTTTGGCCAATACAGATGGATGAAAGTCTGAAAGACAACTCCTTTCTAGCAAATAGTACGCTAAGTAAAGGTAAGAAGGACTTACTGAAATAAGTGGTTGCCAGAAAGTACCTTTCTGCCTTCCACCCAATGCCCCCACCCTCCCTGACAGTATTTAGCCTTTCTAGAAAGGTGAGATATATATACTGCTTGGTAGAGGCCAGACAGACAGTCAGCACACACATCCTGACCAGACAGAGAGCATGAGCATATTGGCTGGGCAATTAGCACACTTGTAGCTCCAGAGCAGCCACAGGATATATTGTCTCTAGCTGGGTTTATTATTTGTTGGGATATAAAGGAAATGGGACACAAATCCATAGGAAACCAGGCTCTGTTAGCTCTTGTGCTCATGGAATAGCTTGTTTTATTTTTTCAGGAGATCAGAGCAGTCAATTGAAGTCCAAGATGTCCAGATGTTTGGTCACACTCTTCTGGGCTTGTAGCTAGTTAAGAGTGGCCAAGAAAAATATACTTTAAATTATAACTAAAATTGGTTTGAACACATTCTACATAAGGAGAGGGAGGAAAAAATACAAGTTTACCAGTTAAGGGTGTACTGGGTGCACATCTATAATTCAAAAAGATCTCAGCTTTTTAAAAATAAAATGAAATTTCGAATGCAATTAGCCCATATGCTGAATTAAGCCCTAAATCAAACAGAATACATTATTAACTTTTGAAAACTAGCTACAGAACACGCATAATAGAATTTCATTAGCTTTTCTGTAAAAAATGCAAAGCCACAGAGTACTTTCCTCATAACTGCGGCATAGTGCAGCTTGATATAATACACATTACAAGGTGTGGTGTCAAAAACTCCACAGGAGTCTTTACGGTCTATTTCATAAATAAAATAGCTATTCCAATTTGTCCAAATACATATTTATACAGTAAACCATCACGGCTGAAACAGCTGAGGAGGTAAATCATGAACAGCATTCCAGCATGAATAAACAATTGCAGTCTTTTGTTGATGTATTTCTCCATGGCAAGGAAATAACACAAGAAACAGGACCAGCAGGGGCATATGTGGTCACTGCTCTCACAGGTAACTACAATGCCTAACCCCCCTTTTTTTCTTCTTTTTTTTTTTTCCTTTGAAGTGTCAGCATTTTTTTCAGTATTTCTATAAAAACACTTAAAAAGGATGCAGGACCAGGTAGAAAGTACCTTTTACTCCTATGTCTGGGTCCAGATGCCCTTCAGATTGGTTTAGCTCCATTGGTCATTTTGTCAATTAAAAAAGCTGCAGAATGATTTGTGACGAATGAAATTTTTTGCCCCAAAAGAGGCCTTTGCTGCAAAATTAATCATATGTACTGCTAGACCTAGATGACTTTGAAAAAACTTCATCCATAAAACCTCACAATGACTTGCGTAAGACTGTGTTAGGATTATTGATCATGATTAAAATATATCTGCATGGTTGCAGTAGGAAGGTTTCATGCTGCGTGCTGTAATTTCGGCAAGCCCTATCAATTCTTCTTTATCAAGAACAAAGATTTAACCTCCATTGCAAATTCCCATCTTTGCCTGGAGTTGAGAGCAGTCTGTTAATGTTATTTGAACTCAGGTTTAGTGTTTTCTTTTTTTAATATGAAAATGACCTTGGTCTAACATAGGATTACTAATTTATGGAATTGACGTCAGTGGTGATTTTTCTAAATCAAACCCAAAAGAGTACATTTCATTACCTTTTTACAGCAGGATAAACTAAACTGTTGAAGTTTCCACTGGTATGACCACTGTGTTTAATTAGTGATAACTGTACACCAGCCATGGAGCTTAAACAGCAACATGCCAAAACTAACCATAGTTAACTTCGGCAACAGCAGACAAAAGAGACTCTCCGGTCCTTTAGGAGACGAGGTACTTTTTTTTCTCAGCAACAAACTCCTTTGAAACTATTCCTTTGATTATTTTTTTTTCAGTTTAAAGTCTATCCTTGAATAACGTGACTGTTTTTGACCCACTTCATAGAAATTGGCTGCCTTTAAACTGTAGTCAAAGCTCTCCTGTGTACAGTATGTTCTTGTACCTCCTATGTTGTTTTTACTTTGGAAAATTAATATCTCTTGGACCGCCAGAAATGTCTGGTGTGTTAATATGTGGAGAGAGGATCAGCATGAGTGGGTGGGTGAGGGAAAGGTCTGTGAATGAACATCTTATCTCATCAGAAATTGGCTGAATTAGCAAAGTTTCTAATTACTGACAGAGCAATCATCACTGAAATTCTTATTCCTTTTGCCTGTCTTATGTCATGACGAGATATACAGCACTTCTGGTGCAAAGGTGGAATTAGTTCCCTGCAAATGCCAACTGTTAAAATGCTAATGTTAAAACAGCTAGTAGTAGCCACCACTGCTGTGTGACAGCGGGTATTTAAACTCTTAGATTACATTACCCGATAAAAGCTTGCAACGGCCTTTCAATCATAAAAGCTCAGAATCAGCTCAGCATCAGCTCCCTCTTCCAAGTACTAAATGGATCCACAATGAGACACCTCTCCAAAAAAAATGACCTGTCTGTTTCGTGTGCAACAGAGGAGCATGTCACTGTGGGACAGTGCAACGAGCCTCCCAGCCTCGCGTACAGCCAGTGCAACACAGACAGGACCCATAAGAAGAGGCTAAGGGAATAAGGTTATTTATCCTGAAGGCTTCGGGGAGATCTAAGAGCAGTCTGCCAGTACCTAGAAGGAGATTACTGGGAAGATGAAGCCAGGCTCTTTACAGATGTGCATAGCAGGATGACAAGCAACAACAGTCTGCCCTTAATTTCACAGGTCTTATAGTCATGACCATTCTCTATTTATATCATCAAGAAGTGCTGACTTTTTAGGTAAACTGGTTCCTAGATGAATTATTTTTACTTTGAAGAAATCTATTTTTTGCCTCCTTCTCCCATGAAACAATTATCACAAGTCATCACTCTCTGGCTGCATTTCTGAAGGACTCACTGTACTGTCTTCTTTTTCACCCCTTACAGTAGAGGGTCTCCAGTGCTTTGAGGAAATGGCTGGCCCCATTCTTTTCCTCCCCCTCTCACATTACAAAAGAACACATGAGAAAGGTTAAATGAGACTGAAACATAAGGACAGAGGGAAGACAGAGATTGATAAATTCATGACACGTCACGTTCGAGCAGAGTTCTATGCAAATTTCTTCTCCCTTGAAACTGAGCTAACATGACATCAACTACTGGTCAGCTGAATCCTCTTTCATTTCTCCCTCTACTCAGTATTATTTCAAGTGTTTCTGAGGTTGCCACTTGTATTTAATTTCCTTTTGATACTGAAGACTTGCAAACTAGATTTATTTAATCACAAGTTACATGTTTCAAAATAATTGAGCTGCAGAGTGGAAAAACAGGTATTTAGCATATGGAATCCGTGCAATCCAAGAGCACTCAGAAATGAGTTGATCAGCAAAACCAACTAGATTTTAGACAAAAGAATAGGAAACACGCTCCTTAAAAGCCTGTTTCTTCTTTCAGAAACCTTCCTATAAATCATAATACCCCATTTTAGCAGTCTGTCCCTATTTGGTAAAATACTTAAACATGTCCTGAAGGAAATATATAATTGTATCCTGTTAACTTCAGTGAAGACAAGTCTCTCTGTTGACTTAAACAGGACAAGCTTAAAGACAAGTATTTGTGTAAGTGCTTTGTTGACTAGGAGAGAACACAAGTGATATCATAAGATGACCATTCCTGAAGTGAAGAGCAAAGAGACAAAAAGGTAATGGTTGAGCTAAACATCATAGAGACGGAAGGACAGCCTCTTATTGTACTTTCCACTGCTGCCCCAGACTGTCTCAGATTTCAGCACACCTTTTTTTAACTCTCACAAACCATTTGCAAAGATGTTGGATTATCTATACACATAGCTGGGCTGTTATTTACAGATATAAAAGGTATCCAGCCCTAAAAGTTACAATTTTATTTATTTGCTTATTTTTATTACCTACAAATTTCACAGACCAACTATATCCTTCAAAAAGCAGCACCTCAGATTTGACAAAAATAGTGTCACTTGGAAAAAATAAAACAAAATAAAAATAAAATACCCTGGTATTTTATTTTAAATTTACAGATTTACACGAGGCAAAATCTGTGGCCAGCAACAATCACCTGCCCTTTAGCCACCTCTAAAAAGAAGGGAGAAAAGCAAACATACTTCTACTATATTTATTTTTCTGAGAGAATAAAAAAGAATTTAAAGAATGTGAAGAAAGAACTTACTTTCAGTGCAAATAGGACAGCATCCTTTTCTGTTCAGGATTTTACCCTAATTGAGAGAAAGACAGGCTGATTTAATGAAGGAGTTTTTGGAGCAATGACTGTGTTATAAGGCTAGATAAGCCTTTGAAAATAGTTCAAGTTATGTTTGAACTCAATGCCCTGGTTACAGCTTCAAATATCAGGTGTTAAAAACAGACAGAACTATTCAAGGAGCTTCCTGGCAGTCTTACAAGAATTAAAATACTAAAAAGGTTCTCTGTTACCACTCTTCTATTGAGAGAGTGTGAGAGAATTTTGGACTCATGTATGCATGGATATCTAAAGCAGACTAGTCCTTGGGTTAACAAGACCGTTACCTTTTCTGCCACCTCCCAAAATATATACAATACATTTCGCATGCACACCCTTTTAGTTGCCACACAGAGGCAATCTGCTCCACCCCCACTCCCACCCTCCCCCCAAGTCATTCATTTTGTTCTACAAAAATGAAGGAAGGAAGCAGGCAGTGGTAAGAGATCTAGCCTGGCCAGATTTCTTTCATAGCTAAATCCTATGGAATCTCTCACCAAATCACGTTACCAGTCGCCCCACTGAAGTAAATGGACATGCATACAAGGATATGCAACATCTGAAAGTACACAACTTGGTCTAGTCATAGTAATAGACAAAAGGTTGAAGTCTTTATTTACCACTCTGCCCGTGTCAATTTTATATATGGTTGTGTCTTATACAAGGCTGGCTAGAAGCAGGAGGCATGCCTCTGGGCATGTACGTTCATGTGCCTTTTCAGTCTTCATCGAATTGAAAGATGTCCTATCTGATTTTACTTAAATTCCCTAAAGCTGGAGGATAAGCCTGGAAAATTTCAGTCTGACCAATGTGTTTTTCCAAGCAAAAACTGGCGTGGGTTATAATAGAACTTACGGTGATATTGGAGCTCACTTGGATTCCCATACAGGGAAGGAAGAGGCATATGGAGCTGTGCTGCTTCCCAGCACCGACCCTTTGCTCCAACAACAGTTGAACACAGAGAAAGTTCCCTTCTTGGGACCACTGCTCCTGTTCCCCACACCAAGCAGGTGAACAAGGAGCAGCCAGCAAGGGTGAGCAGAGCTGTGCTATTCTGCCCACTCAACATACTCAAGAGTACAGAAAAGCTCGTGAAAAGAGACAAGAAATAGATGTCAGGTCTACACAGAGAGTGGGGAAGTGCACAGGCAGCAAGCCCTGTTGCTGTCTGCCTTGCTTTCTGCCTACAGCACTGCCAGGCTTTGACAATGTGCATGGGGAGAAATGAACTCCAAGTATCTGCTGGGAGACTGGAATGGAGCGCATTCTGTCCTGCTCATGCTTGATGTACCCAGATGGCATGAATGAGAGCTTGGTGATGAGTGCGCTTGGGCTCATCATCTGCAGGGCATAAGTTCAGTTTAAGCTTGTCTTTGAATGTGGAACTGCATGTGAACAGACTTGAGGCACATCTGGACTTGAAAAAAGGGCTGGATCAGAGTTTCATTGGTCGTGTGGGCAATGCTTAGATGTTTGTGTGACCACCAGGCCCCAGAGCAAAGAGAACACCTGAAGATCAGACTGCAACAGGGAGACCTACCAAGCACCTGTGAGGACAAAATCCCTTAAAGGAGAAACCGTTAAAACTGCACAGAAAACGGGAATCCGGGCCACACTCATTTGTACGAATGGAAGACGCGCAGCTGAATGCCACACACTGCACTGCACAGCCTTACCTCTCCGTTTCAATAAAAGAGTTGAAATCATCAGTCGAACTGGAAGTGGCAAAAATTCAAGTGAAATTGGAATCTCCAAGGCAGCCTGCTGAGGCTGGTTACTTGAGCCACCATGTTGGCCCAAGATCCTGTTTTTGTCTTGTTGAATAAGGAAACCCATTATTGCTAACATGTGCTGCAAGAGTTCGTTAGCATTGAGGGTTCCCTCAGGAGTGGGCTAAGTGATGTGATCCCATTTTTCCCTATGAATATTTATAAGCAGACCACATTTGAGTCTATTTATTTTCTGGGATTTTTCTTCTTTTTTATGAGGTTTTCAATTTTATGTCTGAGGTTTTTATTTTCTATTTTTTTAAGGCAAGACTAATTGCGGGGGGAAGGGGGTTGTTTGGTTGTGCAATAGCAACAGCTGTTGTTTTTTTGTGCTTCATTTGGCGCTAGAGTAAAAACAGCAACTTTTTGTTTGTAATAATAACAGATGTGTATAACATTAAATGCAGTCTGTGCTAGAGATGGGAGAACGTGTTCTGAATAAATTTTCAACTCACTTGAAGTTCACGGGTTCAAAATTTACCCACAGAATCGAACTCTGCAAATGTCTTCACATGCCATGAATTTAATTCTATTAAGTTTTGCACAGTCTTGGAGCTCAAAAAAGGCTGTATGCTGTAAAACTCACCAGGCTCTCTTCTAGCAGTACAAAAAGAGGCATGTACACGACCACTGACCATTACCACAGGCTTACATTGTTAGTGGGGAATGCAAAGGCACAAGGAGAGGCAGCAAGGCGGAAAATGGTAAGGATGGGTAGTCAGAAAGGGGATGGGTCAAAGAAAGAAAGAGGTTGGAGGCTGGAAAATGGTAAGGATGGGTAGTCAGAAAGGAGATGGCACAAAGAAAGAGGCTGGAGCAGGTCTAGGGCAAGTGAATAGCAAATTAGGTAAGAAAAGTTCTAAAGAATCTCTGAAATTCAGTCTTGCCAAGTGTTGAGATTACTCCCTTTCTATAAAGTATTTAAGCATGTGTTTAAGTTTAAGCACACACGGAGGGCCTGCTAACTTCAGCAGGACTGGACACATGCTTAATAGCTTTGCTGGATGGGGGCCAGCGTGTACTGCACCTTGCAGGCTGACACTCCAGGTAACAGAGAGGGAATAGCTATGTGGACTCAGTGGTGAGAAAGTAAGACACAGAAACCACAAGCCACAAGGCTCACTAGAGCCCAAGGAAGACTGATTTTACCATAAATATGACAGGAGGGATTGAATTTGCGAGATATATTGCCTCCGCTGCAGATGAAAAGAAGCTAAGACAGACACTTCCTGTAATTACTGATACAGGATTAAACGCTCCAAAAAGAAAAGAATAAAAGAAACAGAAAAATGTGCCTATCCCTATGAAGGAAATTAAAGAAATGGCAGAAACAGTCTTCAAAAACATGTCAGCCTGCCACCAACACATTGGATAACATAAATGGTTGCACAGTATTGGAAAATCCTGCAGAATTACCACTTTGAAATCAATCCTTTCAAGAAATAATTGGCCAAAATCTATGTTGATAAATTAAATAATATTCCATCACCGAAAAAACCCATAACATCATGCAAGGAGTATTAAGACTGCATGGTAAAGCTTTTAAGTCAAGGAATAATATTGTAAGTTCCTTGTGAATCTTCAATCCCTTCACACTCAGTCGTGTGTATCATAACACAGTTTTAATGAGAGAACTTTATGTGGCCTGACACCCTAAGGGACACTAAACAGCATTTTATTCCACAGCAGTCTTCAAGAGTCAGTAGAGACTGCTTACTGCCAGAAATACTGTGAAGAGAGAAAAGAAATGGAGTTCACACCTCTACAGTTTGCAGACACAGCAGGATAACTCTGTGCATGATATCCAGACTTTCAGTATCGGAATCACTAATCTATCTTTATCTTGAATAACGTGGGGTGTTTAATTAATGTTTATAGATTTGTGACAGAATATTTTTTCAAAGAGAGTGGAGCACACATGAAAAGTAATAGATTTAAATCTATTAGCATACATTATTTGCTTTAAAATTACTTGGTGCCCACTTGGAATAGGAAAATAAATCTCACTCTTGAGTTTACATTCTTTCCCCTACTTGTCCTTCCAATCTAGCTTGAAAGAGCAGAAATGTAATGTGTACCTGCAGAGTAGGGTGGGTTTGCGTGCAGCTTACTGTAGCCTCCATTTTAAGGTGGGGAGCAGGCTGACTGGTTAGATACTGCAGGGAATGGTGCTGCAGGGTGACAAAGCTGGTCTTTTCAGCCCTAAGGAAGTGGACCTTGTCTCAGGACTCAGTATGGAGGTCTAGGGCAGTTTAGGACTCCACATTAATCTTGGAACAGATCATGTAATAGCACTGAACAAGTTCGTCACTCAGCTAGGCTGCCGTGGGACTGCAGATGGTGAATTTTTACTCACCACTACTTTCATTTTAGAAGCCACCTTAACTGATCATCTCAATGCTCGAAATTATATATGGATACAGCTGAAGTGATATATTTCACTTAAGAACTATATGAAGTCATATTAGTTATTTGATCTCAGAAGCATCTTCAATGTCTGCAATGCATCAGCACAGGGAAAACACAAAACAAAGAATTTGAAGAGACCTGAAGGGTCCAAGCTCTCACCTCCTGCTTATACTGTGAATGTCGTGAAAAAAACTGGTTGCCATGAGCCACATCAGGTTTCCAGAAAAGCAGCTCCATCTGTTCACACTTCCTAAGATGTACACAACATCTCTTGTGAGGCCCACTAACAGGAGAACTGCCCTCTGCAGTGAGTGCCAGAGGGACAGGAAAAGGATGTCCCTTCTTCTGAGGATGCAAGCGTCACTCTTGCAGCTCACTGGTATCGCAGAACAAAGAGCACTGAGGTACAGGCTCTGTATTCTACCACTGCTTCTGGCTGTCAAAAGTTCACACGTATAAAATTTTACAAACTAGAGTTTGTCATTTAAAATTTTATACCTAGGTGTCTGTGACTCATATTTTCCCCACTGGCTTCCAAGATGGAGAAGGAAACACTGAGAAGGTGTAATGCTAACGACTTGGCTCTGTCCTCTGCAGTTCTGTTCAAAGATCCGCCCCTACATGAGGTGCCATTTAGAGCTCCCTCTTCTGAAAGCTTGAGCCTTTAAAACAAAATAATTTGTCAGTAACAGAAATCCAAGAAACAAAGGCTGACTTTAGCTCGAGGTTTCAAGTAATGCTAATTTTTGAAGCAACTGATACAATTACACTACTCTTTGGGTTCACTTCAGACTTTCAAATAAAAAATACTCAGGTTGCAATCTTAGGGCAAGCAGCATGGCTTGATTGTAATAATTTGCTTTGCTTTGTCTAATTTACGTTTTCAACCAAGTATTAAGCCTCATATGCACTGAGAAACTCAAGCAAAACAACCTCCTGTGGCTTGCCTTAACAATATGCATGCTCTTGAAATTTTAACACAGTCGTCTCACCACTCTATGAAGCTATTAAATATAAGTGAAAGAGATGTTCCAGTGCAGGTACTTGGGACAGTGAAAGTTAAAGGAAGGAGGAGAAAAGGAGCACAGAGTCTTCAGAACAAGGACAGAGGTGGGAAGCCCATGTTCAGGGTAGCAGTAGCACACTTGGGGAATGCCAGTCTAAATTAATACGCCAGAGGATCCCTTCTTTCCAGACTGCATGCCCCACTGCCATGCACACACTTCCAAGAAACACTGAAAAAGATAATGCTGGAGAATAAAAGAGAAGTAAGATCTGTTCTTTTAAAAAACTCACATGAGGACAGCTGCTGACTGGAATGCACTGTTTCTTGCGACACTCTGTCTTGCCTTTCACACAAGCACAGATGGTGCAGTTCACAGAGGACCACATCTCTCCATCCTGCAAGAGGGAACATGATATAGTATCAGCTGGGGTGGCAACAAGAAGCTATTTCAGCAATGTATCATTGCACAAGAAAGGATGACTTTCCCTGTTGGCATTGTGTCATTGTTTAGTCTAAATTATTTTGAGGTATCTGTCCATGGCCAGTCAGATTAAAGACAAAGATCAAATTTAGCAGGGTTTTCTTCCCTTTGGTCCTCTAGGTCAGAAATCCATTTTTCCAAAGCTAAGCAAATAATGTTTGCATTTTTCATCAGTGTCCTGATTATTTGCATTGTTTTCTCTGCCGTATGTGTCAGATGTGATCGCACCTACCACAAATTTTCATTTAAGCTCACATAATTAGAAAAATCTGATTCATCGGGTTGAGTGACATCTTTAAGTTGTGCATGTGAAAGTATTTGATTAAGATGTCAGCATACAGTGAATTTATTCCCAGATGCAGCATCATTTTGACTTAGGGCAGGAATGGACGAATAATGAATTCTAATTTAGATTACTTACAGCACTTTCACAGATACTTGATCTGCTAAACATCTGAAAATGTTTAGAAGAGATACAGTGCTGAACTTCTCAAATGCAAAGCGGGTAAGACAGTCTATGTATGGCTCTTAAAGTATTAGGTGCGGAGCAAAATATGCCTCATGGTCTTGTCCCCACTTAGTTGGGAAGGATTGCTTGTGGAACTGCCCTGGCTCCTTTTTACATAGTGTTGCATTTGCCAAGTGCGGTTCCTATAACATTCTGTCTCACCCACTTACAGTCTTGCGCTAGCCCACTTAGAGCCAAAATGTGCATGCTTTCTGTTTACAGGGCTGCTGTGAAGGAAGGGTGAGGACAGACCTGACAGGAACAGGCAGTCCAACCAGACAGCTGTGAACAATTACATGCCCACCTCAACTTGATGTTCTGACCAGAGCGAAAAACAGACTAAATCTGAAATGCCAAGGAGCCTAACTTATTCAGCACAGCATGCTTAGTCAAAGGCTGTGTCTCCCCTGTCTTTTGTTTCCAGGTTGTTAGGATTGCCTGGTGTTCCTGATGCAGCACATGTTCTTGTGGGCCTCTAATGACCGCTCTCCAAGCATCTGCTGAGGTACCAGCACATATCACAGCTGACTGCAGGTACGCTGATTTTTTTGCCTCACAGCTGTTTTTCCACAGGGTGCACATTCACTGTGCCCATTCTACCTGTGTCAGACCATTAAATTCAACAGAGCGAATGCTGGATTTGCCTTTTTGCACACGAGGCCAGAAATGGGTGTACTGTCTCGTTATTTTTTCTTACTCCATATAATACTTAGTAATATAATAAAATCTTCACAAGAAGCAGAATATTTTAGTTGGGTGCCTAAGAAGCAGACCTTTGTTCCTGAAGCACAATAGCACCAGTGTGAAAGTGCCAATCAGATGGAGTATAGTCTCAGCATACAGTAGGTTCACATGTAATTTCCAGAATAAACACTTCAGCTATGTACACAAAAGATGGAATAAATGGGAAGCAATTCTGGCTGAGCAAACCAAGTATTCACAGAGGATTTAACATTTGATCTGATTCAAGGGTCTTTTAATTCACAGATGGCCCATGAGGTGACAGAATCTTTTTCTGACACCGTGTGAAAAAAAGCCGCACCACTTGGAAAAACAAGCAGGGTCTCAGCAATAGCAGAAGTGTTCTACAGGGAATCCCTTGTGATTTGAAAACATTGGGTGAGAGTGCAGTAGGTAACAGTTATTACATGGCTATCCCAACATGAGATATCAGGAGTGCTGTCCTTAGCAGAGACGTGAAACGTAATAAATCAAGTTGAGTAACTTTGAGCCATGACGAACTTCACACAACTCCTGTTGGCTCAGGTATGGAAGAGACTCTTTAGCTCAGCAGATAAAGCCTATGTACCACTCAGAATATCTTCTCCGTGAACATCAGTGTTTGTCTGGGAAAGCAGAGTGCTACTATCTCTTACTAAAAACACGTTACTTGTCATGAAACAGTAGCTTGAATCTCTGCATACGGAGAGGGAGACAACATGTCACATCAAGGAGGAACTAAGCTTTAACTGCTGTGTATCACAGAATTTACACAAACTCAGAAAAAAAATAGTAGATGGGAAATTCTGCAAAGCTGTGCCTCTGAGTTGTTCCATCATCAACCAGGATGGTGAGAACTCTGCTAAAAAACATGCCATAATATTAACTTACAGGACACTCACATTGTTTCAGCTGTTACAATGGCATCTATTCTTCAGCCACACCTGAAACTTTACCTGGAAGATCTTATTGCCAAACTTGCACACTTTCACTTCCTCGGGAGAGATATATGAGACACACTCCTTGCAGCACTGGTCTTTGTTTTTATTGCATTCACCAGGAAGTAAGCACCTTTTCTTACATATCACTGTTGAATCCTAGGTAAAAGGACAAAAGGAAATAATTAAATCATCACCAAGATGTTTGTGCTCCTGTGTGTCCTTACCACAGCATTTCTACTTGCTCAGTCATTGCATCCACCCAAGCTACAGCCCTTACTGCTTTGAATAGGTCAGCTCAGAAAATAAAAGTTATTTACTGGATTAAGGGAATCTTTTATGGTCTGTGAAGCTAAAGCTCAGCTTGTACTTCTGTTGGCCTGCAAAATCTTACCGATTTGGTGACACTTTAATTTATTTGTGCCTGGGTGCAAAAGTGCAAGTGGTCACAGTATGTTAGAGGGACTAAAAAAAAAACACTGCCCTTCGGCAGAGATGTAGTAATTCACCATTTAGAAACTCCTCTCCCATTGTAATGCAAACTTGAAGAGGATCACATAATCCAAGAAACTTCATTTTGAATCACAGAGTGAGGCATCATGTCTCAGCTGAGGCAGTCAGTAATTTTTTAAACTTTCCTAGCACAACGGCAAGCGCTCTTCAGATCAGGTTCTTGGGGACCACACAAGATGCCAAAGAACAACAGTATCAGGGCTTACAGTTCCACAGCCCTACAAATTACTGCCAGGCCAGACAATCAGTAGCACACGATACCAAAGCACTATGGACTTACCTTGCATGTACACATTGTGCAGTTGTCATAAATAAATGAGGACCCGTTATCATACACATTACTGTGAAAGAGGCAGCTTCCAAATGGGAGGTCAAACACTTTCCTCTGTCCTGAATATAAATAAACAGTAATAGAAAAAGAATGTGATTGAAAAGCTGCCATATTGTCAACAAAAATAGTAGGGCTTATTGTCACCAGACCAAATTCATGTGAAATGTGTCATTTGCTATGTGTTTCCATTTTGGTGTGAAAAAAATACGTACTTTTAACAGTTCACTGTTCTTCTGCACACATTCATCTGTACAAACGCTGCCGTGGGAGGGAATATAAATATGATTTGTGGCATGTTTATATTGGAAAAATCTTTCTTCTCCTTCTCATCATAAAGTGCACAGTGCAGCTAAAGGAATAAAAAGCACCTACCCTGCAAACTCTTAGGGTAGGTACACTTGAACTAGTTTAAACAGCCTTTAGTTTAATGCAACAACTTATCAAATAAAGCAGCCTTAACTGGTTTCAGCATATCTGCCTCAGGGGTTCACAGCAGCCAAATTAAATCAACTCAGTGACACTGATGCAAAGAAAACAGAGGTGTTGTCCAGTCTCATTAAGACAGCTTGGTGTGCCATGTTCACACAAGGTTGCAAGAAATACAGGTATTTGCATCATTTATGAGCAGAGTGAGGGCAGCACAAGATATTTAGTTTCAATAACCGATAGAACATTTGGGTTTCATGAGAGCGAGGCAAGGTATAGAGCACTACACAGGGAATGCAGCATCAATATCAAATCCTTCCTGAAGTCCTGCAATCCTGCAAGCACTTTCAGATCCAAGATGCAACACACTTTGTGGTTCTGCAAGCTTCTGCCATTCCTCAGCTGCTTTCCTAGTAGGTTATTTTAAACAAGTGGTCAATATGATACATAAACATGAGCTCTTTACAAAAATGCTATACTTCTCTTCCTGGTTTTGAATACCCTCCCCTGTTTAATTTTAGTGCCAGCCAACTAGTAAGTTCTTTTATGAGTGGCTGCCAGTCTCCCGGCTTATCATTTCTGAGGTCTGATGTTAAATAGGCATCAGTTCCGTGGTCGGGAATGGCCACTGTAAGTATATACAAGAAGTCACTAAGTACTAGGTCAATACTTCAGAGCTCTCAAACCATCAGGTCTTGGCACACTGTAATTCCTTCCCTTTCCAATAATTCTTGGTAAATGTAGAACAGCTTAGAAGAAGAAGGTTCCATTTTCCTGTGAGATATAAGCGAACAAAAGGATAAGCACACAGCAAAATCCATTGGATTAGCCTTGAGTTTTTGCAAATCTACTGCTAAAATAACTATTAAACAAAAGTGAAGAAATAATTGCTGTTGTCCAGGTAGACACAATTTGAATATCTCTCTCTTGCAAATTAGTTACCTTGGACTAATCCGTGCTTGCATAACCAGCCTTCCTTTTACTGGATGTGCATCTTTCTGAAAAGGCTTAATTTCTGCTGCAGGACTGACATATGACATCGGTTGAGGATACTCAGTAGCCCTAAGAGGAACTGCTCTACATTCGTGCACCACTTATGGACAAAGTGTAGCCATAGTCCCGCCTATAACTACACTTCTATTGCTCTACATTGGGCTAGGACTTCAACTGCATAACTTATGTCAACGAGTGAACAAAAGTCCAGTTCTCTCTCACACCCTCTTTCCATGCCTTGCAAACCACCCAGCACAATTCTGGGTGGCCAACTCAGTTCAAATAGTTGGTAAAAAACCACTGACAAAGGAGCTACCACTTGAAAAGATGTGGTGGTGAAGATATTGGTTTAATGGTCAGCTTTGTTGGCTCACAACCGCTAGTTAAACTAATAATTCAAGTCCCAGTAGAGTTCGCTGCACTCTTCTATGCTATATACGCTGAGTATCAGGAATTCAATTGCAGGGAGGTCCTCCACATGATACTTTAAAAACCATGTCTCAGCATCCCTGAAAACGTTTCACATTCCCGACTGCTATGCAGTGTGCTAGACATCCCTCGGCTCTACCTCCACTCCAAAACTTTCAATGCCAGACATTGTCTGTTCACAGGTATACGACCTGTTTTAGAGTGAAGACCATATAAAATGAAAATCATTATTATTAGTGAACTGATTTACAGACATTTCTAAGAGGGGGAAAAAAGAACCTGTAGAAAAAACCCTATGAAGCAGTCAAAAAATAAAGCTGGGTTTTGAATGCCTAGATCAAGGAGAGGAAGACTCAGGTGGGAAAAGCATGGGGTGAGGAGAGCAAGGGGAGTTTACAGAAGGAAAGTAAAAATGTCCTCAGCCAAAATTGAAACTCAGCGTTTGGGCTGTTCTCCTGTCCATTTCATTCCTCTACTGTATTACACTCTGGTGCTGTGGTTAAATGTTCCAGGCAGACATTTATCTGTAGCACTTCTCAATTAGCAAATTGTTTCAAGGAGTCAAAAATGTTGAGTATTATGAGAAGCTGGAGCTTGCTGTCTCCAAGGCTAGATCTCTCTGTACCCCTAACCTAGCCCTGGAAAAAGACTTTGGATAGTAGTAAAGATATGGTCAAAATGACAAAAAGTTTCTGTTGAAGAACTGGGAACCAACAGCTCTGAAAATTTTCCAAACCTAGTCATAACCTCATAGACCAAATTAAAGCTAATTTATTTGGTAGGATGTAAGTGCTCCTTGTTTATGAACTGAAGGGACACGTGCTGAGAAACATTAACCTGTGAGATCTGTGGACATGGTAAGAGCAAAATAAGGACTCTTAAAAGTCACTGCCTTCCTTGGAATGACTTGGAAGAACTAGCCCTTCTTAGATGCCTCCAACTTCGTCTTTTAAAATACTTTGGAAAGATGTAATTGAAAATATTCCTGGCTTAAACTGTGATTCCACCTTAAGGCGGCAACCATAAGGCAGACTCCTGAGTTCCTGGCCGCTCTGACAACAGCTTCTAAGAATGCAATTTCAGTCCAGAAGTTTCCCCTGACCTGCATTTCCTCAAAACCAAGAATGCAAATGCACACTTGAATTAAAAATATGAGAGGGCGAGGCCCTTTTCTTGTGGCAAATTCCAACAAAACAATTTGTCCCGCCTCAACCTCCTTTGTAAAACATGTGTAATGAAGGTTGGAAACATCTCCATGTTTGTGTCTCTAAGCAAGCCAACTGGTCCATGCTCAAATGCTCATCTGCAGCTGCTTGCTGAGTACCACACATCACTGACCCCAAGTACCTGAGTAAACCTGCAGCTTATAAACTCCACTGAGCAATACTGTCTCTTCCACCTCCCAGAATTTACCAGTCTTGTAGAATACCAGTATGCAAGATGCTATGCAAAACCATATAATATTAACTACAAAATTCTCAGGGGAAAAAAACCACTCACCTAAGCATTTGGGGCAACACTGCCCAGCAGGAATGTGACTCAGGTGCTGGGGACATGAAAGAATGGGGCAGACTTCTTGGACGCACTGTGTCCTGCCACCCTGAAGGAAAACAGGCTCAGTTAGGAAAAAAATAAAGCCAAACATCAAGCAGACGTGTATACACCCACATAGACTTGTAACAAGTCTTGAAAAGCCCTAGCCAAAGTAGTATTTGCCAACACAAATTTCTGCTTGCATCAGGCATACAAGGAACGTGTACAACTGTGCTTCAACACTTTCTATATTGCTTGCAGATACCTTGGATTATTCATATTTTTTCATTCTCTCAAGCAATGAATGTAATAGTTGAAGAAACACTTTCTTCCTATCTTATTTCTTGGTGTGGATATGACAAAACCAGGGAGAATAAAATCATTATCCATGAACGTTTCCGGACGTTCAAAAAATTCGTGAGCAATTTTTTTTTACATTATTCTTCACCTCCTGTGCCGTGCCCTTCTAGGCTTGTCTGGGACAGGGATTAAGTGCTGAAGCCAGATGAGAGCAGGTGTTCTTCCACTATGTCCATGACCTCAGAAACCAAATAAGCCAAAATCACATTCTTGTTAGCCTCTGACTCCAACTATGCAAAAACCCAGAAGGTCTGCTTTCTTCAGAGGACTAAAAACCAAGAGGGTATATGAAACTTTGAGAGTGAATGTGGCAAAAAAAAGGAAAAAATAAGCAACCTGGACTGGATATATCCTGGTGTATCAACGAATATCAGAAACAGAGGCAGGCAAAAAGCACAGCAGGGACAAAAGCACAGAATATATGTCTAAGATTAAGTCAGTCAAAAGAGATCTTTGTTCTCATCCTGCTCTGTTGCCTGATTACTTCACTGTACTTATAGAATACTGTGTTTAGCCCTCTACCAACACATGCTCCACATGCTCATGAGGGGTCCAGGTTGTTAAACTTTAAAAATCAGTCCACCTTTGCCTTATCAAAAGAAGTCATCCTTTTCATCTAACCGCCCTGCCTTATTTATCACTCAGAGCTGCAGGCTCATCCCAGCAATAAGGTTCATGTTCCTGGATGCTGTGCTGGAAGTCTTGTGAACAGTCTCCTCCCACCTACATGCTGGATGCCTCTCAGGGCTCTCTGGGGAAAGATGGAAAAAGCTGTTCATTTTGAAGAGCTCTGTGCCTGAAATGATGGTATGCCATTCCACTCCTAATGGCCTCAGTGAATCATGTAAAAAGCTTTTACATACGGGCAGACCCACATACACACTATTGTACAGAAAATAATGTACTGACTGTACCCCCATTCTGTAATAAGTTTTCAGGCCCATGGGGCCACCAAGGCATCCTGAATGCACATGGCTAAGGACTGGTCGTAATTCTTTTACCGCGGCATGCAGGAACACAGAGTTTATTGTAGACTGAAATGACTGTTCTAAATTAAGGGTCAGACCAGAAACTTGACAAAATGAAATGAATTCTTCACTGATGTTCCTTATGATGCTCAGGGAATAGCTCTGTGAGAAGAGACACAGGTGCAGAATGAAAGAGAAAAATACCAAAGAAGGGCTCTCTGAAGCACTGCTGTCATTCAGCCCAGGGAAAAAGGCTAAAAGAAGACAAAGTTCAAATCTCGGTGACAATTCAGCAAATGCGAAAGTCGGGCATGGAGCCCTCAGCCAGCCTGATGACAGGATCAGGGATACACCCCTGGAAGATAAAGCAATGCTCCAACACATGGTGAGCACAAGTCCTTTCTTGCAACCTTGCTTCTGTATTTAATACTCACATATCCTATGCCT
>Ga0181612_182140_pt1 | contig 21420 bp, 8 predicted proteins | sample HoacroProtozoa21_FD_119630 | JGI IMG/M metagenome (GOLD analysis project Ga0181612, IMG submission 119630) | Hoatzin crop microbial communities from Cojedes, Venezuel. Combined Assembly of Gp0051906, Gp0051904, Gp0051908
CTTTATAAAATGCTGTGAGATGCTTTTTATATTCTGCATTGCTTGTGCTCAAGAGCCTTTTATTAAAAGGGGTTTATCAGCAAATTGTTGCTCTGTACAGGAAGTATGCTGTGTGAATGTGTTTTTACTATGAAGTTTGCAAAAGTCCATTAGGTGCTGTAAATGTAGCATGCTTAGTTTTTCATTCATGCCAAACATACCAAGCATTTCAATCTGAAAACTTCAGTGGTGTTTACAGTGAAAATGAGGCATTTTGTTAGCACTTCAACATTAGCTAACTCCTGTATGTCTTTGGCATGGGAGGTGGTTGTATGTAAGGTCTTCTCCTTTCTCTTTTCTTGCTTTAACTAAGTACTGTAAGGGAGACGTACAAGCAGAATAATCTCATTAATATATGACTTTTGTAGTTATGAAGAATATAATAAGTTTTAAACCTTGTATTGCAAATGTTACAATACTGCAGAGACTTGTTACTCACGGGCAGAACATTACCCATCTGAAAGGAACATTTGATGTGGAGATATTTACAATTATGCAGAATCAAGGTTTAAGAAACTTTAATAGAATTTTTTTAAAATGTTTTTTAAGCTCTTAAACAAGGTGCATCACAGCAAAAATTTCATAGAAAGGAATAATTGGTAATTTGAGACAGGTGCCAATTAACCAGCGAAGTGTTTTTTTTTTTGATTAGCATATTGAATTAAGTAAAAAAGTATAGCAGCTCAGAGAAAGACTTCCCTTCATCCAAGAACCAAATCTGAATCCATCCGTAATACTGCCAGAAGGAAGCATTTTTGAATAGATTTTTGCTGTAACATCTCTCTCTTCCTTTCACAGAAGAATTATTTTTTTTGCTCTTCTTTTTCAGCCAGCACAGAATCCTCAGCACTACTTCTAAGAGGTAATTGCACAGGAAAGGGAGATGGTAAAAGTAGTCTGGGATAGTAAAGCCCACCCCACACTCTTTCGGGCATTTTCCACTAGGTCTCCCTAGGCAGAATGGCTTTTTTCAAGTTGGCCCATTGAGCATTAGAGCCTTTAGATTTGAGTTTGTAGTATATGAGCTAGGAAATATACTGCTTAATTTGTTTGATATCAATTATTCCTTTATTAAATGTAGATATACACTTTTTGGAGGAAAGAATGAACCAATAGAAGTTTATATTGCAGGTCATGAACTTTGCTGGAAAATTGTTCTTCCCAACAGAATGTAGTTTATGGCAAGTTTCTTCTACGTGGAAGCAGGAGTTCCTCTGTTTGACCTATTTTCCTCAAATATTTTTTATTTCTAGGTACATAAAAGCTAATTGCCAAGTCTGAAATGTTCTCTTCTTTTTGGCAGTAAACCAGTCTGAACCAATGGCTGCATGCTGGAATGCTCTTCTGATTCACTTTGTGTTTGTTTTTTTTTAATACTACAATAAATATTCTATTTTTGTATGCCAGGATAGAAGAAAAGGTAACAAATATGTGAAATTCAGATCCTAATTCACAGTCTGAGGTTACTCAAATAATGACAAACAACCGTCTACCTTCTTGTCTTACAATGCAGTTCGAGTTCATGGTCAAGAGGTGCTGATATTACACTTTCTAGGGAACTTTGAGAACTGGAAAGTCAAGAGCAATTAATGCCTTTGAGAAGATGGAAGAACTGCAGATATTGCTGGAAATTCTTCCAACAGAAGCTCTTACTAGGACATTTAGAGTGACATGTAATACATCATTTTTAGTAGAAGCACATTCTGGCCTGGCACTCTGAGGAAGCCGTGAGAAAGAAGTTCTGGAGAGAAGCATGCTGATGAGACAGAAGTCAACCACTAATCTATGATCTGAAGGTCTGCATAATTTTCAACCCCAAAACATCTGATTTGAATTCCAAATAACAAGTCTATCCCTAATTTAATTTCCAGTGCTCCTAAGGTCCACAAAGTTTAATATGCTTTCTTCAGACGAAAACTGCAAAGTTTAACCCTTTTGGTGATAGACTGTTCTGCAGAAGGTGACAATTACCATGATTTGCAAATATCCTGTGGTAAATTATAAGAATGAGAGATAAAACATCTTTCTCTATAGGAACCTTGTTCTAAAGACAAAAAGCAACATTTTGGCAAGGTAGTTCCTTTGAGCTTCCTATGACGTGGTTTTGGAGAAGGTGGTTTTGGAGAAGGTGGCAGTGTTTGTCGGTGTGGGTGTTGTCACTATGTTTGAACTCTGATGATGATCTTCTGTTGACTCATCAGTCAGTAAAATGTTTGCTCTGCATTATTTAAGAACAGAGTATCTTCCAATTGTGCAGCAAAAATACACAATGCAGGATCTTGCAAAACATTAAGCAATTATTTTTAAGTGACTGCTTTGATACATATTTCTTTTTAAAAATCAGTTGGGTATGTTTAACTTGTACAAAAGACTTGCTTATGTTCTTGGAGATTCACAGATAGATTAGTAGTGGTTTATTTTCTTCTTTCGTGACTCTCTCCAATTTACAATGGGCAAAGCAAAAAAGTGAAGAAGGGAGGAAAAGTTAAAACAAGTCAGCCAGGAGAAAGAAAAATTTCTTCCCTTGGACATTTACTTAATTGTTTCCTCAGCAACCATGTGCAAAGGTTAACACTGTCAGTGTTTAGTTCAGTAGTATTGAGCATTTTGAAAGAGGAGCCACTGTGCTGTGGCTCAGCAAAACTGTGAACCTTTGGGCTGGTGGACATCCAAAACCTCTATATTTACTGCTTCTTGTGATTTGGATCCATTTGCGGGTTTTAAGCTCAGCAAAGCAGCAAGTACTTATGTTCAGTTTCCAGAAATAATGTCCCACCTCAGAGACCTTGCTGAACTGGAGTTGGGTTTGAGATGACAGTGCAAGTTGTAAGATGACTGTACAGCTAGTGAAATACAATGTGAAGCCTTACTGGCTGTCATGAACTTATTGGTGAACTGAGGATGCTTCTTTCTTTAAATACCTGTGTTTGAACATGATACAGATAGGATATAAAAGGTGTACTCTAAAAGAGGAGAGGTAGCTAAGAGTTCCTACTGCTTTAATACAGAAGCAGATAGGTTTCAATTGATATCACCTGTTGCAAGGCCAATGAATTTCCAGGGTGAAGGACTTCAAATTTCAGCAGTAGTACTTACCCTTGTTCATATCCCACAAGAAGATCCAAGACTTGTGAGAAAAATACTCTACTGAGAACTATCACAAAAACTTTAAAATATTTTTTCACAGTGTTGAAACTAAAATAACTCTGATTCTAGTCAATTTATTTTCCTTTTTCGGTTATTTCCAAACATTTTGTTTTAATTTTGTCTATTATAAAAGTAAAAACACTTGTCAATGTTGCTTTTTAATTTATCTAGGAGCTTAAGTGACATAGTTTTACTTTTACTCTTTTTTTACTCTTTGTTCTCAAAGTCGTATTCTGAAAACGCATTCACAGTCTCATGAAACTGAAAGTAACTGTTCTGTGGAGGACTGACACTGAAGAAAGAAAGGAAGCAGAATTGCTGCCTGCTACCTAAACTACCTTTGGTTATTAATCTGACAAGACTTTTCTGTTTAGGCTTCGGATACTTTAGGAATTCAACTGTTTGCAATGTAGCACGCAAGGTTTCTTCCAAGGACCTAGCAATTTTTCTTTGCTGATGTGTTGTGTTTTGAAAAAGCAGGAGTTTCAGAAAATCAGGTACATTTAAGACTTTGCAAGTTTGAAAAGAGACAACTGAGGCTGCAAAACAAAATTCTTGCTTGGACAGTTGGAAACCACTATACTTGACAAATGGGAGCAAACCTTAATTTTTTCCCCCTTCACTGTAGGACAGTTAAACAAGTGCATACAGATCACTTAGTGAGGTAAGAGGCTCTTCTCATTCAAGTCAGTTTTTGGCTGCATACCGTCAAAGATCAAAGCAAGGGGAAAACTGGTTTTTTTTTACCACACTTTGACCACACATATTTTATCATGGGGACTGTTGTTTTCAAAGGCGCAAGGAGCAGAAAAAATCCTCTAGAGTTTAGTTGATCAGTCCACTGGTTTCTTAGGAAGTAACTTTCATGGCCAGCTGGAGCAGGTGACACATTTTGCAATGCACCTGTCTTAGATAATGCTGACTTATCAAGACTAAAACTTATCAATTCTTGTTTTAGAATGAAAGCTTAGTTTAGAACAAATGGTTGTTTTAGAACAATTTGTAAATATTTCACATATTTGCTTTGAAATGAGAAAATAATTCTAGTAATAAAAATTTATGACATATGAAATTAAATACTTGAAAATAATGAAAGAGAAATTGTTGATTTGGATTGAAATAAATTGGAATTTAGGTTTAAAAAGAAGTTTTGACCTATTGTAAAATGAGGTTTTTCCAAGCTCCAGGCTTTTTCAGTTTTCTGGAAAACCAGTTTTGTTCTCTCACCTCTCTGTGTCATCCTTCCTACACCGAAATCTTTTTACTGTTTTATTGTTTTCAAATTATATAGTTTAGTGTTTTCCAAATTTAGTCTAAGAGTGCCTTGCTGATCTGACACAGTTTTGTACTGACAGAGGTTTAAGATGAACTAATGAGGGAGAAACCCACCCAGAACAGGATAGTCCCCTTTCTGAGTCTTTGACAAATACACACTGAAAAATGTATGGATTTTTTCCTCTTCTTCTTCTTTCTTAGGAGAAAATTGTCAATAACACTACCTGCAACTGCTATAGCCAATGCCTTTATTCCAAACTTAATCACTTCATGCCCCCTAATTTTTCTGGGAAAAATCCTGAATGCAAAGAAATCAGTGGCACAACTTTCACTGATGCCCCACCTGACCTTCTCTCCAGCTTTGCTTGCAATTTCATAGTACTTTTTTGGTTCAGCCTATTTGTATCTATATCAAAAGAACCTGTTTCTCATGCTATATATATCAGGATGATCATCTCATGTGTGGGCTTGGATTCCAGTCTCAGGGTCACTTACTGTGTAGTGGAAACTATTCCATCTTATTTAATAGTCCTTCAAAGTAATTGCACATTTTTATTTATCATAGAAATGTTGTCTGTAATTTATGACAAATCAGATACATGTATTTCTTTAAGATGATTCTGAGATTTTACTGGTAGCATCTTTGCACAAATCTGACACTGAGAACTTCAGGGAGCTTACATGAGGCATTGTTTTTTTTCTCTCAGCATTGCAATGTTGCAATCCTTTCTCTGCACTGAAGCTATGGTAGCGGGGATTTGCTGAGTGGAGGGATAGTCAAGAGAGATTGGTGTTTTCAAAATATCCCTTAGCTGACTTTAGCTGAAAATAAAGGTTGTAACTGAGAAACAGTTCTTCTGATGTTTGAGTGACCTGGCTGTTGTTTGACTGTGCCTAGTGTTTTACAGCTCTAGAGAGAGGTCTATTTGCCCTGGAAAAGTCTTCAATGCTGAAAGCCCATCTGCCAGTGCTCTGATATAAGTATACAAAATTAGACTTTTCTAGTCATTTGAAATATACCATGTACGCCATTGGTCTGTTATATTTCCTGTATGGGCTGGGAATCATTTCTAGTAGTTGCTGATACTGCAGTGCTGGTAAGTGATCAGATAAACACATTTCGTGTAACAAGTGTACAAACTAATGGTGAGAATGTACAGCAGTCAAAGCCAGGACTACGTAATCTTGTTTCTAAACTAGATAATCCGAGTGCTGTGGTGCGGTTGTGGTGGCACTGGGGTGAGCATGGCTGTGCAGCTACTAAACTTCAGTGCTAAAATACTCTAGCTCCTGGCCTAGGTATATGAAACTTCATCAGACAATCAGGCTATTTATATCAAACTGTCACACTCGTATATTATATGTGCACACACCCTTTATTAGACCTTTCTAATTCAACTGCAGCACATTGTCATATTAAGTATGAAATGGTGTAGGTTGTTTTACATGCTGAAGAGGAAGGCAAAAAAACTGATGACAGCAACAGCATTGACTGTCCTTCACATTTCTGTCACTCTGCAGAAGTGGATTGCTGACCACAGCAGCTGAGTCACGAGGGCTCGCTGTATGCAGAGCACTGCATTATGCTGGAGCTTCCAGCATCCCAATGCATGAGATGTCTCAGTGACTGTCAGGGCCAACGCTGGAGTTGTTCATCAGACCACTGGATCAAACGTCCCTCCTTCGACGTCTACATAGAAGAAGGTATCTGTATCCACTGTCCTCTGTTTAAAGCCACCACTCAGTGTATGACTGTAGCTTGGGATACTGGTGGGAAGAGAAAGGGGGAAATGATGCAGAGGAAGGTTATTTATATAAAAACTTTGGCTTCTAATCAGCTTTCCCTTTTATACTTAGAGCACAGCTCATGGCTCCTGACTATGTTCAGGATCACAAAACTGAAAGAAAAGCTGGTTTATTTAGCCTTTGGGGCTTTTTTGCCCCCTGCTACTTACAAGCCAGTCACAATTTGGCCCATAAATTGCTCAGTGCTTTGCACTTTCAGAGGAATGATTGAAGACACTCTGCCTATGAATAAGCTATTTGTACTGCACAGTCATCAGCAAAACATTGTTAATGGATGCTGTAGTGTTTGGCTTTGACTTGCCCTTTGCAAAGTTCATATAGTCTGCTATGTGAATCATAGACAGCAGATGCGCTGAGGTCTGATCTCCCTGCTGTTTTCCAAAACTGAACAGATATTAAACACAGGACAACAGCATAGACATACCTGACACTACTGAGGGTAGGCCATGTCGTTTAGTTTTGCCTCTCAAAGATTATCTTTTTGTGCATGACAATGTGAGGGTGAGGTGCTGTATGGCTGTGTTCTTAAGAACAAAACTTATCAAGCCATGAGTGTTCATGAGTGTCTTCTACACATTCTGTCAAATGCTTTTTGTCAAGCTGATAAATATCAAATATTGATTTGTGGTTTTTTCTTGGCACTCCTCTTGAATTTGTCAAGTTTAATAGATCTTCCCCATGATGTTTCATTTATCATGGAATCCATAGTCATTTTCAAGTGAAATGACAGCTCTTATGATTGAATAGCAGCTTTAGCATTAGTCTGGATAAAATTTGCCTGCTATTGATTGAAGTCAGGTGTCTTTATAATTACAAAAGAGTGATCTATCACCTTTCCTTTTTAAATCATACGTCAATAGTAATCTCAAAGAATAGTTTGTTCATCCTACATAAAAGAAAAGGTTTTATAACTATGCACTGGGGATTGAATTTACACAGCTTCGTATTGGTATATGTAACCACTTACCTCTTGGATACTGGTACTTGGCACAAGGTTAATAAACACTTTTCAGGAAATTATATGAAAGGATTTTCTAGTTTCATTCAATGGAAGTCCTTCAGGAGGAAGAGACTGCATTTGGCACTGCTTAGCACCCAGATTACACACTTCATGGTTAGACTGAATAAGCAGGAGGAGCTCCTTCGCACGCTGAGAAATAAACCCTAGTCACTCTCAGCTTATAACTTTCAATATCAGGGTGAAATATTTCTCTTAAGATTCACTTTATTAAATGAAGGTCTGTATTTCTGACAGTCATCAGTGCATTATACTTAATGAACTCCAATTTCAAGGCAAATCACAGAATCACAGAATGTTCCGGATTGGAAGGGACCTCTGTGGGTCATTTAGTGCAGCCCCTCAAATACCTTAAGCATACTTATCTAGTCTGATTCCAAAATGAGAATGTGAAAGACAGAACAGTAGTAGTTTTGAGCAGACTTGCAAGGAGTAATCGGTTTCTTCTAAGGAAATTTTATGTAGTTTAGGGAGTGTATGCTGGAATATATTCCCCACCCTCCCAGCTTTTTTTAAATGTCAGGAATATTTAGCATAACTTAGTATGGTAGAATTTCGGGGTCTATATTTATAGAGGTTTTCTTTTTAGAGGGAGTGCTATCATTATTACTTATTTTGAAGTAGATATCTGAAGTAAATAATGGAGGTACATAATTTCTCAGTAGATTTTAGTTTTAATTTTTCCTATACACTGATGAGTCTAAAAGAGTCAACATTAATGCAGCTGTATTAATGTAACAGAGTGTAATGATAAATGTGTAAATGGTTAAGAGGAGCTGATTAACTTTCAGAAGTGTTTACTTTCTTTTTTATGTTACTCTATATTCTAGGTAGTCATCACTACAATGCACTTGCATTTCTTCTTTAGAGTCTTCAGCTGGTGATTGAGAGGTTTTGTTTTGTTGGTTGGTTGATTGGTTCAGATCAAATCAGCGGAGATTTTTATCATTTTAAATTCTCTTTTTCAGGAGTTTAAAAATTTTGTATTAAAAGATCTACCCAAGGATACCTTGGCTCTGAGAAATTTTATCTTTGCTTCTGTCTGTGGCCTCTCTCCTTTAGACTTACTCAAGTCTTGGCATGGAGGTGTGACAGTCATTGTATTGTCAGACAGAGAATATTACGGCAGAGTAAGTGGAACTAAAAGAGAACTGAATTCAGAGCTTTCAAGTGAAGTAAGAGTTTGCTGTTCAATCTTGTCAAGTTCTTTTGAAGTTAACTTCTTTTCTCTTCTCCTAGGTGTCTTTCTGCCATGTTACTTCTCATTTGGCTTCCTGACTTCCTTCTTCCCCTCTGTCCTCTTGTTGCCCTCCTATAACACCTGTTCTATCCAAAATGGCACAGGATTAACCTCTCTGTTAAATTGTGTGTCTCCTGGGAGGTTCACTTCAGGCTTCAGTAGCGGTCAAATTGAGTACGACTACATTCAAACGGAGTACTACTATACTCAGCCCTTTAACAATGGTTTGTCCCAGAGGAAGCACCATAAAATGGCATTCAGCCACTTGATGCAAGACAGCTGTGAGCAAGAAGTGGCTGTCATGTTAAGCCCAGCTATTTAACTTTATGATTCTGGTCTCCGAATATGACTATCTTTTAGTGGTACAGAAAACAATCATTTTAAACAAGCTGAGAATATTTAGATTCACCTCTACTGCATTAAGTTTTATTAAACATAAATGATGCTAGTTCTGCCCTTTGATTAAGTTATATGCTACTATTGTAAAAGTAACCAAGTTAGAATTTAACACCTATGTTCCATTCATATAAAAACTTCTGCAAAATATTCGTGATTGTAAAGAAGACAAAGACCAAAATGAATTATGTAATCATATGGACTTCCACTATTTTATTTTGCTGTCTTTAAGATGACTGTTCGATGATTTAAAATAGAAGCTTTCACTGACTGCCAGAAACATACCAGACAAGTTAAAAAAAATTAGTTTCACAGAGAAATGAAGGTCGTTGTGAGAAAGGCTGAAAACCAAGTTCAGTCAGGCACCAACGATATCCTTGCAGATGCCACAGGTCTGCACAAGCTACTCTCAGAAAAGCTTGCTCAGGTATGCATTATTCTAAAATGACACAATTTTTTGATTGCTCCATGACTGAAAATGCCCTTTTGAAACAGCCATGCTGTAGTCATTCTGCCAGCACTCAGAACCATCATCTGATTCTTTGTGACAGCTAGTGGAAAAGTAAATTTCTGATAAAGCATTTTTTGTTAAAAGGTCCGTTTCAGGGATTTGCCCTGACTTCACAATAGCAATGACAACTGAACACCAGAGAGAGGAAGGTTTTTGATACACATTGAATAGTTCAGTGCTTTCTTCTTACTATGTGAAATACCAACAGCAGAATGATTCATGATGTCCCATAAATAAGAGTCAATATTGCTACACTTCTTTTTTAAAATTTAGTTTTTCTCTCAAAATAAATACATTTTGTGGGTAAGAATCATACCAAGTCTAGAAAGATGAGAGAAGCACACAATTCAGAAATTACTGAAGTTTCATTTACAGTGAAGTTTCCTCTTTGATCTGTGTATATTTTTTGCACTGGCACTCAAACCATGACTAGGTCCAGAGTTGTTAAAAAGTAGACTCATTAACCTTGGCTAATACGCTGATAAATCTTGCTTAAGATTTGAGCTAGTAATGAAGCTGGAATTGAGGTATTGCATGGTGCAGCAGTAAGAAACATGTCTTCCTGTTTCACAAGGAGGTACAAGGTCCATAGAGGAATGAGAACGATATAGATAATCCTCTAGTGAAAGAGATGAAGGGAAAGAAAATGGGAATACGGAGAGGATAACAGGGGGAATTCATGGAGGAAAATTTAACAGCTCATCCCTGTAAGTGTCTTTTCTAGTCTCTGAGGAACATTGATTCCTGTCTTCTTGTTAAACTTTCCAAATATTTGAATTGGTTTACTGTAGGGCTGAGACTGCTTGCTAACAGTGTGGGATTAACTCTTTCACAGGCTTTACCTGTGCTGTGCTCTCAGTTTACTTGTGTGTTATAAATATGTTACAAAATAAACATTGTTTTGATTTCCTGCTCTCTCAGGTAGTCTAAGCTTCACTTCTGTTTTGGGTTGTTTTTGGGAGGGAGGGGCGGGGGGGGGAAGAAAAAAAGGGGCTCTGTATCTGTGTATATTACTGCATACACAGTGATTTACAGAAACAATAGATTTAGGTATCCTTCACCTATTTATGGAGCAGGAAAGAAAATGAGTTATATACGTTTGAGATTTTTTTTGCCAGACTCATAATTCATTGTAGCTATATCTTGGGATCTCATAAACACATAGATCATGCTGGAGTGATCTTACAGAGATTTCAGCCTAATTTTGAACCAAGTTTTATAGTTCCCTTTCCAGTGTACGTCTTGGAGTATAAGATAATATATTTCTACACTACAAACTGTGGCTGCTTCCACCTTGTTAGTAGCAAGAAACACCCCAACAAACCTTTAAAATTTTTTTATGCTTTTGCGTTGGAGCTGAATATGCCCTAAAATTAAAATTGGTCAATTGCAGCCTAAGCATCAATGAGTTCTTAAAAAAATAGTGATGTCCTTACAAATATGAACAGTACAGAAACATTCAGAAGCACACACATTTTCAGTGTCTTTTTGGACTAGAACCAGGAGCACTTCTAATAAGCCATGAATGATGTAGGGGCCACAGTGCAACGTTTGATGGACAAGATTCAAAGATTAATAACTAGAAGTAATGGAAAAGAAGGAAACTCTTAAAGGATGCCAAAAGTTGCACATTTGGCTAAGAAATTAATCTTTTCTGAACTGGATAAAATGTTCCTTGAAAACTTTCATCTAGGTAACAAAGTAATAGAGGTGTTTTCCATTCTGAGATACCAGTCTTAACTCCTCGTAAATGTAAGAGTGGCAGAAAAACAGTTCTTCACTCATTTCCACTCTTTATTTGAGCAGGTGTGGGAAGGAACAGTTTAGAGACGCAGACACTGACAAAGGGCTGTGTTATGATTAAGCCCCTAGTAACTTTTTGCCAGTGATTTGGACATTATCAACCTTTATTTCTAGAAATGTCTTTTACATTAACTCTTTAAAAAATGAAATCAGAATGTTATTTTAGTATTTCCTATTTCAAACAATATTCAGCATATTGACATGAATATTTCCTAGTTCATTTAAAGAAATCTTCAGCAGGAAAAAGAAAATGTTAGACCTATTTATATACATTAGAGATGATTTAACTGAGCAGTTTATCTTTGAAATATCCTCGTTGACACTTTGGGACAGGACGGTGAATTACCAAAAATCTCCAGTCTAGCTAATGCTAAATTATAGTTCTGAGATAGTTTAGGTTAATGGGGATAGGGGTGGACCTTGAACATAAAACACGGACACGTGAAGAAGTCAGAGTCACAAAAGGTAGGAACACACACTTTGCATATCTAAGAATTTCTATCTAAAAGATAGTCTAAGCCAGCTGCCCAGGTTTGCTTTACAGCAATGAGGGAACAGAAGGGCACTGCCGTAGGCTCTATCCAACATCTGTTAGACACAGAAATACCCCTGGAGATACCTGTCTCTCTCCACTGGGAAAGGGAACATGACCAACTATCCTTGCTTAGATAGCTTAGCTTTTTCATCCCAAGGGTGTTAAATACTCTTTCATCATACACTTGTGACTGGTCTTTTCATGGTGAAAGCTATTTTTATGTAGTATTATGCAAAGAACTGATTTGTAAAATATAACATGAGCTATTTTGAAAGTGTTTGCCCTGTTCAATTTCTCTGATACCTCGGATTTTTGTGGAGAGAAAAGGACAGATGAGGAGAGGGGTATTTTGTAATGGATAAAGAATTGTGTGAGATAAGTGATCTCCTGCAGAGAAGTACTGAAAAGTAACAGTGCAGTTGATAAAGACTTGATGTGCTTAAGGGTCTGTTTTTTACCCTGATGACTGATGCTTTCACTTGGCCAATGAATAAATTGGAAAAAATATTATCAAGGCACAGAGTAAGAATACCTGTTGATACACTGGACAAATCAAAAGTGTTATTATAAATGTTTTATTCTAGTGGTTTCTTGGAAAATTTGTCCTTTATGGAAATTATGGTGCTCCATTCTATACAAATCTAGATTAAAAATACATCATATACCAAAGTACCATTTAAGATGGGTGGTGGGTAATTTTGATTCTTTAGGAGGATTATGCTTGGAAACTGTGACCCTAATGGAGTATGGCACATGGTTATAGGTGTGGCTGGTAGGTTATTGATATAGAAATAGCAAGTAGTAATGCATATTTTATTTAAGTAACTCACCAAACTTTTTCCAAGGTGCTAGTTCTTTTGTTTCTATTTACCTAGGTTTACTTATTGTGCAAAGACCCTTGCTTTTTGCTGTTATTAACATGTAATATACAAACTGTCCTATTCATGTTTAAACTGGTGGTATGTTACTGGAGCAGATCCAAACTGTTCCAAAACATATGCAAATACGTGTGTTAGACCTGAATCAGAGGATTGTCCACAACTTTCTTGTGTCTTGGCCAGTTTTTTATCAGGACCCTAGTGGCAAAGTTGGTCTATCTTTTATCAAGTGTCATTGAACCATGTCATTTTCTGCCATTTGCTGGTGCCATGAACCAAAGAGAGAAATTCAGCTGTGAATTTGTGGTAGAGGAATGAATTGCTTTCAGAACAAGAACAAAACAAAATGTGTTTTCTTTGCTGCTTTGTGCCAGTGGGCAAAAATGAGTACTATTGCTACTGTGATTGTCTCTCTAGAATGCCAGGCAATTTATGAAGAGCAGATCACGGGGGAAGAAAACGAAGTGTATTACTGCATTACAAAGCTCATCGTAAGTTTTGTAATGTGTAAGACTTCTAATTGGCAACTAAGTCTTTGAAGTATGGTATTTGTTAGAGAAGTCTGATGTCTGATCAAAACTCTGAAGGTTTATTAACTTTGTTTGATAGGTAGCCATTTTGCTGGTGAGTGTACACCCCCATTAAACTCTGACATGCCCAGCAGCAAAGGACAATGTTGTTGAACATTCCTGGAGAATGCCACATAAGCAACTTGATGTATGAATGTTTTCATAAACGGCAAACTAAGAAATGTATAAATGATACCTTTGTGTTGACTTCCAGCCTGCCTTCAAAAATATGGTTTAAGAGTAGTGTGGTCTGTGTGCGAACATTAACAGACACTAAACCTTTGTAGGTAAATAGGGAATGATAGCTGCTTTCTCAACAGAGACTGGTGGTTCCATTCACAATGGTGGAAACTTAAGAAGGGTAGGAACACAGAGAATCACTGAGCCCAACAGGGCCGTCACCTGGATCGCTGTAGTACCTTGATCTAGAGTGATGAAGTGACATTACAGAGGCAACAGAAAGGATAGGGAGCTTGTCTTAATCTGGCTGTTGAAGTAGTGTAAGTACCAAGTGAAGTGTGTGCATTTCAGCTTCCTTGTGGTTGCTGTCAAACCTCAAGCACGTTTGAAGAGACCTTATAGGAGGCAGGAGAAAAAGGTTCCTGGAGGTTAACATGGAGGTTTTCTGTGGTTCACCCATGTTGCTTCTTGCCCTCAGGTGTGGGGGGTGTCTAAGTAAGGCAGACAAAGAAATTACAGTTGATCAGAATTGAGGAATTTGACAGAAGTATGATTGTTTAGTTACAATATACTTACCTATACCTACTTGACACTGAGTAATAATCTCTTTGATATTAGTGAATCTGTGCACATTGTATGTATAAGGCAGCCCAGTTTCAGGTTCTGAACTACTAAATATGTTGGCATGGTCGTTTTCTGTCTGAATCAACCATCTTTCATTTTTTGTGGTCAAACTGACAAGGTAGTGGAAAATCCATTCTAGGTATTTACCTTTTTTACCTGATTTATAAGCACTCAGTAAATGATGGTGGGGCCCTGACTTTGAAGTATATGTTTTTCGCTAAACCTATTCCCAAAGAAATTTAAAATGTTACAGAAAAGAGGAGGCAGACAGAAAACTAGCCAGCTTGAGGGAAAAAAGTATCATTGGGTAGGAAAAATACGGGCATATATTGCTTGACTTGGCATTACATTACTTTTTAAATGATTATGGAGAACTGTCTGTTCAGTGTTGTCAGCCTTTTTTATTAACTATTAGTAAAGCATCAATTCGCGTTCTCCGTAGCTTAGCTAGGTTCAAAAAAAAAAGAACTCCTCAGAGACTTTGCAGCATTCTTTCCTCTAACATTTACACTAATTCCTGGAAAGTGCCCTTGTGAATTACTTTGTAATTATAGCTTAAAGGGGTTGAAATATCAAACTGAGGTTAATCTTCTGTTAATCTCTTAGCTGCATATAAGCACTAGGAATCTAAATGTTGTGGGTATGGGGTTTTGTTTTGGGGGTTTTTGTTTGTTTGTTTAAAGTTCTCCATTTTAGTACTTTATGAAGGAAATAACTAAAAACCTCTCAACCAGGTGACAAAAATTGCAAATGAACTTGAGGAGTCTTGAAAATGCCATTGCTAATTAATTAGATTTGCCATAAACCATCCTGATACTATTCTCTGCCCTAGTTAAAAGCACTAATGAAACATGAAGACTGACAATTTCCAAGATAATGTTTGAAATGCAATCACAAGGTCTTCGTTCTCTGAGCTGTTCATGTACAGAGTTCCCCTCTGCTGTCATGTCTGTTCAATCCTTTATTCACATAGCTTTGACCTTAAGATCCAACTAACTTCTTGTAATAGGTGTTTGCTATATGTCAGGGGTACCCGGGAGGAGTAGCTCTTTAAAGTTGCTTTAATATGTTACTGCACAGAGAGAATAGGGAGGACCAACTGTCAGTTGATGAGCTATTTCTTGTCCTAAATATTTGACTCAATTTGCTTCTGCTGCTTTTCCATATTCCTCCAGATAAGTCTCCAGAGCAGGGTGGCAAGTTAGCTTCCAACTTTCCTGATGTACCCATGGTTCCTCTGGATGATATGATGTATGCAGTTATTTTCCTGTGACTAGGGGTTTTCCCTTGCCAATGGTGCCATACAGAGGTGGGTTGTCACCGCTAGCACTATTCACCAGGATGCATCCTAGCCTTTTCCTGTGTCATCTGGGCCCTCAGGCAAGAGGACAACTGGGAGGTAGCTGTCATGTCCTGACAGCAGAGAAGATCTGCTCTCTGTGAGAAAAAGCTTCAGAGGCAATCGTAGTGCAGTTGGATCTGCATCCGTGCGGTTTTGTGATGCACTGAATATATATTTTATGTAGATTGACATATCCTATTTATGCAGTTTAATGTCTCTGTGGCAGAAACCTATGCTTTTTTAGCTGCTGTAGCCAGGAGGTTGGATCCCAGCGGTGCATCTTGATGGTGAAGTTACTTAGACTTCTTGTCACCCTTGTAACAGAGATGCCACTTGCTGAAGCAGTCTAGGGTGATTATAATGAAATGTAAAATAGGAAAAAGGACACACGGTGAAGGTGTATCGTCTTTATACTTCAAAGGATGGCACAGCCTCTTCGGTTGTGGTAACAGTCACTGCAGTAAACTGCAGATTGTCCTAGGTAGATTTGATGCTTAAGTACGGCTTCACACCAAGTGTTCTGCATGAACCATAAGGTGGATAACCTTCGTGTTGCTTTATCTTACTCAATCAGCTGCCTTTACTGACACCTCCACCTCAGCCTTTTACTTCAGACGTCGGTGCTGCTCACCGACTGACAGTCTTCATACTCTAGGATTATACAGACTTCTACTTAATCGGGTGTTGGTTTATATCATGTCTGCAATTGAAAGTATTCTTTTGCAGTTAAAATGATTATCCCAGTTATGTGTGAGATTTGAGAAGCACACCCATAGAGCCGGTACTTTGTAGAGGATTAATTTCATCATAATACAGAGGACTTTCATGTATATGTCTGCGTTAAAACTAGTTTAAATTCCTTTTACAGTGAATGGAGAGAAATCAGCACTTAAAAATTGTTTGCTGTTTTAGATGAAAATTCTTGAGAATGTTCTATTTATTTTGTATCTGGTATTTAAAAAAAACCTAGTAGGAGTTGGGTAGTGAAGGACATAAATGTCTCTGATATATTTGATTATATGTGTCATTCCTCTCCCTAGCTGATCTCTGTTCTCTTACATTTTATGTTTATGAGAGCCAAGTCACACTGAAGAAAAACCTGACTTTGAATTCTCTAGTGTATGCTGGTATTCCGCAATTAAATTGTTAATTAAACATTGTATGTTACACATGTTTATTAACTGTGCTACCACAAGCTTTTCTGTAAATAGCAGTAGTTATCAAACTTGGTTTGCTTGATCTGCATATGTTTACATACTATATTTGTATTTCATTAAAAATACTTAATGTAACCAGTTTAAACTTCTCATTGGGTGTGAATAAATCACTAACATGGTTTTCCAGTCTTTAACTATGAGTCACACAAGTGCAGCTAGAGATAGAGAACTGTTCGATTAAGGAAAGTGAAGTGCTATGTCACTAATTTTTTTTTTCTCCACCATTATTTCAGCTGAAGTTTTCTTTCTGATATTATTTATACTTAAACCTGGAGTAATTAACTAAATCAATGTAATTGCTTATGGAATAAAGTACTACAAACATGAGTAAAGGTGGAAAAATATAGTTATTCTGGAACTGCAAGCTTCTCCACTTGATGTATTTAATGTCTTATCAAGATCTTGCCTTTCTTTTCAAACTTGTCCAAATATACCATGTTGCTGCTTAAACGTGAAAAGAAGTTCACCTGTTTGTCATACTTCTGTTTTTGAGAAGTTTAAATAGCTATCAAAAGAACAGATGTTCATGATGATGGTAGACTTCAGTTATTGAGGAAAAATGGTATGAGAGGTCACAGCAAGCCTGAATAGCATTGCAAAACCATACTGACATCTCTGCTTGTGTTTCAGAAGGTGGAGGAGGTACAGAATATAACTATTTTAGGTTATATTTTCACTCCATAGGGAGAACGCATGGAGAAGTTAAAGTGACCTTTTAGTGTGTTGGAAAAGTTTGTGAAGTGACAGTGCTCACAATGCCACAGAAAGGAATAGAGTAGCAGAGTAAAGTTAATAAACTCAGGAAAAATATCAGTCTTTTGAAAATGACAGATAGTGTCTCTTGGGAAAATCCTCTAAGTAATAAAGCTCTCTCTTCATACCTTGTGTAACTATGTTATGAGGAAATGGAATATGCTAAAAAACCAGTAGCCAGCTATCCTAGTACAAAAAAAGTGATTTGAAGCATATGGAGAAGTTGGGGGTTTTGTGGGTTTTGGTTGGGTTTGTTTTGTTTTTCTATTTTTTGTTTGGTTGCTTGTTTTTGCTTTTGGTTTTTTTTTTTTTTTCAATATTTCCACAGTGCTGCCTGTGGTCCTCATTTCTCAGTTATATTTTCGGTATATATTTTGTGCTCTTTTTTTAATTCCTGGTAGTTCACCTTTTCTTCCTCCATCATTTCTCAAATGTAGCCACTAATGTTTGAGAAGGTACTTCCATTACTTCTTATGTGCTCAAGGATATTTTTTCTGCATTAGGATTGTATTTGAGGGGCAGAAGAATGGCTAAAGACAACAACAAACAGGTAGTATAAGAAAACGGCTAACACAGCAAGGCAAAGTAACAAGTAAAAGACCTAATTGGCAAGGAAGATTAAAAGATTCTAATACAATCAAGGAAAATTGGAAGAAATATAGGAAAATCTCCATCACTCTTCAAACTGGATGAGTGAACTATACCATTAAAGCTTTTGTTTTGTCTTTCAGTGTAAAGATATATTGTATTTAGATTTCTAATGCATTAATTTTTAATACAGACTGAGAAAGAATAGGTTTAAGAGTCTTCCATTAACTTCAGTGTTTTTAATTGGCAAACTCTAGAGCATTTTTTTTCTCAAGGGCTTAAAAGAGGTGAGAGACACTTTTTAAATGATTAATTACTTTTGAGAAATGATGGAGGACAGGTTAGATCCTAGGGGACAGAAGAAGAACAAAGAGTATATACAAAATGTAGTTCAAGGGTGAGGAAAAAATAAGCACAATATGCAGTATTAGGGGAAGAAAAACACTCTAAATGAATTATGAATCAATTTATAGGACCTAGATTATAATTAAATATGAAGAAATCAACCAAGTGAATTTGACAATAAATTGCGTCAAACAAATCCATTTACTTTCTTCCTTTCAAAATCATCATCCAGTGGACAAAGGGACAACAGCCTGTGATATTTTACCCTGGTAAGATGAGGAAACAAACTAGTGATACATTGACCGGGTGAAACTGCTATGCAGTATATGTCCAACTGGCTGATTCCCTACCCCCCACCCCACTTTCTGTGGTTTTCTCTCAAATGAAAAGGGCATTTAGTAGCATCCGGCAAAAGCTTCCTTGGTGCAGCTCTGTCTAACGTTTTTATCTTTGGTTTTGGTGATATAGCAGAGAATATACTTAGAATGTCTTTGGATTTCACAGTGTTAGGAATATTTTAAATATTATGGGAAAATACCAGAATAAACTTTGAGAAATGATAAACTGGCTAATCACTGGTACTGCAGTGGAGGATCCCAGGGCTTGCAGCAGATGGCTAGCTACATGTCTAGAACAAGAAAAAGGTGAAATAAACTATTCTTCTTGTTGTAGGAGGGAAATCACAGATCTTAAACTGAAATGAAGTAGCAGGAGTTTTGCTTGCAACACATGGAGTTAAGTATTATTTTCTGACGTGGGTGAAACCCTCGACTAGAACAGTGTGTTAAGTTTTAAGCATCATACTTGAAGGACTGTGTAGTCAAAGTGAAGGATGTCCAGAAGAAAAGAAACCCAACAGGTTTGGAAAACATTGAAAACCTTGAATGAATTCAGTGCTGGTAAGTTTAAAAAAAGAAGAGTACTGTCTGTTTTGCAAGCTGCACAAATCCCTTATGAAAAGATGAGAGTTACTTCCCCACACGCCAATAGTACAAGAAGAAACTAGGAATAATTGGTAGATGTTAAAAAATGAGAAAACAATTTTTATATGGTGAGGTTAGTAAAAACGCTGGGATAGACTACTAGGAAAGTGTGTGGAACATCCTTCAGTTCATGATGGTCAGAGTCAATAAATGTGATATTGGTCAAAGATGATGTACGTGAGCTTCCTTTCCTGCTTGAGCACAGCCTTGTGGGTCTGGAGACCTCTTCTAGCCCTACCTGACTATATTTTGTCTTATTCAGAGCTCTACATGTACTTTTTCCCTTTCAGGATAAGCTTTGTTTAGATAAAAATACTGACAGAACTTTTGTAATGAGAACACTGTGTTCAGTAATTCAGAACACAGAATGACTTGTGTGGGATGACTACAGGTACATTGCCATTGCAGTCAGCATTTATGCTGGAAGATAACTTGTGTTACCAAATACTTGGTGGAGATTTGGTAAGAAGTTAATAACCAGCTATGTAACTTTACCTAAATATGAAAGACAGATAAATATCAATGGAAAAGACAATGCAAAAAATATTTATTAAATTTTGATCTGACCTTTTCTCTGCATGATTATTGCAAAGGGTTAGCGTGAAAACTTGGTCAAAAGTTTTAATCTATATTTTGCTATCTATTGCTGATACTGAGTATTTCCACCTGAATTTAGGGCAGATGAGTATAAAGAAGGAAATAGACCTTAATCTTATTAAAAAATATTGCTACTATGTTTTGCATAATTTGTTTTGGGTTTACCTTTCTGCTGTAGCAGTCTTCAATGAAAATGAAAACTTCAGGGATATATTAATCTATTGTGCTAGCCAGCTAGATATAAATCCTGAAATAATGGGCTATATGTGTTAATCTTTCTTCTTCCCCTTGATATTCTAATTGCTTTGGAGTGTGCTGACTTCAAACAAAAAAACAATACAGAAAAGAAAGCACCTTTGTGAAGATTCTAATGAAATTTATGAGAGCTACTAGTTTAGAAAAAAAGCTAGAGAAATACCAGAGAATTACACATAAGCAAATATTAAAATTTCAAACACATCTACAATTCCTCAAATAAATTGAAGAATTGCCTTTTTTGTTAAGATGGTGATTTTATACAGCAGATAATATTCTAGGCAACTATTGTAAATGTTAGGTATTTCTCTTACATGAAGAAACTCTGAGGTATTTTGCAGTTTTCATGCTAATGATACACCCTGTGACAGTTTGCATATTTGGATTTTATATTACTTTACCATCTGGGCTTGTAAATAATGTTTGTGTCTCTACAGGGATAAAGAATTCTCCCTTTCAAGGTGATTTCTTGTTAACCAGTATTTTTCAAAATGCTCTTTCGATATGAATTCAGTCAGTTCATACCACTTCACCCTGAGGCTGCCAAATCCTGCTGGCGATATCCACATTTTAGGGTCAGTTGTGAGGTATAAATCAATAAGAACTCAGTCCAGTTCATTTATCTTCTACGTTCCTTTTACTCATCAGCTTCAGGAAATTAAAAAGAAAAATATTCTCTCCTTTGCAATCTTCAGAAACAGTACCCTCTTCAAATTTTCCCAGGAGTCGAAGGTTTGGGCCATCACTCAATTGGCACTTCAATGATAACATATCTTTTGGGAACATGTTATTGCAAATTGGATTAGGACACTTTCCTCTTTAAAAATGTGTACCTAGTGAGCCAGAGTATATATTTCAGTTTCAGAAAAGTCTGAAACACCCATGTATTCAGTCCCATGGCTGCAACTTGCTCACCAGTAGATTGATGTAAGAGCTTAATAATGTAACTATAGTCCTGTGTAAAATAGCTAACGGAAGCCCTTTTTCAATTGTATTGTAGATGTTGTCTTCGGAAATGCCAAGTACTGTGTTATTATAGAAAGGGAGAGAACCCAAGGGAATGTAAAACTTGTATTGAATGTTGTGAGGGAGTGGATCCTACTCAGCAACTTTTCTTTGTGCTATGCAGCACTCACATCTCCTTGTGACCAAAAAGATTGTAAAAGTGTTGTCCAAAGTGCATAGAGCAGCAGGATTCTTAGCCTTGAACGATCCATTTGTAAGGAAGTTTTCTCTACGGAGTTGTTGCATTCATAGAATCGTAGAATCATAGAATTGTAAAATTATAGAATCATAGGTTGGAAAAGACCTCTAAGATC
>Ga0181612_161201_pt1 | contig 21419 bp, 15 predicted proteins | sample HoacroProtozoa21_FD_119630 | JGI IMG/M metagenome (GOLD analysis project Ga0181612, IMG submission 119630) | Hoatzin crop microbial communities from Cojedes, Venezuel. Combined Assembly of Gp0051906, Gp0051904, Gp0051908
CCCTCCTCTTTCCGCAGCCAGGAAGAGGAACAGCAAGGAGACGGCGGCCGCTCTGGAGAGCCTGCTGCCCGCCCGCTGCCGCGTCCTCGGCCTCGTCACCCCCGGCGTCGTCGGTAGGAGCGCGGCCTCGAGTCACGCCTCGCCTCGCGCTGTGCCGCGTGCCCCTTCCCACCATGTTCCCTCCCTGGTGGAGGCGCGGGTCTCACGGAGGCTGTGGCGTTCTGCCACCGCGACAGCCGTGAGGGGTGCGCGGTGTTGCTGCCGTTCTCGCTTCGCGCAGTGCGGTTGTGGTGGACGGGGTCGATTTCGTTGAGCGGGCAGCGTACTGCTGTTGTTCCTGGCACCTTTGTGTAACCGTTGGATGTTTCTTGGATTTATCCATATTTTTCGGAGTCACGTTGTGATGGGTCGCACAGGACATCATCGGCGTGTGCCTGTTTGTTACGGTCTAGCGTGAACCGTATCCAATAACTACGGAAAATTCACAGCCTCCCTTGGCAGTCTTTTCCTGGTGCTTCACTTTTTTATCATTAGAAAGGTTTTTTTTATCATTGGAAAGTTTTTTTGCCTAGTTTCTCACCTTAAATTCTCCTCCCATGGCATGAGCGGGATACTTGATTGTTGTCACTAGCATAATTCAATACAACGCTCCCAATACTTGTGTCACTCTGCTTTATGCTGTCATCACGCACTTGTGTAACACCTTAAACATCTGAGTGCGTTTATGTACCTGCAGAAGGTGGCAGGAAGGCTTCAGACAGCCGTATCGCGCGGTGCTTGTTTTCCAGCTGATTATGTTTGGCATGGCTGGGGGGAATGCCCAAATATATCTACGTCTCTGTGTCTGAAGTGACTTCGGCATGATCTGTAGCCAGTGGACTCCTACGTGCTTCATCTTTCCAAAGCATCAACAAAAAAATCTCGCCAGTTTTCAATTAGATACGTTGTTATGGAAATGAACCATCACGTTTTACATTGTCTACACTGTTCTGTTTCTCTTAATCTGTGTTACAGCGTAGACAGAAATACTAGAATTGCTGAATATAACACATTTGGCTTTGTATCTTTGTAGTTACCCCGATGGGTTCAAGCAGCAATCGGCCTCAAGAAATTGAAGAGGGAGAAGCTGGGTTTGCTTTGTTGTTTCCCAAAATCGATGGGGTGAAAATCCACACCTTCCATTTTTCTAAAGACTCAAAGAACAGGGTCTTTGATGAAAGTAAATTTGCCGACGCAGGTATGTCCTTGTTCTCCCCTTTATTTGGGCTTTTGTGAATGTTGTGTTGCTCTTCTGGGCACCGGCGTGGAATTGTGTGTGGAACCGAGGGCTGCTGGGCTGGCTCTGTTCGCAGAGCACTCTGTGGCTCTGCAGGGCTGCAGCTGGTAATTCTGCATCTCTGTTCTTCCCATTCTCAGGAGTATTTTAAGTTCCCCTGAGTTTTGATCTCAGGTTATCTCAGTTAGGTTTTAAGTGAAGCTGTTAGAGGGAGCTGTCAGGTTTTAAGTGACCTCTAATTGGTTAAAGATAATGATAAATGAGTTTGTACTGTTGGGAGTGGTTCCGGTTGTAACAGTTTAGAAATGAGAGCTGCTTCTCTTCTCCAAAATAACTTTGCATTTAGATCCTAAGTCAGGTGGTGTAGCAAGGAGAGGTAGAATGGAAGACAGCGTATTTCAATAAATACAGTTTACGTTCCGCACGTTGCGTCCGTGGTAGGGTAGGTCTTTTATGAAGTGTAACATAATGAGGATTTCTTGAGTCTTCTAGGAACCTGGGAGTTTCTGCCGTGGGATAAGCAACTGGCTGATGTACATAATGTATTTAATTTTCAGGTAACGCTATTTGCTGCATTGTGGTTCTTGTTGAATAACCGATATGCACAGTTCTTACCTGTAACAGGACGATTAAGGCCGCGAAGTAAAACTGAAGAGCTGTGCCTTAAGAGGCTGTGGTAAACTCGAGTGCTCTGCTAAGGAAGTTGAAAGCCAAAAGAAGCAGATGCGGTTGTCTTTTCCTTGCTTAGGTTCTTTTCAGAAATTCCCGCTTACGTGAGGAATGCAGCCCAGCTCGTGAATGCCTGGGCCAAGTGTGTCTTGTTTTCCCAGTGGCAGCAATGGAAAGCCGTAGCTGAAGGTGTGATGTGTTATTTGAGGAGAGGCTCAGATGGTTGGACTTCAGGGGTTAGGATTTAAAAATGAAAGAGGACTGGTGCTTGTGTGTTTGTGTGTAGGTCTGAAGAACAACCCAGATCTCCGGGTGGTTCTGCTGTTTGGCTACAATTCCTGGAAGGCTGGAGCGACTCGATTTCTTCATCAAATAGTCAATCCCTTGAATGAGAAAAGTATCATCCTGGCTGGGGGACAAGTGGAGAGCTTCACATCACTGACCTCTGAGAAGTAGGTATCTTTTTCAAGGTAAATTGTAAAGGAGATTTAAAATAGGAGAAACACTGCGGAAGCCATAGCCTGTTAGTTTTGTCATAATTAGAGATGCCAGTTAACAGCAGCAGAATGACAGGGTTTTTGAAAGAGAAGAAAGTCCAACTGCTACGCTGTAATCTAGCGAGAAAAGCTGGAAGCTTTGTACTCCTGTGTTACAAATTGGATTCTGGAAACCCAGCTGGGAGAAACCCGCTGCAGGAGATTTTCAGCTTCAGATACCCTCCGTGTGCTTATTGCAGTCTGTGTTTGCTCTCTGGCTGGCAGATAAATTACCACTCATGGTGACAGAGACCGTTTACGTGAGCATTTCGTTTCTGGATAAGCCCCGTTTCGGCTCGCGTTACAGAGCAGTAGCTGAACACGCAAACAGGACTGTGCCCCAGGAGCACAGCTAGTATGCTGCCGAAGGACAAGGCGCTCGCAGGACCTGGCCAGATCTCGCCCAGCTTAAACCCCTTCGCTGTGTGGGATCCTTGCGGGGCAGATTCGGGCTGCAGGCGCTCCGGCTGCTTTGCGGTGCAGGTAGAGGCCTTTGTGCTGTCCAACGCACCAGTGCAGCCTCGCTGGAGCTCCTGGGCTGGGCTGTGCGGTGCAGGCCTTGCTGCTGGCTCCTCTCGTGCCAGCAGAGGTCTGGGCTCCGCAGTTATACCAGCATCTCTCTTGCGTCTGATTTATGCCAGCTGCATCATTACTCCGGATAAGAGAGCTGACCATATGTTAAATTATTGCTAGTAAAGTCTAGGCGGGTAACTGTTACAACCAGCGTGTCCTGGCCAACCAGGGAGGCTTAAAGCAGCATGAATCTGAAGCCATTACTGACTGCCGCCCTGGTTTGATCTGTAAACACGGAGCATCTTTGCTTGTCTGAAGTTAACTAACAGCTTAGTTGGAATTAGAGCTGTGATGTACACAAACTGCTGAACATGGCATGTATTTGAGAGGTAGGCTTATGCTTTATCCCTGGTAGTGGGTGTGAAAGTGTTTCCTTATGAGAGGTTGCTAAAATCTGAAGGGTTTGGTTTGTTTTTTTAACTATGGGTGGCTTCCCGAATCGCTAGGAGGTTGGTCTGCTTTGCAGCCCGCTTCTGATGCGGCAGAAGTTTATTCCGGTCAGAAGGGGCGTCCCTGGAACACTGTCTAACTGGGTGGCCGTTGCCTTGCAGCGCCAGCGCCCAACCCGGTGATGCCTGCGGCGTGGTTGGGCTGGCGTTCAGTGGCCCCCAGATCCAGAGTGCCACCGTTCTGTTGGACCAGGACGTCGCTGACGAGAGGACGGCAGAAGCCGCCATGCAGCGTCTCAAAGCAGCAAACATCCCCGAGCGCAACACCATTGGCTTCATGTTTGCGTGTATCGGCAGAGGATATCGGCATTATAAAACCAAAAGGAATATGGAAGCAGATGCATTTAGGAAGTTTTTTCCAAATGTTCCCCTCTTTGGCTTTTTTGGACACGGGGAAATAGGATGTGATCGAATAGTTACTGGGAATTTCGTATTAAGAGAATGCAATGACATAAAGGATGACCTGCTTCATGGTTACACTACCGTTATGACTCTTATTCATCTTGGTTCAACTAAAGCAAACCAAGCGTAAATATGTTTTTACTACTTTGGTGAGCTGTTTGTTTCGTTCCAGAAAGCTGAGAAGTTGGGAGGAGCAGACGTCGTGCAGTCAAAGCCCCTTCCAAAACATAAACATCATTTTGGTAATGCTGTCGAATCTTGTAGTTGGCATAGCGTTCAGTATAATAGCTGCGAGAAAGCTTTGCGCTTCGTGTAGTCCCCTGTCCATGTCCGAACTGCAGGTAAATGGTATTGGATGGAATTCTGCAGTTGAAGAAAGCCTCTTTCTTCCAGAACGAGAACGGCTTGCACAAAGGGCAGTTGGAGTCCGAATAGCAACGTGCAGGAAGAAAGAGCACTTTGATGCGCTCTGTCTGTGTACGTTAAACAGCCCAGGAAAACTGCGGATGCATATGAAAATTCTGATGCATAAAATCCACCATTTCCTGGATTTTATTTTGAGAGAGATGCACAGCCTACCCAGACTTGAGTCCTATTTACAGAACTGAATGATTTTTACTAGAAAAAATGAATGAAAATCTTTAGAGGAAAATAGCAAAGTGCTCATTAAATAAAGATGAAAACACATAAAAGTACCTTGCCTTCTATTCTTGGAGAAAAAGCTCCAATTTAAAGAGATGATGTCCAGTTACAGGCTCAACTTGTCTCACCATCTTGAACTGAATTTCACATGTCCTAAATATTTGGTTTAGAATGATGCCTGATACTTTGTGTGTACCAGCAGTGTCAGTCTTTGGCTGTTTAAGTTTACACAACCAAAATGTACTGGTTGCCTTTTCTTTTAGTTTCTCATGTGACGTGATGCTCTCTATTATAAACTTAAATCCAGAGTGCTAGAATTGAAGACTACCTGGTATCTTGAAGTTCCTTTTTTTGCCTTTTATTTGAAATTGTGAGGCACGCAAGATGTGGCTGCGTTCTGTTTGTACGGAGTCTGTAAACAAGACTGGTGCTTTTGCATGTTTTCCCCATGGTTTTACATCAGTCACCTGTTTTGATCGCTGAGGCTGGAATGCAGGATCGCAAAGTTCAAGTAAATAAATTCAGCATAGTCTCAGTATAGCTAATAATATATAATAAGATCAGTTTTGCACCATTTCACCACACTTCTAAATGCCAAATCAGGCAGCTGGCCCGCTTTCAGTGTAGGAAAAAGAAAATACCTTGCTGTCTGTTGCACAACAAAGTAATGATATTTTGCTTTAAATCTACCAGCTAAGACTACCATTGGCAACTCTTTGCCCGTATCTAGTTAAAACTTTTCCTGAGCTTGGCCTAATGAGCTGAGGTAGAGGCACATCTGTCCTGGTGTTGACTGTTGGTTTCGGAGGGTGCTGAGCACAGACAGCGCTTTCCTGTGGCAATGTTGGTGGTGGGTTTTTTGATTAGAAGACACAGGATGAACTGTGAACTCCCAGTGGCCTTCTAGGGATAGGAGCCAAGGAAGCGTGGGTGTGACTTGGAAAATGGTTAGTTACTGCATCTGGAAGGAAAGGTATTTGGAAGCGGCATGCTTGAATTTCAAGAGGAGCCTCTCAGCGGGAGGTGGATGTATGTTTTTTATACCATAACCGGAATGTCATGTTTGGCCCTTTCTGTCTGCGTAAGCTGTGTGTCTGACAGGAGGCAAAGGAAGTGTTTCATTCCTGTAGCTGTTAGTGTGAGCTGCGGCTCATCAGCATCTCTGCTAGCGAGAGCCCATGGACTTGGTAACTACTTGCAGTAGATGTGCAGTCAACCATGTGTCCTGAACAGCAGTGCGAATGTGCCCAGGAGCTTCCGAAGCAGCAGACGACGAGCTCCAGCCGTGGCGCAGCAGAACAGGGAGTGAGAGTGGCTGGAAGGGGCTGATGGTCAGCGAGATCAGTAGCTGCCCTCTCCTGCAGCCGGGGGCACTGCAGAGGTAAACACAGCACAGAAACGATGCTGGGGCGGGAATCCCTGGAGCCTGCAGCCGAGCCCGGGATCGTCTCCAGTCTCGGGGTGTGGGAATGAGTGCAGGGCACCCCAGAACCACGCACTGCGTGGCTGGAACCACTACGCTGCCCCTCCAAGAGCACATCCCATCTCCCAGGGGACACTGATAAAATTGCAACGTCTGCGATTAAAGCGTTTTGCTATCCAAATTCATTTTGCCTTCACACTGTCATTTGCTCTTCAGCCACGACAACTCCTGGGTGAAATCAAAATACGTTTGCCTAAAAGGTGCACGTACCAAAAGGCAGTGCGATAATTCATACCTGTCACTCAAAAAATAACCGGTTTTAAAGTGGACAAAGTTAGTTAAATGAATATTCAGCAATTAAGGGAAAGGTGAATAGCGGGACTGCTCTAAAGATAATTATCTGCAGTTACAGTGCTGATGGTACGATGTTTCCAGCAAGAGAATATAATCCCTGAGCAACCACAACTGCAATTTGGTTGTGTTAAGAAAGAAAGAAAACCTTCAAAGTCGCAAGACCTGCAGGGAGGAGCAATGGTTTTGCTGAGAAAAGGTAAAAGACATTCTTTTTCCCCGTGTTTTGAAGATGAATAATGTTTTGTTGTATATTTTTTCTTAATGCATCTTTCAGTTAAGTGAACTGGAGGCTTCAAAAGTACAAAAAAATAATAGGCAAGCGGTGTGAAGTATAAGCCCATACTTGCACAACCAAAACAGCAATTACCAAACACAAAACTGTTCCTACAATTTTTATTTTAAAACTACTAATCCAAAAATCCCCTTATTACAGGACGTTTCTGTAACAGTTGTAAGAAAGTGAGAATAATTGCTAGTGAAGAGCCAAGTTATGCTAAATTGTCACCACTGTACTGCCAGAAAGCAATTTCAGTTAAAAACTGCAGAAAGCTGCAAAGATAGCGCACTTGGGCCTTGTTACTCTCTGTGTCAGGTTTGTTTTGGCCCGAGTTAAATTGGAACAAGGCGGTTTCAACAGATGACTGAGTCATTCTGAATCATGCCCCCTTGGCAGGGAACAGTAAACCGAGATACGGAAATGAAGCAGCCAAACTTTGACTTCCAGCGTGCAGCAGAGAAGGCTGATAAGAATGTTAAACCTCAGACTGGATTTTGAAAAGACGAGTGGTTACGTATGATTCTTAATGAATTGTTAGTTAAAAGCCTACCTCAAACTTACTTGGTGTCATTACCCCCTCTTAGTTTATTTTTGTCTTTCTGAAAGTGGAGAACTACTTTCTACTAGGAGTAACTCTGTAGTGGTGTTTGTTAGCTTTCACAGAAGAGTGAGTCAATAACTTTGGTATTGACCTAGGTTTTCTGAACCCCCGGTGTCTGGCCAAATACAAAAAAACATTTGCCGTTCAGATGCCTACTTCTGTTTTACTCAGTGGAATGATACAGGGAAAAAAAGTTGGAGGTCTGGAAGTTAGCATAGTTAGAAGTTACAAAGATAGTAAACATGTAAATTTAAATGGTCTTTTATGTTACAATCTCTGAGCACTCTGCAAACATTAAGAAATCATTATTTTTCCCGGTCTCTTATTATTTTTCATGATTATATTGTGAGGAAGATTTTGTATTTTTACTGTAGGAGTCTGTAGTGGATCTCTAAAATACATTCTTAATACGGCAGTTGTGTTTTGCACACACAAAAGCAGTGAGATGAACATCAGACTGTAATTATCAAATCTCCACTGGAAATTTTCCCTGTCCCTGAGCCCGTTTCTCAGCCAGATGCAGGTGCCCGCAGCGGCCATCGTTTGGGATGGGCTCTGGGGTTGCCGTGCGGGTGCTCTGCCTGGGAGCGTGTTCCCTGAGCTCCACGCTCAGCCGTGTGCAGCCAGGCGAACTGAGCTCGCTGCTGGGTTGGCGGGCCTTCAGGTCGGAGTTCAGACATCGCAGGACCCTTGTGCTGATCATTTTATGCCTGCCAGCACTTCACAACAGCGCAGGGTGCTTTTCTAAACAGACGACATAGAGCCACAGTGAAAAACTCGAAACTTTGTTTTCAAAGGAAAGGCACAAGATAGGTCTGGATTATTTGGAAATTATATTACCTGGATACCTATGTTAGAATTATTAGGAGAGAAATAGCTAACTGGAATTTTTTTCCAAGTGCTTTGATAATTGAGGAGAAAAAATTTTATTCCCAAATTGATGGGATTTGTGCTTGTAAATGCTTTTTAAAAAACAATGTATAAATTGCCATCGTTACATTTCACAGCTAGAACCTCATGCAGATTAGCAGGTAGCACAGACTTCTCAAAATAAATGTTTCAGAGTGATTCACATCACTGAATCAGTGGCAGTCATGTCACTTTTTCCAGATAAATTTTCACAGCTACAAGAGTTAGAAACAGCTTTTTTTAAAAGAAGCTCGTTTTAGCTGAGCTGTCAGTGTGGCAACAGCGAGAGCAAACACCAGTCCCCTCAAAATAGGAACTCTTCTAGAATCTCCAGAGCTGCTGAAAACTATTGAATAGCTTGAACCAGCAGCGAATTCTGTGATGGAGGATGTACAACCTGGATTTGAATTAGAGAGCCCTGTTAAAAAATGCCACCATTGGCTGCTCAGCTGCATTTTTACAGCCCATCATTTGCCTATACAAAAGTTGTGGTTACAGTATCATTACTGACATTGAGAGGGTAACTGGAAAAGAGTCTTTTAATGTATGCTGAAAAAGAGTGTTCAGCTGTTACACAGACTGATGTAGAGGTGCATTTAGAAGTGGTAGAAATTGGTTTTGGTTTTAATTTGGGGGATGGAAACAGGAGTATCTTCATGTTATTTCAGGTCCCACAACTGCAGGCTTTGTCACACGCCCTTAGCTAGCTACAGAAGGAATTCCTGGGGAAAGGCTTTGTGCAGTATCCATCCCAAACAGAACTGAGTGCCAGCATGCCTGTTGGTATCTCTCAAATTCTGTATTTGGTGCTTTGCTATCAAGAAATTGCTCTCTCACATTACCTACGAATTGTGTTGAACAGGTTACAGTCACAAGAAAAGGAAGAACAGGCTTTGGATAAGCACAAGCAGCGAATGTCACAGTAATGAAAATGGTTTGGAGTTTTTTTGACATCTTTAGGTGTGCACGTTTGGGTTTTTTTGTTTGCTCATTTTCCCCCAAAGTGCAGAAAATACTGCAGCACCTCCTTGAAATAAGCACACTTTTCACTAATCTTAACCACAAAAAGCAAATAATTTTTTTATTATTCCGTATAACCTGAGACACAGGAATATTCCATCTCTTCAGATAAGTATCTAGATGTCAACAAAAGGCATTTATGTCTGAGAGAGGCACAGTGAACATCTGCATCCTGACAATGTAAGGAAAATTGCCAGAGAATCATAACATAATTTAGTTAAGGTTTTTTTTTTTGACAAACTTACAAGTCTTCATTAATATCCCTGGGTTTCAGTATGGTCATGGTACAAGTGAAAATGCTTTATCTGCACTAATCCATGGTCTTTTCAGTTTTTACCGGAAATGGCTTGATGCCCTTTAAATCTGAAAGGATGCTAAATACCAAAGGAATGTCATTGAGGGGTTTGTTTTGTTTCATGTAGCAGAGTTGGATGTCCCATGTTAAATCCACAACCACCTCTGGCTAAAGCTCTCCCTCTCCCTCTGCGCTCCCTTCTAGGCACACATCTCCCAATACAGAATTCGCTGAACACCTAACAGGAATTCTTAGACTTTCTGGTAAGCTCAGTGCTTTCCCTCGCTGCCTGGACTCTGCTCAGTTTCGTAGCTCCTAGTTGGAATGCTCACAACAGAAAGCAATGGCACGGGCACTGCTTCTGTTGTGGTAAGCTCTCTCCCCCGTTTCTTCTCTGCTTTCCATTTTCAGATATCTGAGTCACACTATCAGAGCCCCTCTACTGCTCTTTAAAAATGCAGGACCAGGAGGAGAGTAATTTTTTGCAGCGCAGTAAATTGTGAAGTGGTGGCACAACATTGAAAGTACCTGTAAAACGGGAAGTGCTAGCAACTGGACTTCCTGTTGGTTGTCTTCCTGCATAGTATTTAACAATATAAATCAAAAGGCTACAGCACAGAGGAATCCTCTTGTTTTCTTAACAGCCATTTCTCCTTTCATTGCACTTTAAAGACATGAGATCTTACGTTTCATGAAAACTGGAGTCAAGCGGAAAAGAGGGACCTTCTTCCTCATCCCTGTATATACCCTAACGCTTCTTTAGACCCCAGTGACCACAGCCACAAGATCTGGCCCGCTGGAACTGGTGCTTCCTTACCTTTATTGCTCGCAGGACTACTTGCTTCATTTTGTTAGCAAGCATTGCTAGAGAGCATTGTACTATTTATGACATTGTATGTAGCGTTGGCTACCCTGTACTTTCTGTGCCATTTGACCACCTTAAAATGAATTTGTAGCCTGATCTCATTTTGACCTGAATGTCAAAATCACAAAGCTTGTGAACTGGAATAATTAATTTTAGAAGCTGAAATGTTCTCAAATGCAATGGGTTTGAAGCAGCCTGAATCACTAGTAGGATTTCATTCAAAGACAACATTGTTTCGGAAACAAATAATGCAAATGAGATTGGTAACAGCGAGTAACCATTCCACGGCTGTCTGGAAAGCTGAGCGGGCTCTAAGAGTTTACAGAGTGCAACTTGACTCCATTTAGTTCTTACAGCTTCTATTAATATTTCCTTCCTGAATTTCCACTGAAGATGACCACAAGACATGTCCCTCTTCAATGGAAACAGTATACCAGACTTCAACATTACTAAGTCTGAACGTCTCATGATTGATACCGCACGGAAGCTATCTAACAGCAGTCGTCTCTGACCAACTTCCGCTGCAGCTACGTGAAGTCTGTTGGGTGATACCGACTCTAGTGCGGCTGTCGGCACTGCTACAGATCTCCTGCACTCAGCAGCTAACGGTGGCGTGTCCCTGTGTGATGAAAAACCACCTTTATCTCTCCTAGCCTTTAAACCAAGATTATCAGCTTCCTTCAGAGTATCTGCTAAAGGTTTGAAGCCCAGAAAATAACATATAAGGTCAGTTACTTTGGGGAGAAAGCAATCTTTTAGTGCTTTATATAACTTCATTGGGAGCCTCTCTGGATCAGGTCCTTCACTTGATTTGGTGCCCTCAGATTCTCCCTTGAGATGCTGAACTTTAACTTGGAGTCTAACTTCTCTAAGCACTTCTCTGGCACGAGTCCTCAGAAGGGAATGTATTTTGCTGTTCTGTTTTCTAGCAGCTATTATAATACGGTTTTCTCTTTGACTTCTTACCTTATACACTGTAACAGCATGCCTTTTCTTCTCTGTCTTGCTGTACTTTTGTCTGCATCGATATAAAATACACACTGTTTTTTCTGACACTAGAATGTGTAGTAGATGCCCTGGGAATAGGAGGTTATTCAACATTTTCTTTGCACCTATATTTTCATACACCTCAAGATTTTTTATTTCAGAGATAAGAAATCTGTGTTCTGCATTTTCTCCCCTTTCTCTTCCTGAAGTTTTCTCAATTAACTTTCTCTTCAGTACAACCGTACAAATCCCATAGAAGGAGCTGCTAGGTGACATGCCATTATGGAAACATATCTGATTTTTGCTGGTCTCAAACACCAGTGCTAGAAATGAGTTGAAAAGGCAGTTGTTCAGTTCACGTTTTCTACGCCTCTGACTAACCAGAGAGTCTCTTCGTGTTGTTGAGGCAGAAAGAGAGATGGACCATGTCATTTGGCCTCTCTTTGTCCCAGTAAGAGAATCCTGTGAGGAACCAGATAGTGACAGACAATATACTGGTGTGATCACCAAATGGTTATGTGAATAAAACAAATAGATCTTTAGAGAGGGCAGCACTTGTTCAGCCGAGACACCTGGCTGGGTAGTATTTCCTGTTAGGAATGGACCCAATGAATAAAATTCCTGACTTCTAGTATCTGAAATATCAACTGGAAAGTTTACGGTAAGGTTTAAATCTGCCTCAGGAGTGAAATTTTCAGAAGAAGGCAAGATGAAAACAAAACCATCAAGGAAGGCGTCTTGCTTAATATTAGGGACGTATACCAAACAAAGGGTAAATACTCTGCCTAGTAAACTACTTTTAACCATTACCAATTTCTTCTCTTAATATTCTCTTTTAATTTGAATTAAAATCTTGTGCCAGGAAGCTGGCCAATAAACTACCAGTCAGTGGTACCTCATTCTCATGTTGTCTTACTATTAAAAAAAAACACCAAATAAACAAAAACCGACTATTGGCTGGAGAAGGTACTCTTTTTTCCCCCTACATCGGGTAAGTGTATCTGAAACAAGCCAAATTCTGGATATGTATCACAGGTACAAATTGTGAAACTATTGAATCAAAACAGTCCTCAACTCCTCTGGGGAAATCCTGTGAAAAAGGACAATCCTATCAAAAATTCGTATTACCTCATGCTAAAACTCCTGTGATTATCTCGTATTCTCTGTGCGGTGAAGAAAAGATTATTTCATATTTCTCATGCAGTAAAAACCAAAATTATCTCATGCTTCTACCCGTGCACTATTGAAAACAGTAACTTATGAAAAATGTCACGTATTCAACCATAAATTATAGTGATTTCTGTATAATTTGATACACCTTTAAAAATACATAGAAACTCTAATGAGTGCAACTGTTCCTCTGTATGTCTTAGTGGCAGTCTTCTCCAACGCATAAGCAAGCCTCCTATTTCAGCCTACTTTCTTCTCTCATCTTGCTTATCGCATCATCCTCTACAACTGCTGTATTCTTAGGGTTGCTCTGCATGTTGCTTTCCCACCATTCTTCCACGCTAATGCTTTACTCTGTTATTATTTCTGAAAAATAAACACAACACATGCTTTTAATTAAAGAAAACGTCCTCCCCTGCTTTCCCTATGGAGTCAAATCATTTAACTTTAAATGTACTCACTGTTGCAGCCATTGCTACTTGTAGTCTCAACCAGGCTGGCACCACACTCTGAAGAACTCGTCCTTGGAATGGAAGCTTTCCTGACCGGAACAAACAAAAAGGAGACAACAGGGAGAAACATAAACAACCCACACAGAGTGAAAAAAGTTATCAGAGAACAAACAAATTAATTGAACGATGCTTCCACTGAAAAAAGTTACATGGATCTTCTGCAATTACTTTCTAATTAACACTCAACATTTTTGAGAAGCATGTATTTGAGCGAGAAGAACAGAGATCAGAGGCAGGAACAGCACTCAGAACTACGTGGCTTCTCTTCCTGAAGTTAATGTTCCTGTTTGTCTGATTTCTCAGGTCTTTGTTTAAGCAATTAGTAGGGACCACAAAATTATTTATCATTAACTCTCTTAGCATTTGGAAAGGAAATATCAATAATGTCATATTTTCCACACTTTCCTGAGGAGAAACAGATCTTCTAAATAGAGCTGATCTCTTGCTGTCTCTTTTGCTTTAATAGTAATTAGACATCTGCTTTCCTGAGAAGAGTCATGAGCTGCTCTCCTTTCTGTCCAGTTTGTGTCCTGTGGTGATACAACTCCTCCACAAAGTCTGTCATCTTGGACAGCTTAAGTGGCTTTATTCCTAGGCCCTGTTGTTTTGGCTGGCTGCGTTCCTGTTCATTGGTATACGCCTATCTGGCAGGTAATCTGGCGTTTCAACATGGATTTATAACTAAGTATAGAAATAAACTGCAGATTCATTTTAGCTTTCCCTAGGGTTTTCTCTGTTCCTCTAAGCTGTGTATGTGGCATTCAGGCCTCTATATTGTTTTTAGATAAAAGCTGGCTTACATGGAATCTGTACAGATCAGCTACCTTTCTTACTCTTCCTCCAGAACCCTTGTGCAATGTGTTTCTGGAGAAAGAAGGCCAGATGGACCTGTACTGACAGGTGAATTGTTTGTAGCAAAATATGCCATTTGTTACCTCAGTAACAATGTAACAGCAAGGATTTTTGTGTACTTTGCTGTTTCCCCCGGTCAAAACCATGGGCTTTATCAGCACCATTTGGGGGGTGGTGGTGGTGGTGGTGTTTGTTTCAAGATGGAGAGCGGCGAGATCTGGATTTGCTCTGCCTCCAGACACTCTGCTCTGCTAACAGGTTACACAGCTCCTCAGCCTAAAGATGCACAAAAGCCTACTCCAATCCAAGGCATATTTTCATTGTTAAATAGCAATCATTCCCATAAAACCAGTTCTGTTTAAAAAAAAATATATATATATGTGGGGAAGTTTTACATTCACAATGTAAATATTTTACTGTCTATTCTGAAATACGATTGTTGGCATGATGCCATATCTTCTAGTGAATCCCAGTAGTTAGAAATAGCAATAGTTTTATGTGCTGAGCTTTTACAGGAATGCAGCAAACAGAACTGAGCAAGCTATTCAAAGATGGGGATTCCCCCTTTGACAGAGAAGCGACATTTATTGCTGATGAAACAACACATTACTGGTGAAAACTGGATAAAGTAACGTAGGAAGCTAATGTACTGAACCGGTTTTCACATTAATTTTGGGTGCAGACAGTATTGTTCTTATGAATTCCTACGTAATATAAAATTATTTTACAAGGCTTATCTTTGAGGAGACATACAAGCATAGTCTTTTCTTTGCAACAACATTCCTTGTAATTTTTTCAGAAAGTAAATTAAAGCTATTCACTTTACTACCTAAATAATTCTATTCTATCAACCTGAGACTCACTAAGGTAGCTCTACCGTAGCCTTTCCTTCAGCAGGTTCCTGCAACAGTGGGAGGGAGGTTTAACCCTAGACTACTGTTTATCTTTCCCAGTTCTAAGCTGCTTTTTTTACATCAGCAGTCCTTGACCACTGCTCCCTCTTCCCTCCCTCCATTCTCTACTGTTCCTTTCACTCAGACCTTCAGTTCCATTCCTCTGTCTTTATTTTGTTCTACTTGCCATCATTCTCACCCTCTAGCTATTTCAAATACTGAATAATCTTCATTATCTCTGATTCTCTCTCCTCCTTCTTATAGGTTTGCTTTCCCAAACTATACCGTCTTGATGAATCCTAGTACATCATCAAATACAGCATGAAATCAGCTTAACAGCAGATTGTTGGCAGATTGGAAAAAATAAATCCTCGGCTGATAAAAATGTGATGACTCAGCTACATGTAAGAGGGCAATTATTTCCCACTGTTCACCCAGAGCTTTTCCTATGCAACTCTTTTCTTTTACGGGCTACTTTCACCGTTACTTATGATTTGGTTTCATAAGCAGAGCAATGACATCATTTCTCTCCACCCTTGTATGCTGAATGGATTTGTTTGTAGGGAGCATTAAATGCACTTGCACATGCCTGGTCCTGAAATCTGCCCCAAGCAGCCTGAGAGAAAGAAAACTTGTGAAGGAAGGGGGGGTACAAGGGATGACAGGGACAAGAAAATGGGGCACTAATTGCCTAAATTCTAAAAGATTTTATGTGTAATTTTAGGGATTCACTTTCTGTATCCTAAATTTCAAATAATATCTCCTCTTCTGCATCCCTCCAGGTTGCATTACCGTTTATACTAAAACTGGACTAGAATCTTCTGCTGAAAGAGCCACAGAAATGCTTACCAACACACAATACGGGGGAAAAAACTCTCTGCTTTCTGAATCTGGGTCAAATGTGTTTGTTAATAAAGTATAGTAGTGGAAGCTTGATAGCACAATATTTCTCTTAACATTTTAAATTTAATAGATCCTGTCAAGAGGACAAGTCAAGGATGACGCAAACTGCGCTAATCCTTACAAGCCCCAGTTCCACCCTCTTCCAGAATGTTATGATACAGGTGGTAGACCAAATTTGGGGAAAAAAATTATTAAATATTAGTGACAGCTGCTAGCAATAATCCTTGTTTATACAGCTGAAAAGAGGGGAGTAAAGTATCCACTTGAGACTCCTCTTATAGGTTGGTCACTTCAGTCAAGAGATAAGGACTTTTAGATGTAAAGTTTCTTTTACAGATGAGTTCTGTAGCAGAAGATGATTGTGCTACATCAGCCTCTGAAGTGTAAAGGTAAGACAAGACAATTTTTAGCCAGTTATATTCTTTTCTTTATACTAACAAAGTTGATTGTTATTTTATGAGATTTCCCAAGCTAGTCTGGTATGTAAGGTAAGTTCAAGGGCAACTATGTTAAGACTGAGTTGCTGCCCTTGTTATTTTTCTAATAAAGAGGCCCTACTACTTGTTCTGCCAGTTAGGTGAAGCTTGAGTAAACTGATTTCCTATAAAGAAACAGAGTAGTTGAAATTCATCTTCCAGTTGTCTAATAAAAGACTTGCACAGACCTGTCATTGCTGGTATTCTAAGCTGCTGCAATTTGCAATGCAAGGCTCTTTGACCATAAAACTCAGTAGATTGTGTCTCCAGCCTTACCCTGATTTTACTGTATGCAAGACGAAAGGGATCTTTTAACAAATTACTCTGAATTCTTTGCTCTCTGAAGACTTTTTTTCCTCTTAGAGAGAAGCTTTACTTCTAAAGAAATACTGTCCGTACCTCTATGGGACTTGAATGCATTTCTTTTTAGTTAGTTAAAGCTGTATTCTATTCTAATAACTTCATAGTAATCTGCAAACGTTCTTTAGCAAACCACTGCTGTGGCGTTCCACTGCTAAGACAGGATTAATTTAAGTAAAATGACTAAGGTGGGGGGTATCCTCTACAACAAATTTTTTTTGATACAAACTCTGTTTTATCAAATGCTCTCTATCTCTTCTAAATAAATTCAGCTATGGGAAAAACTGGCATTCGGTGGGTTTCCATGACAGCAGCTGAGGTAAAACTAGACCAGCTATTCCAAAGGTCTCTTGCTGAAAGGCACTGATCAGAGAGGTTGATTTGGCAGTATGATTATGGGAGAGCAAAGAACAGAACTGCAAGAACCTTAGGTTATCATAACCAAGGAGAAATCCAGCATAGGAGTAACAGGAAGAGGCTGCAAGTCTGTGCGGGCCAAGAATTATAAGGGCTAGTCAGTTGCCTCATAAAGGCATAAATACATATTAACAGTATATGACAAAATGAGCTCTTAGCAAAAGTGCTGTACTCTAAAGACAAGGGGGGACATTGGAGGTTGATTTCTGTACATAAATGCAGCGAGCAAGTGAAGACAGTGAGTTTGCCTGGATTTGGTAGAAGTGTACTGATATACTGTACAGATACATGTACAGCACCAAACAGCTGACTTAATCCCAGTAACTGCCTACGTGTTTTCATTTGAAGACCTAATATGCCTAAAATGCTACTAAACCCAAGCCTGCAGCACTTGCTGTCTAGCACTGAGGTTTTCATGCTACTCAAACATGGATCATCATGGATAAATGAGTTAGCCCTCTGATTTGTTCCAGATGTTAGTTAATCAACACACGCCTGGGATTATTCTTGAACTTCATTCTTTCCTTAGTTTTCCTTTTTAAACCAGGAGCTGTAAAGGAATTGGGAGCTAAGGGCTTGGCTGCCAGTTTGATGCAGTAGAACCGTTTCTGATCCCTAAGCACTTCGGTGGTTTGCTTCTACTTCTCAGCCTTTGGACAACGTAAGGGTTGACTAATGTTTTAAAGTGTTAGCACTGACTCTAGGTGGACTGCAAAATCTCTCAGAAATGGGTGCACTACATGTATTTTTCACAAAGCAACTAAGTAATAGCTTAGAAAAGACAATGAGAAAACTACAAGCCAGGAAGCAAAATATTACAAGCAACAAGTTGAGACATCCTCATTAATTATGCTGAATAACCATACAAACCTTATGGATAATTCATTACATACTTTTACATTCAAATAATTAGTACATGATTACCAGAAGAAATTTCTACTTGATTAAATAGCTTCAGTACTCTGAAACACTTTTACCTGCAAAGGAAGTAGAATGCTCCAATTACAAGAAATCCTAGAAGAAGAAGTGAAGCCAAGAAAGTGGCAAACAGGTCACCTTTTGTTTGGGACTTGATGCTAGGCAGCAAAACTTCCTCACAACGGGCTCCTGTGTAATTCTCAATACACCTGGGAAACCAAGTTTTATTCAGATTAGATGCTAACTTGTCATCTAATATGAAAAGCACAAAGGCTTTGTGCTTTACTTTGGTCTTAAGTGGGGAGAGAACTTGTTATGGCATAATCCAAGGTTTATGTTTTTTTCACAGCAAGTTTTCTGAAGGGATTTCCACTCACCTCGTGCTTCTGGAACAAAGGGAACTGGGCATGTTGGTCATCAAGCTTATATTCTGATCCATACTGCTTTCATATATTAAACCATATCTTTCTTAATACATTCATTGGGTTAGCAATATACTTCACAATGGTGTAATTCGCAGTTAAATCTGCCACCTCCACTGGCAGATTTAATTAGTTAAATCCACCTCTTCAGTGTTAACTGGGTCATCCCACTGGTTCTCATCTTACACACAGTAGTCATGCTTTCTTTTCCCCCTTTCTTGCTTTCTTTTTTGAAGAGCTAGTACTGTCAGCTAGCTCCAAGGAAATGGGAATTCATTGAGACAATGTACACCTTAAATTGAAAAGTAGTTTATGCAGTGTAATAATTCATGCCAGAATATGTTACATGCTTGGTGAATGATCCTCTCTGGGAGAGACCTACCTAAAAGTCTTCTTAAGGATTAAAATGAATATGGTATTTTACCATGGTATGATATTTTATTAAATAAAATGAGTGGCTTAGTAATTCATATTGAGTCAAAAATAGGTTGAAGCTAAACTAATCTTCATTTGTTTTCTATTTTGCACTTCTGCTAAGTTTTCTTAAGGAATTTCTTGTGTTACAGAAAATGGAAAGCACTTCATTCAATAACTACATTCTGCGTGTATCTTTTATGTATGTAAATCTGCTTCTCTCTATTGGTATTACTAAAAATCTTGCCCCTTCTTGCTATTTCTGGCACTGAAGTCATAATAATCTGTGATGTAAGAAATTTCAGGCTCCAGCTGAGAAAAACGGTTTGAACTCCGTAACATACTTGAAGTTCTTAACTGCCATTGGCAGCTGCAAGGTATAATTTCAGATGAGGGATAAGAAGGCGGAGTGGGGAGAAACTGCCAAGAAAGAAGGATGTCTGGCATATCTAAATAAGACAAATGGATCACTGTGAGCATACCACCATGCATGCTTGATGTGACCCCCAGCACCGCTTTCCAGAGATTATGGACCACTATTTCTGTACTACTGGTCTAAACTATTGCACAAAGAATTACTAGTGCTTCTTTTAATTCTTTGCCTTTGGAAATCACATGGAAGATTTAGACACTAGAAGAAATTTAATTATCATCCTATATTAAAGCTGTGCAACTGATCAAAGCCACCATTTACTAAGGACAATGTAAGACTTTTCAAAGTTACCAGGTTTGACTGTGGGAGAAGGAAGGGTAGGCAGAATGCTCTGATTGCTTGAGATAATGTTCCAGATATTTACTGTAAGGATAGTGGCATTTCAGTGGCCTATTTCTGAAATACTGTAGAATACTTTTAAAAATAGAAGTGTAGTTTGAGTGGGGCATTGTTCTCTAGCAAGTGAGAGAGAAATGCTTTGGAGACCTGAATAGAATAACAGGGATAGGAAATGGAATATAAAATTCATAGAAGTATTCTTGAATACCAATGAAAACTGGAGAATAACGCAAGGCTAAAATGATACAGGAAGAAAAAAATAAACAGGTTTTGGCATCAAGTTAAGGCTCATGGAAAAGTTCTAGAGAAGGAGTGTAAAGGGATTAAGTCAGTAGCCTAAAGAGAAAAATGAAGCCGGAGGAAGAAAGGACAGTCCTTCTCGCTGAAGAGAGGTGCACGTAGGATTAGGTAAAAGGCTAGGGCAGAGAACTGTTGTGATACGGTAGAGTGGGGGGCATGAACAGTGCATGGAAGCCATATTCATGTTCTGCCAAAACCACAGAAAAACAATTGGGAATGCGATGACAGCATAGCAAAAAGGTCACTGAGATAGTAGCCACTTTCTACTAACACAAAACAGAACCAGATGCTTAAGGTAGTCATAAGTCACCAAGAGTTAAAAGAGCCAGGAGGCCTGAGACTTAAGGGGAAAACTATAACCAATACAGATCCAAGGTTATAGCAAAGGCAAAAAGACTTACGCTAAAAAAGCACATACAAAACTTCAACATCGTGGGTGCTGAACCTATTGATTCTTCCTGGATGTAACAAAAACAAGGTTTAGAAACATGTTTTCCATGACTTGCCAGATTGATAGTATCTGTTTAACGGTGTGCAGGGGATTAGGGATTACAAAACTACCCGTCCACTTTCTCTAGGCTGACCTGCTGGCACGCTTGCTGAAAGTGATTCATGCTATGTAGAAAATATGTCCTATGACCCAAAAATGAGGGAGGTTTTCAGAGAAAGAGGAAAAATGAGATGAGGTTATTGCTTGGTTACATTTAAATAAACAAAATTATAGCTAGTGTGACCCTACTGACAGGCTTGCTACAGTTGGGGCATTTCTGAAAATCTAGATATTCAAATATGGGCTTGCGCAAGCTTTTATGAAGTCATCAGTGCTGATGTACAAACAGGTGAAGGGCTATGTTAAATGTAGAAGCAACTGATGCTTTAAGACAACCAAGAGAGGGAAAAGTTTCTGCTCTAAGTCACAGAATCACAGAATCACAGAATAGTAGGGGTTGGAAGGGACCTCTGTGGGTCATCTAGTCCTTTCCTAAAATTGGTGGGAAAGAAACGAAGCAGACTTCAGTAATTAAAACTCACTCAGATGATCTGCTTATCATGTTGCATTAGCAGAGCTCTAATAATTTCAGTGGAGTTCCATACACAGTGAGTGCAAGCAAGACAGAAAAGCCTCAAAATGTTGGAGGAAAAGCTGTGAGACTAGAAACTCCCATTTTCAGATAGCATCCAGATTTCTGCGTTCCTAGATGCCTGCACACGCATGCACACACGCCCATGTCTCTCCTCAGATTAAATGAGCCAGCCTAGCTGTTGTATACAAACTTACTACAGGAGCTGTGCTGGAGACAAAACACTTAATGTATGTAAAGAAATGCACAGAATCTTTCAATATAGTATATTAATCAGAACTACCCATATCAGCATCAGCACAAGGTGGAGGGAACTAGACTGCGTTGGATAAGATGTCAGGACATGACCAGTGGGTCTGCAATTACATTGATCCTTTACAATGTGATCAGTAACTGAAACACAAGCCTAACAGCCCTCCAATAACAGAACGCATTACTGCTGTCGTTTGCAGATGCAGTTCGTGAGACGGTGAACGTTGTCTACCGCCTGTCTGGTTTAGGTGAGAAGGTAAGGTTTCTCTCTCTTCCAGACTCTAAGGTGGGCATCATAAGCAAGTATCTGACAGACTTTAAATACAGAAGTTGGATTTGAGTCAATTATGTCACAGACTGCTATTGCTTTGTGTTATAATATGACCTGCTCGTTTTCA
>Ga0181612_109541_pt1 | contig 21418 bp, 19 predicted proteins | sample HoacroProtozoa21_FD_119630 | JGI IMG/M metagenome (GOLD analysis project Ga0181612, IMG submission 119630) | Hoatzin crop microbial communities from Cojedes, Venezuel. Combined Assembly of Gp0051906, Gp0051904, Gp0051908
GAGCAGCCTGGGCTGGTGGAAGGGGTCCCTGCCCATGGTGGGGGGATGGAAGAAGATGGTCTATGAGGTCCTTCCCAACCCAAACCATTCCGTGTCCATGGCTGTTCACAGGTGTCCACCACCGCACAGATGCTGAAGGGTGATGTGTCTGCTGTAGCTGAGTAACCGCCTCTACAGGCAGCTCTTTGCACCCGGCCAGGAGTCCATCGGGGAGCCTGGGCCTCTGGCTTGCGGTTCCTGAAAGCCAGGACTGGATGACCCCTCTTCTGTAACCACAAATCATAATCTAAGCATCAAAAAAATTAAACCATTACCAAAGAGCGTGAGGCAGCACACTTCTTCACAAAGTAGCTGTTACCAGACAAGAGTAACCATTTGTTCCTCTCCCCCTGAAGAGCATTCCAAACAATGGTTTCTCAGCGGTGAGTTGCCGGACAGAATCATCCTCTGGAAAAACAAGTAGCACTAGAAGCTTTTTTAATTTATTTTGGAAAGTGCAACAGCGTGATCCAAGCGATACACGCTCTCAGCTTCTTGTTGCTGATGCAGAACTCTGTTCCTGCACATACTGGATCTTTATTTCACAAGGGAAAAAAAAAAAGTGGGTGTAAGTCAGACTTGCTTTTACCACAGGGAGACTGCGCTCACGTTAGCTGTAAATTCCCACGCTTCCCCATCTCAGCTTTGGTGATTAATTACCAGAGAAGTCAAACGATACATAGGTAGGCAAAGTATACACAAGAATAAACCACTGCCAGTTTATATCAGCAAGTAAGTTTACATCTACTGCAGAGGAGCTTTGAATGTTTAATGCTTACTGTCATTCAGCAGCTTTCCCAGGAAAAAATGTAGCTCTTGTCTAGTTTATTAAAGTGAAAAGAGCCGACGTCTGCCCCTCCAGCTGGAGAAGCCCAAGTCTGGAACTGCTGTGAGGAAATGGGAGGAAAAAGAGGCACACATTCATGAATGCAGCAGGTTTTGATGAAAAAAATTATTTTGCTTCTACATATAGAATAAAAAGGGAAAATTGCTCTAGTTATTTGCATATTTACGTTGTAAGCAATAGATACTCATCTAATAAACATACTGTACTTGCATCTTTGTTGTGACCATTCGTCTTTGAAAGGCTGAATGTAATGAGGTGAAGTTGAAAATTTCTTAAGTTTCTTGCAAAGACTGTGTCCAGGGAAGTAGATACAGCTGCTGCTGGCCTCTGTATGCTTCCCCCCCCTATACAGCGTGTGATTTCAACATCACTTACAGCAAAACTTTGTTGTTAACTCTAAGTTACAATCCATATATACAGAAATAAATTCTTGAAGGATCCGATCTGGACAGACCGTTACTTTCATCTTGTAAGACAGTGCTGCATTCGCAGGATGGATGAAAGAGAATTATACATTTTCAGAAAGCACGCAATTCCCCTGAGGATCCCTGTAACCACGGTAACATATATAGATAGCAGGCCTGATTTCAACCCATGTTTTATCGTTCTAGCAGTAAAGAATTGGATCCTATAAATACCCCCCGAGCCAGTGGAATAAAATACTGGCCTGTTACTTCCCCATTAAAAATAACGCAGGTTATATATTGCTGCAGTTTAACAAACGTTCATAGAAAGTGCCAACAGCAGTTCCATAATAAAACTGCGGGGGATGTCTTGCTTGGTAAGCCACGTAGCCACAGTGAAGAAGGGGAGAGTATTAAGATTTTAATGGATGCAAAATAAATATGAGCGTGCTCAACAGAACTTCAGCTTGAAATTAAAAAAAAAAGGCACCCCCATCAAATTTTCACAGGTTTTATTTAGGTGAACATACACATGGTCCACATACTCAATGAAAATAGTCATAAAATAATTTAAGAACGTATGTTGAAAGGTATTAGCAGCACCATCAGTATTGGAATAGCAGAAAATTCATGTCTCCGTAGGGCATACATTTATGCCTGGATAAAAATGCCATCATTTATAACAGGGGAGGGGAATGGCTTTATAGGATGCTTTCGGGAGTTTTAAGACGCACACTTTTTTTTGCTAAATCCTTTGATGATTCATTTTACAAAAAATACAACTAAATAAGATACTGCATAGTATTTTAATTAACAGAAAGAAATTGACATTGAGCTATGTAAAGCAAAACTCAACATCTCTGCTTCCACATACATTTCATTTCTGAGTAGAGAAATCTAAAATTTAAAACCAAAATATAGACCTAGTGTATTCTCTAAAAGACACACTTTAGGTGGAACGTATAGTACTATGAAAATACATATCTTCCATTCTGTTTAATAATTTACTTTAGTTAAAAAGTTGTGAAAGTCTCATCACAAGAAGCGTATACAAATTCATGACTTTACTAAATTAACAAAAAGGATTCTTTTTTTAAAACAAGGTTTAGCCCCGCTGTAACAATTATACAAGGAAGAAAAGAGACTACATTTATATGAAGGAATACAAATTTACACACATTTTACAGTGACTTATACCCTACACATCTACAAAATTCACAGTTATAATACAAGCAAGTACAAGGCTGGGATAAAGCTGTCTGATACCAAAAAAAGTTTCTACTTTTAAAAAAAAAGATAAAACAGGAAGAGTTTCAAACTTCTGCACCAACTTTAAAATTCTAATCAGACCAAACGACACTTCCTTACACAAAGGCCCTTCAGCAAACGCAGACGGCTTTCCTGGGCGGGTGGAAGAGCGAATTGCCCAGCTTCTTCTGGCCGCGCAGGCTGCGTCGCATGGTCAGCTTGCTGGAGTTCTTGCGCTGGGGGGCTGCGGACATGCCTTCTGCTTGGACACCGATGTTCCGGCTCAGGCCACGTCTCGGCTTCTTCAGAGCTGGGCCGGAGTTGGATTCTTCCAATGTCCTTTTAAAGTTTGCTGTGGGTGTCCTCTCTGCATCCTGGGCTTTTATTTGGCCATGAGGAGACACCTTGAAGCCTTTTTGGTCCGTGCCTGAATTTGCGGAGTTGGAAGGGGAGAGACTGACTGACAAACCATTACTGTAGGATTCGTGTATCCTCAAAGCCAATGCCTTGCTGCACTTCTCCTCCTGTGGGCCCGAATCCTTCAGGGTTGCTCCTGAGGAAGGTAAATTGCTTTTGGCAATCTCGTTTGGCAGCTCTAGGCATTTTTCTGAGATCATGTTGCTATGAGTGAGGGGAGGAATAGGCTCGGAAGCATTCAGTCGTGGCCACGGATCATCTTCTGAAAGCTGAGGGAAAAGAAAAAAACATTTAGGCATAAATGTCATCATTTCACCCACATTAGCCTCTGAGGGTGGAGACAGTGTGTGACAACTTCTCTAAACCTTATCAGAAACAGAAGAATCCTGCTCCAAAACAGAATTATCTTTTCTCCACGTTGAGAGGCGGAACCAAACTCAGACTGCGGATCGGAACTTGGTACTTCGCGCACACCAACAGACAAGCATTTTTTCAGTCACCCCAACTGCAGGCGCCTCGTGAGGGCAGACATGGAGTCTTTTCATTCCGAGCGCGGCTCAGACTCACTCAGCCCGCGTACCTTCACTGCTGCTGCTGCAAAATGCTGAGGAATCTGCACGCCTCTGCTGTGAACCGAGGAAGCCCTGCAGAAAGCTGTGCCTGCAACCTCTGTCCTGTGATTTTCATCAGGAGCATTTCCCACCACGCAGCTGTGACTTCCCTCCTTCCGACACCGTGATACGCGCACCCAGGCTGCCGTCTGAAGATTCTGACATCGTCAGGTGGCCAAGCACTAGCAGAGCAAACAGCAGCAGCACTCTCCTGACCTTTGTTACATTTAGAGTTCTGAGTTACTGCATAACCAGATTATCAGGGAGACCGACCAGCTCCTCATCGTAGGTGTCCCGACTGCACACAGAAAGGTGGAGCAGCGGACAAAGCCATTCTAAAACCAGAGTTACTGTTTGCTCTGTAAGTGGTGCGTTTTATTGCCTCTCGTTATGCTCTACAACTTGGACAGAAAGCAACTCCACTCCTCACAGCACATCCATCCACTCTGTGCAGCACCCTCATCCCCTATGCTGAAGAGAAGCTGCTTAATCTGACGTCCCGAGAACCAGGGGCTTTCTAAACTCTGCTCCTACCCTCAGCTACTCATCCCTTCTGCAGCCTTTGAGAAGTGTTTTTGCCTCACTCTCAGTTTTACCAACAGGAAAATGGGGACAATACTGGCTTTCGCTATCCACAGGGGGATTATGAAAATGATTATTTATGCAGTGCCCTCAAGATATGAATTACGACCTTATTAAAGATTTAATTGTGAAGAAATCCCTAGTTACTCAGCAAGTCCTTCAAAAGTAAATTTCAAGGCCACATTACTCTACATACCATCAACGTAAGGCAAATGACAATGACTTAAGACAGTAACGTGCTGAAAACTCCAGTGCAGACAAAGCTGAATCGAAGTCAGCATAATATCTCAGGTGAATAAATACATACTTTTGAAGTCACAACTCGGAACAAAGCCAGTTCACCTTCAAGAAGAGATCCATGACCGCTCAGCACTTTCGAAAAATCTAATGCTAAGGATTAATAAAATGTGCTCCGAAAGAGAAAGTATTCAGAATGGTTTCTAGCATCTAGATTTGGTTTTCCACTCCCCTCTACTCCCCTGTTGCTCCCCATGTGTAGAGAAAACCATTTAGATAATACTCTTTTACTACATATAGCAACACAAGAGGGCAGACCTTCATGGGAGGTGTATCAGAGGTTATTCTTCAACTCAGTTCTTGCAGAACCCCTAAGAAAGCTAGGTGACACACACAGAGCAGCTCTGGCGGCGGTACTTAATCTTCTCAGTCTAATTTTTGAAATTGCATCTCTAGCCACGACTTAGGTTTTGTGTTTTTGTTGTGCAAGACACCGTAGCTCCTATTGCCAACATCTTTTGCTTGGCTTGAACAGCTGAGACTGGATAAGGCTTTGAGAAGCCAAATGAAGTCAGAGGGTGGACTGCTAAAGAGTGATGTGACAAGGCCAGAAAAATAAAACATCAATCACCGACTTCATTTCTCAACAATCTAATCCATCAAATTTTATCACTGGCCTCAGGAATACTTGAATTAATTTGGCATTAACAATTGTTGCCAGCAGGATATGCAATTAAGAAATACTACTGTCTAATTGAGAAACTTTGATTTGGTCTCCATCGATTTCCAAATTAATTGTTTTGGAAGGTAGCAGCTGTTAAGAGCCAAAGCTATCCGTGCTTCTTCCAGACCTCTGAAGATACCAGGCCAGTATCCTTTCCATCGGCACCTCGTGGCTTCGCTGACCTGTCCTCTCCGGGCTGTAATCACTGCACATCCTCCCGGAGCTCAGGCTATCTGGGGAACCACCTCTCGTTTCTTTGCAGAAACCGCGATGATCCCTTTTCAGCAAAATTCAACAGTAATTTTGTAAGGAGATTCATTACCTACCTAATTTAGATCCTCTTTTTACCTGCAGCTTTATGTATAAAGGTATTTGCGTATTGTTTTGCAGACGGTATTGTCATTTATTGCCATACTTTCTTTTGTGTACTCAACAAAACAGGGCTTCTCCCTCCTATGAGCTTGACAATATCACTGCATCACAAAGCATCATGAAATAAGGGCATTTCCTGACCGTTTTGGGGGAGAGTCCCAAACGCCTCAATTATGTTTCACATCATTTTAATTTGAAGGAGAACACTGAACTAACAGCGCTCCTGCACGCACCGAATTTTACCCAGCAGGCTCCCACGAAGGCTGTGGAAATGAAAAGCCTGCAGTCCAGCCATTACAGAACCCAAGATTATGGAAAGCCGTTTTTCCTTCCACCGTGGCTCCTATCTCACCGATAAAGCTTTTTGTACTACACAAGCGACAGTGTTACTCAGGATGGCGTAGTTGCCAAATACACTTACAGATAACTACACAAAGTTCTTGTTTTACAAAAACACCATACATAGAGATAGAACTGCTACATTTCATTTATTCTGATCTGCCTGAAGACATTTGGTTTTTTCTGAAGTATTTCAAATTCTCACAGTACAGTCTCTTTTCTGTTTCTTTTCAACTTCCTTCTCACACTTCTTCTGATTTTTACAGGTACTCTGTGAGGACAGTTGGATGCTTGTTATTAAAGCAGAAACCTATATTACATTAGTACTTTTAATAAAAAACAAGTACTGAGAAAATAGGATCTATTTTTTTAAATTGGCACCACCAATTCTATTTTAATCCAAGAGGAGAAAAACTTTTGCATTAAAATAGAACTTATGCATGTATTATCAATGAAGACCTGTAGCCAGTCAAAATTTTCTTTTGGGTTTTGCACATTAAGCAAGAAAAAAAATAAAATAAGGCCTTATCTACACAGCAAACGCCAGTGTTAGCTGTCTAATGTTTTGATTTCTTCACTCTGTGACCACCTGCTGCAATTTATCTAGATTCACACGTCACACAGTTCACTGAATCTACCCGGATGGGGAGGGGGAATCTTAGGAAAAAAAAAAAAAAAAATCTATTTTCATTAAGTCCTTATACAGAAATGCTGCTTCCTGGATACACTGCAGTCAACGTAGCTCAACATGTATTCAATGAGTACCGATAATAGTTTACACACAAAACATATGGTGCAACTTAAAAGTTTAGGAGTATTTAAAACTAAAATATTTTTTCTCCACTCAAGATTGTTCTGGATTTTAAGCTCTTTTGATGTATTTTGCTGTGCTGGATAGAAGGGAAGGAGACAGAAAGATTGTGCTTGCCATTTTATTAGCAGCTTGTTTCTACCAAGGGAATGTTAAGGACTCCCTTTCTAATTTTTGCTTTCTTTTTACTTTGCCCAAAGGACAGTTATCCAAAGATACTGCAGAACATCAAAGGAGAGTTACTTAAATCAAGAGCAGCTGGTAATTACTGAAACAAACATCCACTCGTAACTACACTCCAGTTCTTAAAGAAAGAAAAAAAAAAAAAAGCTTCTGAGCAGCTCTGCTTTATGTTAATGGTTAAAACCCCTAACCTGAAAAAAGACCTTGTATTATAAAGTCTTTAACAGAGAACATTAAATCTACCAGAGGGAAATAATAAGATCTCGCAATCCAGAAAGAAAACATTGTTTACAACCACATGCGTTTGAATACATTAACCATGGGTTACCCTAAAAAAACGACCACCAAACAAAAATCAACCAAACCACACCAAGATTCAGAGCACATTCACGAGCAGTCTGCAACTCAGCAGCTGCACAAGCTATACAAGCAAGTGGCAAGGTCAGAAAAGAAACTGTAGCCCAACTTTGTTCTCTATGGAGATGTGGGGTTTGTTTTTTTTCTGTTTTAAACCTCTGATCCCCACAGTCTGATTCCTCTCTTTCAATCGCCTGCTTCCGATTTTGTGGGGGATCTCGGAAAAATTACTTGTAAGAAACAGTGCACTTAAAATTGCGTGAACTATACGCATGAAGTTACAGCAATCATTTCTTCTACATCAAGGAGGGAATACAGATCATCAACAACTAATAAATGAACAGGATTTTAAGAGTTACAAAAACGATGTATCCCTAAATTCAGCAATTCCGAGAAGTTCATACTTTAATACTCTGCCTTGGTGTCCCAAAGCCTTTTAAGAAACACTGTTAAAAGTTCATCTGTTTCTCCAAAGCTTTGTGCATGGAAGTACTGAGGATATGGCCAGGTGATTGCTGTCAAGTTACTGTCCTACAACTGAAATATATTATCTAGCCATACATAAAGCCTAGTCCACTGCAGTTGAAAAAGTAAAACAAACAAAAAAGCAACATTAAATAGTGGTTTAAGTTGACAGGCCAGTATTTTCTAAAAGTATTACTACAATCGCTGGCAGTAGTCTGACTACACCATTGCCCCAATCCTACATGTCACAGTAAGCTGCATAAAGTACAACTAGGGGAAGAAAAGGGAGACTGATACGTAATTAGTGGGCTCCACACTCAAAAGTGGAACATTTAAAACACTGAATAAAAGCATTACCTTGACAGGTGGGGTACAGCAGCGGGAGGGCGTCATGACATTCATATCAGGGCTGCTATAGCAGGGACTCTCTGCCAAGTTGAGATACAATTCTTCTTCATTTTCCAAGTTGCTTTTGCCATCCTGCACTGGGGAGATGCAGATTACGATGGCACTAGTGTTATCTGCACGAAGCATGCGTTGCCTCCACCGGCCGAGCGCTCTGCTCACCAGCATTTTGGCACAAGACTGTCGGTGCTCCCCCTTTACGGTGGCAGAAAGGGACAGAGAGAGAAAGCAATCAGGTCCACTTTACTTTATAAATGGAAGATGGACAGCTTATGTGGCACAGCCTGAGATATATATTCCTATATATCATGTGCTAAAGCAGCTTGATTCAGAAACAAAACAGGAAATATTAATTGAAACATATCTTTCTTTTTAGTGAAACAGAAATTTAAGATCAGTTTATGGTAGAATCCACAGATATACGAGTGCTTTAAACCACAAGACTGATGCAGTGACTTGCATGAACAGCCTGGTTGTAACACATCCTACGGTCTTTCCAAAAGTCTCTCACATAAAAACCAATAAACAATTGTCTGCATTGTAGCACACGTCTTAATGTGACAAACTTCATTTTCAGACAATATTTTGTATGACCTCCTTAGAGAAGGAACACGCTATCTTCTTTATTACTCACAGATACCATCCTGGTAGTCAAATTCCTCCCAAATGACAACCAAATAATTTAAATAATGTTAACATGCATGGTATTTGGCAGTATATGCAAGCACAGTATCAGCCACACCTTAACAACTTTCATGGCAAAACTACAGATATGCCTAAACAACGCCATTGTTAGTTACTTTGCATACATGTCAGATTAAGCAATTTTTAGAGGAAAAAAGTATTAAATTTCCAGAATGACTTTATAGCCCTTGCTCTCACCATGAAGTATTTTTTCTCCTCGTGATCCTGGCACATGGAGATAGCATCTTGAGGTGGGATCATGTTCCACAGCCCGTCGCTGCCAAGGATTATGTATTTGTGCTTCTGGGGATCGATTGTGTGCACGCTTGTGTCAGGCTCCGGAGACACAACAAATTCACCGCTGTAGAAGTCGTAGCTCCAGAGATCACCTAGCAAAGAAGAAAATGGTTTTGAATTGTTACATTACACATGAAAATATGGATTTTGGAAATCTACAGAAAAACGTTCCCAAGAAAACAACTGCCACCAGTCTCAAGTCACCAGCAGTAACACAAAGTAATTTCAGCACAATTACTGTTCTGCTGCTGTCACTTTCTGATTATATTTATTAATATGTAGCAATTGAAATAAAAACATATTGAAACCAACCTATGTTTGCAGGAGGTCTTCTACTCTCATAAAACAAACATTTTCAGAAAAAGCAGAAATGTAACAGATTAATACCTAGAAAACAGTGAAACCTCAATATCCAAACTAAAACCTATCTGAACAACGAAAGTTCTCAAACAGAAGGAAAGCCCTGCATTAGTGAACCCACACCAGGCTTGCAGATATCTGCCCTTCCAGTCATCGGTACAGTTTAAATCCTGGCGACCAAACCCTTCTCTCTTGAGCAGGGAACGGCGGCGCAGTCGACGGAACCAGGCCGGGCTCTGCGGGGAGGATCATATCCTACCCCTTTTCTCCCCACCACCATACACAGCATTAGACTTCAACGGACGCTACGCTGTCCTGCACACCCCAACAAGTCCTGCTCGTAGAAGAAAAAAAACCCCAAACCTCCAAACTACAAAAGCCCCTTTTTCACACTCGCGGTGCTAACTGCCTTATAAAAAAAAAAAAAAACACCAACCAACCCTGAGATCCTCCACAGCCGAGCAACAGAGAAACACAGGGTTATGTCTTGCTGTCTTTGTGCATGCAGGTGCCACACAGAAGGCACAAAGGAGAGGAGACCAAAGCCTTTCCCCTACTCGTTTCTCCTTCCCATTCCTCCTCCTCCCACAGCACCAGCGTCCCTTCCAAAGCCGTGCGGTGCTCTGTTAGAGCATCTTTCCAGCTGAGCACCACGTGCCAAATTCTGGAGCTGGAAAGCAGCCACAGGAACACAAGTAGTGCCTGGGTTCCAGCAGGAAAGCAGAAAACGAGAGCTAAAGCCTCTCCCTTGGAAGGCCTCATGCTGTGAACCTTTCTATTTTTAAATCTTTCTTGCTGTGCGAATGAGTTTGGGGTCACCTCACCAGTACTGATGGCCTGAACTGAGTCTGAACAACACACTTGAATCAAAACATCTATTGGTTCAGTGCTTCCTCCAAACCACCCTCCAGTCATGTTCATACCTAGCTTCCTGTAGTGAGAAGCCACAAAATGTAACATTATTATTTGCAAGCACCGGCTAGATTTTTCTGCACAAACACATGGCTTTAAAAGTAGAAAATAATTAAAACGTCGAAGTCCAAAAGCACACAGAAGCTGAAGAACTCCAGTTTAAGAGTAAGGTTCTGTCAGGTTTTCTCTTTGCTTTTTTTTTTGCTGACTTTGGAAAGCATGCCTGTAGCCTTCTTCCACATCCATCACCACCTTTTACAGATAATAAATAAGCTTTTTGTCTTCCTATTTCCTTCCATTAGCTTTGCCTTAAGCTATCAACCAGTTGAAAAGACTTTTCCAGAGTCAGGAAAGGGAATACTTCAACTCAATTACCCCACTCCACCACAGCAAGCTAAGATGGTCCATCCTCATTAAAGCACCAATTCACCTTCATTGCAGCAGCAGCAGCCAGAAACACATGCTTCTAATAAGTGCTAATTAAAAGCCAAGCCTGCTTGTATAGAGGTGCACTCTCCCTCCACAGACTCACAACAAAGCAAGCCAGCTGGCAAAAAGATCAAAATAAATACTGTAACAGAAGAGCTGAGCTCCAGCACAGCAATTACTGTGTATGAATTGCCACCAGAAGTCTTCCTGCACCGCATGTTCTTCACATCGTGCCCATCACGGACACAGCAGGTACAATAAACAAGAGCCTGGGATCTGACAACCACCACATCTTGCAACTGGCAGCAGCAATTTCCAACATGCATAATATTTCTATGCTTTTATTTGCTAGTTTGTTCATACTCATTTAGGAGAAATGACAAATGTTATTAGCTGAATCATCTTTTTATTAAAAATACTGTGCTGTATGATAAAAATAGCCCGGTGCTATTTAACTTTGGTTCATCTGCATATATGTCATCATGCCCATCTGCTGCTCCTCCTGAGACAACAGCTGAGTAATAATCCTACTGATTTCAGAGAACGTTCCTCCAAGAGGAAGAAGGCTCCTCATGCGGATAATCGGGAATATCACAGAGGTTATAAAGGGGACGCCAAGGATTATAAACCTGCTGAAGCGCACACAGAGATCCCGGGGACACACAAGAGTGAATCCACGCCAGACTACTTGATAACAGCAGTCCACATCTTTGGCCAAGTCCGTGTACAAATGTGCAGCTAAGCCCCATCGCTACAGTACTATCATCGGTCTTAACCAGCGTGGGCAGAATGAGAAAAAATCAGATACCACGAGAGGAAAGTAATTTTTCCTGAAAGCAAACGGCAAACAGGAGCTAGACTAGTTCGAGGACTCACAGCTTCAAAGACTAAGTTTATTAAACAAGCATTTTTTTTTGAAAAATGCTTTCTTTCAAATCATCTCCTGTAGCATCACTTCAAAGGAGCATTCCAAGTTCGCTGTAAATGTACAGTGAGAACTGAATCTCCATGAGTTTTAAAGCCAACTGCACTCATCGGTTATTCAAGCTCAAAAATCTCTAGGAAATGCACTATAACTTCTTTACAAAGTTGTACGATGGAACGGCATTAAAGCACAACCAGGTATTAACTGACCAACTCCAGGCAAGTCTGGAGCTACTGAAAGCTAAATGGAGCTCCAGATGTCACACACTGGGGAGGGGGAAGCTTTTGTTCTTTGACCCAGGAAAAATTCCACACAGTATCTTTGAAGCCTGAGGTGTACAGAAAAATCCAGATTCTACCTTCCTCAGCCTAGAAGGAAACAACCATTACTTGCGATTGCCCTAAAGCAAAGGGAAAATCAGTGTTAGTCAGCAGTTTACTCCCATAAACCCACAAGCTCAGACTAACCAAGCAGGTAAGTGATCCTTGGTAGAAGAGTACTGCAAGAAAAGTACTTCATTTAAAGAGTAATTCTCACAGATCCTTCAACTCCAAGCCAGCAAAGGCCAACCCCATGTCACTAGGGTAAGGCACTATTTTTTTTTTCCCCCCTAAAGGGCAGAACCCCACAGATGAAACCAATGCTTGTTCGAGCTGCTGCATAGATAGAATACTCGGGTCAGCTGCCTGTCTTTCTCTGGCCAGCTGGAGAGCACCGCATCCACAGCGGCTGAGGAACAGCTGACAAACTTCGGTAGAGTCACCTTACATGGCACCCTCTGTTACAACCCTGGGAAGGAAAAAGGGAGAGGAAAGTAAGCCAGAAAGCAGAGCAGACTCTTCCCTACCCTTTTCAAAGTGCTCTGAAATCTTTAATCCTGTCCCAAAGCAGACAGACAGGCAAGTGACCTTTTAGCAGACTGGGAAGCCACGACAGCAAGATGATGTGACACGCCAAAGGCTAGTATTACAGAGCTGGAATGCCAGGTTCTCAGACTTCACTTTGTGACCCACACTATTTTTGTTCCAAATTAAAAAACCAAACATTTACAAATCATAACAATCTTGTTCTCTATAAACTTAAAGACCAGGAATATTTCTTTTCCAAACAAAAATTGGTATTGATGTAGCTCCTTCCATATCTTCCAGAAAAATCATACCTGTTTCTTAGTCACGACTCGAACCACAATAATGCACAGACACCTACACAAAAATTACATTGCATCTTACAAAATGAAAACTAGATGTTTGAAATCATACACTAAGGGAGCACTAAAGTACTTTAGCTACCTGTAAGAAGAAAATCAACATATTTTGATATATTATCTGCTTGCTATTACCTTTTCAAATACAATGAAGAAAACCTACTTGCAACTCAGCTGCTGCCAGGAAAGTAATTGAAGTTACAAACAGAAACACCCATCGTGTAAGTAGACTGGATTGGATTAAGCCCAAAGCCGCCTTATAGCAAAAGTATGTCCAGAAGTCACATAAATTAAGTCTTTCATGCTGTTTTGAATACAAAAATATCTTTTGGTTTTAATAGAGGAAAGAAAAGTTTACTTTTACAAGCCAGTTCAAAACGAAAACCCAGTTTGATTAATCCCAGATCTTTTTAAATCCAAGTTTTATCTAAAAGGTCTGTTAGTACAAAGAGAAGACTTGCAGAACTTCCCTTTTTTCACCGCCCGTGAGGCAGCGCTCCTAGGAAGCGAGACAAACCTCAGCCTGCACACAGACAGCAACCACCTAAAACCATCCCGGCTGAGCTGGGGTGGAACACAGCGTCCCCAAAAGCCAGGGCACCCCGACCCTCCAGCCAGGAGAGGGCATCTTCACAGCAGGCAAGGACCAACCCAACGCTCTGCCCGGTTCCTACAACCCAGCAGCGAGCGAGGACAGCCCAGCCCGAGGGATGGGGACAAAGCTGAAGGCATCAGCGAGCAGAAAAGTTACACAGACAACACTTCAGGCTTTAAAACTCTCACTACTCCTTCAGGAGGACTTTTTTTAGGAGCTTCTTTTACATACTATTTCAGTCAAACCTGTTGGAAGAATGCCACCCTCAACGCTATCTAGGGAAGGAAAGCACAGGCAAGAGAACAGTATTTCAACAGCAAATTAAACAAATAAATGCATTTAAAATGAACGGTGAATTAAAAGCTGCTCATAAGGCAGCCTTCACCACAACTGCTCATCTCTGCTTGTACGTTAGCAAAATCACAGGCAAGAGACAAAAGGTGTCTGTCTCGGGCTTCAGCAGAGCACAGCGCCCGGGAAAAGCCTGCAAGAACCAGTATGCAAAACAAGGCGAAGAGCTCAATGGATGCCGAAAGCTACTCACAATTTCTGGCATGAACACCAAGGCGGAATTTCAGCCTTCAAAAGATAATCCCGGACAGCATTTGCTTCACTGAAGACATGGGGTAAAACAGAAGAATGCACTGACCAAACCCAGATAAAGTTCTACCTTTAGAGAAGAAGTTTTATTATTGCTTTTGCATGCTGCCAAAGAAGAGAGAGCTAGAGAGGCACGCACAGACACCTCCAGCCTGCCAAAGCGGGGCTGGGGGAGCCCCGACCTTTCTCATTTGAGCTACATGGAACCACACACGCCTTCACATGATCTGTAGAACACACAGATCCACAAAGTGAAGTACGTACTCAGCATTTAGTACAGGCACACATCTGTATTTTGTCTTGGGGGTGAACAAAATTATACAAGCTAGAGCAAGACATCCCTAGGACAAGGATAGAATCCCAAATGCACTTCAAGTTTGTCTGTTTTCTATAGATAAAATTAAAAATCAATTAGCAATAAAACCTGGAAAGTGCTGTGCAGTACTTAAATATAACTTACTAGTTTATGCAATTCAATGTGATTGATCTTCATGGTGAGGCCTACAAAGGAGCAGGAAGGAAGAACTAAGAAGCAGACACTGTGTAGCAACTGTGCCCATTTTGTTTGGTAACTGGTTTTAAAAAAAATAAATGCATGTAAAAAAAAATACACCCTTATACAGGCATCTAATTAGATCATCTGAGGTCAGCCATACCCTCTTCTCTAGGGTTTCACGGTACACACATTCAGAGAGCTTCACAAAACAATCCTGGTAGTAAGTTACTCTGGGTAACAGCTTCCCCATCACCGTCAGAGCCAACACTCTGGCAGCAGCTCTACACTGAGCATTCACTATCCTGGTACCTAACCCTTTCTAAGGTCAGCAGGAAATTCATGCTCTTATGAAAAGTCAAACCTGTATGGCAGAGGCCACTCCACCTAAAATATGGGGGCGAGTCTATTCTATTTCTACATAAAAAACAGGCAAAAGATACCTCGTGTTGCCAGATGAGTGAGTAATTTGACTAACAGGTTGTTGGTTCAGATTTCATCCTTCATTGATATCAAACCGCCTCCCCACACCAAACAGCTACAACACTGTGAGGCAATCCCCTACTACACAACCCTTCCGACAGCTGCAGATCTTTGGCTCTATTATTAGCTCCCAAGAAAAGAGGGGAAAGAGAAGGAGGGAAAAAAGTCCGTAAAAGATTTACTAGATTTAGACCTGAACTAATTTAGCAATAAGAGAGATCCCTTCTGATTTCAAAAATAATCAAGGCCCATTTCTGCCATCCCACCATGCATCACCAGTCAGCTTGATCAGGCTGGGGGACAGCTGGGGATATGAACTTAAATGGCAACTTCAGAAAACTACAAGGAGTTTACGTTCCACTTACAGTCAACCTACAAAGCTCAGTGATTAATCACACCATTTGTCTACTTGTTTCTACATTCTGTTTACGTTTCATGTTATGCCACAAGATATTCAGCGCTCAGATCGTAACTTCTCCATACTTCCCCTACTTCGTGTACCATCTTTGGAAGTTACACACACAGCCAGATTCTACATCTAAATTGGCTTCCAAAGATTGAAACTCCTTGTTCCATTTTTCCACAATCGGTTTAACACATGGGGACAAAACACGCGGGGACAAAACACACATCATCTTGCACACCTGTAGCCTTGTGCTTACCCCAGAAACAGGTCTAAGATAACGTACTTGGATAGACAGCATAGCTGAAACACCACCTTTCCGCTAGCGTGTATCTGGCTATTCTGTTATACACACACAGAGCAGGTTATTTCCCCTCTCAGCATTCTCTCCTCAAAACATGCACGAGTCTACAACGCCTTCCCGAGTGCCACACGGAGCTACTGCCTCCACAGGGAGCCAGTAACTGACACGTGACGCAACGACACACAGACTCTTCGAAAACACACCAGCAAGTTCCATGCTGGCTTGCTGCCCTGAGCATCTCCTCTACGGCATCCAGCAATCTGCACACTCATAGCCTTGCCTTACACAAGGGGATCCAAGTAATTTGAGTTACCTCACATCTGTTTTAGGGACAGGCATATAAAATGGACAGTTACCATGAAACTATGGGTGCCAGGAACTTCCTCAAATGATTACACCCTCAGGAAACAAAATGCTCTTCTCACCAGAATGGGTAGCAAGTCCCGAGGTGAACAATTCTGAGATTGCACGGGATTCCCAAGTATCTATTACAAGGCAAATTGGTATAAAGAAAAATATTTTCATTGCCTAGAAAAAGTCAGCAGAAGTAGCTATGCTTAAAATGCAGAATACTCTGCTACAGTTTTAAATATTTCATTAGAAGACTTAAAACCTGTATACAGTAAAAGCAGCATACAGACACTTTACAGAGACAGTATGGAGCCTAAATATTTCTGATTTGCTATAAAGGCTATAAATAAACATTACTTAAATGCAGCCACTACTGTTGTGAGAAGCAGTGGTAATAAAAAGTGCATAACAAATGCTTATTTTAGGGCAGAAAGACACTGCAGACAATCAGAACAGTAATAGGAATGTCAGCAGAATTAATCTGGCCAGAAGGACTTCTATTGCACCAGTATTCTTTCTGCCGTCCAAATACTTGACCAATGCAATACTTTTCCACAGTGTTTATTCCTGCTATTTCTAAAACCTCTGTTGTCCTCCTTACAGCGAGTGCTGGACTTCAGGACTGGATGGGGGACGAGACTACAGCAACGTACTCACAACTCCAGGTTTCTCTCCACGGTGCAGAGCAGAGCATCAAGAGACTCTTGCTCTCCCACTAAAAATTACAGTCCAGTCTGGGATTTCTATCAAGAACTGAGCTTGGACTTAGCAGAAAGACTCACTGTGGTAGATCTTAGCGGGATTGACTGGCGTACTGGTAACCAGTATACGTCAGCACTGACAGCTCTTCCTCCGCTTGGAGAGGCTCCACCGCAGCAGTGCTGTGCCAACCAGGGTAGCAGTCTGGGAGCCAGCCAAGAGGTCGAGCAGGCCGCAACCGCCTGAATGCGAACGGCTTTAGTCGCGGTAGGTCTTTTGTCAGCAGCGCAAGGGGCATGCTGGCCTCCGAAAGAAGTGAAATCCTGTTTCCAAACTGTGAGCGTCTGTGCGCCATCTGGGTCCTACGGAGCGAAGCAGCTGCGTTCCTTCCTCCAGGAGGTTTGTCATACCTCCTCAGAAGGGGCTGCGCAGAGGCCGCGGAGACTCCTTGAGCAAGCAAACACCAAAACACTGTCACATTGTAAATCTGTTTCTCCACGATCTGAAGATGCCAAAGCCGTCTTTAAGCTTTGATATCTGCTAACTTTTGACACCAAGATTTGTTAAAAGGTGGGTGTTCTCATTTCTTGGACCTGAAACTCTCCAGCAATCCTCTTCAGCCACGTAACTGGAAAGAGTGCAATAGGGGGCTAACAGATGCATCATTCCTTGAATTCCCATCTGCACACAAACCCCAGCCAAATCTTTTTGTTCAACTCGCTGAGAGGAATTACATCAAAAAAATAATCAAGCTATTTAGAGAAACAAAAAATTCGCAATCATAGGAATGAAAGACTGAAAATCAAGCATACACTTTCTGTAATCTATGAGGAACGTGTACCCTTCTGCGGAAAATGAGAAGAGAGGGATATGTTGCTCAGTGAAGATCTCCATTTGCTAGTCATCTATTAACTCTGAAGGATTTCTCAAACTTTCAAGTCAGTTTTAGTAACCATAAAATAAGCATCTAGCTTGCCTAAAACATGACACATAATAAAGATTTGTAAAATCCAGAGAAAAAATGTCCATGAAAATGAAACTGTATTTTGATAAAAAGATCACCGTTCAGCCACCTACCCACCTGTTGTTCCTTCCTTGATATATATCTATCTTTTACAATGTTAGTTATCAGTGCAAAATTCTTCTTAACACTGGACAAATCCATGTGAAAGGGTATCACTGCCTTTGAAATAAGACACAGTAATGCTACGCAATTATCAAGACGACCATGGTCCCAGGAACAGACTGTCCCCAGGACACACTGCCAGCCGATCTCGGAACACTGACAACACTATCACATAACTGTCAAGCTTGCCAAGAAGAAATTAAGTCACAGGACAGTTTTCACAGGTAAAAATATGCTACCACATTTCCATAAAATCAAACCTATACTGGGTATATCTGAGTAGAGAATTCTTCACTGGGGCAAAGGGAGGAGGGAAGGAAACAAAATGAACTGCAGAAGACTGGAATTCTGCAATGAAATTTAAGGAAAAAAACCTGACCAGAAAACACTAAAGCTCAGGGGCAAGAGGTAGCCAAAGGTTAACTTATGAAGTACTTCCCAAAAAAACATTCCTAACAACTTTGTTAGGTACTGTAGTATGCCTTTCTGTCCTCTGAACACAGTGTTCCTCAAAGATAGTTTCACATCACTAATACTGTCACAAAGGCAAGTTATAGATAAATCCTACACTTGACTTTCATCCCTTTGTCCATTCTATGCTGTCTTGAAAGAAACAGATTCACCACAAAGGGAATACCAAAGTAATTTGTATGCTACGCAGCAAAACTTACTCTCAACACCGCCTAGTCAAAAATTACAGTCCTATTATTTCAGTAAAAAAAAGAAAAATGTGCTTTCCATCTCGGAGACACATACTGCTTTGTACATTTTCATTTGCAACAGAAGTGAAGTGCCATCCTTGTAAGACCAACACTGAAAATACTTCACGTTGTAGGGCGAGTCCTTCACTCAACAATGACACCTTCTACAGCTTTATCTGAAAAACAAATTCTATACTGTACCAAGAACACTCTTTAAAACGAAGGCCTTGTAATCAAGGCAAGTGAGTGAATCCCTCTAAATCACATGTTTTGGTGAAAGAGGGTATAGTTCAGTTCTGGTGGCTTGTAGGCAGTGGTGTCTCGCTTCCCACAGACAGACACGACTTACCAAGAGCTCTAGCAACTGCCAGGAACGGAATCTGGTCAATGACGGTGCTGCGGCGCACGGGGCCATTGTGAGTCAGACGCGGTCTCTTCCACACGACACGATTCACGCCAGACTTGTTGATCACACTAAAACCGTCAGAAAGAGACAGAGGTTTAAAAGGAATGGAAATGAAAGCATGAAAGTTAGTTTCAATGACACAAAACCAGTTAAATATGCAAATATGGAGTCAATAATGACAGCATCCTCAGGGAAGTCCACAGCACAATTAAGCATTTCAAAACACACGGTATCACTTAGATCATTTCATTTCATATTAAGCCAAAGGGAAAAGGGAGAGATGAAGGGGAGAAGAAAACAAAAAGCAGGGGAATAAAAACCTGGAAGAAATTCTGGCTGGCCGCAACCACCAGATGCCAGAGTATCTTTTTAATCTGTGAAGAAAAAACAAAACTGAATTGGCTTTCCTCAGATGAGGACCATCAACATCAGCTCACTCGGGTGGAAATATCATATAGTTCCTCCTTCAGTTTTCTCCATCTGCCAACGTTCAGCAGTCAAGAGCAGCACAGTACAGTGGAAAAAACAAGAGAAAGGAGCAACCTTCCGTAGGGTTTTCCTTAGTGTACCAACATGAGGCAGAAATGAAAGAAACATTGTTCACAGTTGCTATCTGCTGAAAGTCGGAGATGGAAAGAAACAGCTCTGCATTTGAATGTTAACACCGGCTGTAAGGCACTGAGCGCTGGTTTTAGCTCTCACAGACAGCATTAGAAGGGTCAAAGGAGAAGCTACAGAGCAAGTACACAGGGCAGGGGAAGCAGGAAAAGAACAGAGAGAATATGAGCCATCAAGCAAGAAAAGGTAACAAAGCAAAGAATTAGCAAAGCTTGGTCCCAACCAAGTTAAGAACTAGACACTTAAAGGCTAACTTTTACCCAAGGAACAGCCATTGGTAATTGGAAGCTGAGAAGCTCTGGAACGGCCTCAAGATTCCTCATACTGAAGCTATTCAAGATGCACTTCCTGAGACTTCAAAGGCCTTAACAACAAGGGCATGTTTAGCTCCATCCTTTTGCATGCAGAGTGTGACAAAGTCACACACACCACATCCTAAAATCGATCTCATCCATTTGTACAACTAACGGCCACACAAAGCTCACTTCAGTCACTATCTGAAAGTAAACGTCATCTCGCACTCAGAGACTGTTACTAGGAAAATATAACTTTTAATGAAAGGTTCAATTATGCTTCCCAACTCACTCTCATGAAAGAGAACACATTAATAAGCATAGCTGCATAGTTCCACCTCACTCCTACCATTTGCCTCACAATAGCCTGTAACAGCCAGCCTGGGAAAAACAGAAAAAGCATCAGTAAAAATAAAGATTTTGTTCAGAAAAAAAAAATATTGTAACCATTCCTGGTGATACAAAGTTCCAGGAAATGCTTCTTTGAAGCTTCAGAGACTTTCAATCTCCGAGATACACAACTTGGAAACCTACACGTTTACAAGTACTAACCTAGCAAAACAGCAAGTTACGCTTTCTGAAATATCACCAATGCAGCTAACTGATCGACTTCCACCTGCCAGAGACACAAATATCTGAAGGTTAACGAGCTGACAGGGCTCTCATACGAATGATGTCAACAGGAAAACCTCCAGTGATCTCTGCCTCTGAACTGCTAAGAGAAGGAAACCGTGCCCATCCATCTGGTGCGGTACCGTGGAACGCCAGAACAGCGAGCTCCTGTGAAGCTACGCCAAGCGCGAGCCCTGAGGTTTGTCTCAAAACATTAGTGCCATCTGACAAACCCGCCTGCTTTCCTCCTCAGTCACAGCGAACGTGCGTCGACCGTAACTTGGAGATGTTCTAACATCTGCCAGCTCCTGATAGCAAAGAAATTACTAATGGAAAACCGTGTGTTAGAATACTGCATTTTAACATTTTAAGCATGTATTTAAACACAACAAATACAGTACCTTGTTTCAAATCTACAGTTTTTTTAACGTTCCTTAAACAGAAACTTTGAAAAGCCCACTCAACATCTGCCATTGTCACCTCGGGAACAATGCAGAATGCATGAGAAATTACAGAGTATTTTGCGTCAAAACTCCTGTGTTTCCACCATTTGACAAACCGGATATTCCGGAGCTCAAATCCTTATCTGTATGGAAAGGCAATTCCTCCCCTCCAGGTTCCTCAGAATTTAATGAAAAATAGGTCAAATATCAGTATCTCCAATGTGGAAGTTTTCAGTGAACATTTACAATTGTAGCCACATCTCAGATGCACAATCCACTGGGAAATTAAGGTTTTATTTATACCATAAACCACTAGCAAAAAGCACAACACTGTAACAATGGATCACTATAACTTCTTCCCCAGCAAGCTAGAAAAAAACCCAAAACATAGATAGGGAAGGAATATAAACAGACTATGAGATTCACCAGCTCGCTTGCC
>Ga0181612_148039_pt1 | contig 21417 bp, 10 predicted proteins | sample HoacroProtozoa21_FD_119630 | JGI IMG/M metagenome (GOLD analysis project Ga0181612, IMG submission 119630) | Hoatzin crop microbial communities from Cojedes, Venezuel. Combined Assembly of Gp0051906, Gp0051904, Gp0051908
AATAGATGATGTATATATCTAGATGAATATCAAAGCAGAAAACTTAAAAAACCTTGGCTGCAAGCTTTCATGGTTCCTGATAAGATAAACTTTTTTAATCAGAAAGGAATTAACAGCTCACTCCTAGCACAAGCTGATCAGATTTTTACAAATCATGAGTAATTGCATAAATACTAACATCTGTCCAAATACTTGCCATTAACAAGAAGCATGAATTAGTAAATGCTTGCAAACAAGACTGTAGCAGTGGTTCACCTGTGTTCTTGAAAATGAGTCTTTTTATTCACATCAGCAGTATGAGGCACAAGTTCTATTACTTGAATCAAAATTGTATGTGTATCTCGTGATGTAGAATAGAGAAAGTGTCCATATATTTCTTCCACGCTTCTAATACTTGACAGCAAAAACCTTAGCTGACTATTTGTTGGCACTTTCTTTACATTTCAGTTGGTTCAGAGAGACCAGTGTGCTTCAAGCTTATCATTTACACAGAGGATGAAGACGGCTACAAAATAAGCACGGTCATAGCAGCTCACAAAGTAGTGACCCAGGAAGACCCTCCTGTGCAACTGATACAAAATCTAACAGTTAGACTTGTAAGCATCAGGGAAGGATGCAGGGGCCATCAAAGTTATTTGTACTTGAGTGTAAACTGTTGAAAAGCTAAATCTCTTCTTGGACGGATTTGTGCAAGTGCAGTATTCTTCAGGGACCCATGCAAATCTGCATTGCAATAGCCTGTTTCCTGAGGTTTCCTTAGGGATCATAGAGAATTTATAGGAAGGCTGTATTTTTTTTGTAGTTACACTGCCTTTACCAGCTGCACAAAATTCTCTCTTGCATGACTACATTCCATAGAAGCAATTACAGAAAACTCTGTGATTCTTATTTTAATTTCCTTTAGTAGTTCTGTTGAGACAACTTTTCTTTAACAAGTAACCAGAGCATGCACGTGCAGTGACAGAGAACGCTATGAATGAGCCTGCACGTTCATCCTTCTTTACACTGAAGATATTTGGAAAATGCTATGATGTTTCTATGCATGCTGTATGCTACTCAATTGCAATAATGTATGTAATTTTATGAGAAATATTGAAAAGAGCATAGAAAGATTTACTTGTTGTGCATGTGTTGGGTGGAAGGCACAGAGAAATACTGGAAACCTTCAGAGTAAACACGCTTTGAGGGACTGTACACCTAAGGCCGTGCAGACCAGAGATTTAATTTCTACTCTTATCTTTTCTAGTGTTGCTGCTTGAGAATGTGGTGCTTTTATCAATACAGAAAAAAAGGTCTTTTCTTTCAAAGCAACAGCACAATAAAAGAAAGCAAAACCTGACCTCATTTGTTGGTAGCAGTGTTGAGATGAACTGCAGCTCTGACCTATTTCTCCAGAGTTACAATTATCTGCTGTAATGGTACCACTTTACTTTTTAAATCCCGGATTACTGTACTTAGAGATTGAGAGAAGTTACTCTCTTTCTGGTTACAGACCCAGTTACTTCAGGGGCAAACCAGCATGAAGAATTAATGAATGCATGTGAATGAGCAAAGGCAAGGCATGTGATCAAGTCATTATAATTTATTGGTAATTTTTATTTGAATGTGTTTATATGACTTTATAATTTATTTATATAATTTTATTTATATACACTTTTATGTGTGAATTTATATAAAATGTATTTCTGTATCCATATGTGTCCCCACACAGAATGATGCAAACTGAGGCCGTGTGCTGAGGGGATTTGGGGTTTGTTCATTTGTTTGGCAGACTGTGATTTGCTGAGATGTGATCAGCCTCTCTATGCAATATGGGAACAATAAATATAAAAGACTTTAAGAAATCATGTTCTTACATATTCAGAACCAAAACCCTTGGTAATAGAAGTTGACATAGCTGCCTTTAAGTCAATTTAATACTTGCTTAAATCAATGAAAGGAAAGTGAATTACATTACATGACGATCTGGTGTTTATAATTGGATTCTTTTTTTTTTACTATTATTAACAATGTATCCAACCTTACAAAACAAACTTCTTTTCCCCCGAGTTTCATATTTGTCTATGTCCCCAAAATGAATACAAAATATGTTCTTATGTTTTCTTCAAGTCAAATTTCCATAGTAAATTTTCAGTCTTCAGAACATATCATTCATCTTTTTCTGTTTTACCACTCAGGATACTGTTAGCAGCGTTCACAGCAACATGGCACTGGTTACAAACATTGAGTCCTGCCAAACCCAGTCATGCAGAAATCGTGAATCAGGTTCTCACGAAGCATAGGATTAGCTCTAAAACTGAGTTTCAAGGAAAAAAAAAAAAAACACAACAAAAACAACTCATATCTTTTCATTTACCCTCTGCTTTCTAGCATATTTTAAAGTTTACCCCAAACCGTAACACTGACAAAACACTTAACACCACGGCTCTTACACAATCGTATGCCAACTGCTATAAATGTAACGCTCCACTATCAACAAGAATAGTACATAGTCAATTCAGGCCATTCACTTCACATAGGTTAGACTTAATTTATTCAATCCTTTTATTTTTGTCTGCCTGCAGTTTAATGGAAAATCATTCCCTTTTTTGGTCACAGGTCTGCTCTATACAAGGTGATCAAATAAAATGGTTGTTCAGGGCTTGGTGTTGCCCTGTTGCCTTTCATCCCTGGCAGTAAGATGCTACAACCACTAACCACAGAATATATGAATTTTAAAGAGAGAAAGCCTTGCAGTGATTGCAGAAGGCTGAGTTCAAGCAAGGATAAGAAAGTAAACTATCACTTGAATTCCTCTTCATGAGGGGCCTCATTTGTTTTTTGATTCCTATGCGAAGTCATTAAGGTTTGCTGCGAGGGGAATGGTACTCGATGCAGTTTGGAGGAAGACATTTATGGCACCATCCCTGAAGGGCTGACACTCAGGCTAAGCATCTGCTAGCATCAGCTAAATATGCAGGGGAGAAAATTTGGAGAAGCATTAGGATAAGCTTTGGCCAAGGCAGCTGAGAAAGATGAAAAATTTATGCTGTTATTTAAATTACTTAAATTAATTTTATATCTTCTCCTGTCCTTTTCCATCAAGGCAGCAAAGAAGGGATTCACATTCCACTAATGGAAAGTTTTGGAACAGAAGATACTGCCGTGGTTTGCCCAAAAATGAGGCAGAACATTTTCATTACTCCTGAGTGACATTTATTGAGAACAGGCAAAAGGTGGGTGCATTTGAAGTGATGAGAGAAATACATACATGTAAATAAAAATTAAGATTTAAAATTATAGAAAAAAAAGTTATATAACTAGAAAGAAGATCTATAAAAATGAGGACATACACTAAAATCTCCAACACTAACTGTAAGAATAAAACAAACATCTTCCTTGTTCTTGGAACAAAACAGTTTGGAAAATACACCAGAAAAGGCAGATGAATAATCTATTCAGTCTTGGGTCTCATCTCTCCAGGGAATTTCAAGTACTTGGAATCTTGTGGCTCATGGCATAGCAATAATATGCATTTCTTAGATAGACGGGACTTTTCTATCATTTTCTTCTTCTTTTTGTCTGTGTACAGATTTTTTGTGATAGCTAGATACATACATTACGATGTCTTCCACTATATAATCAATTACATCGTTATTATGGTTATTATTATAATCAATTACTTTGCTTCCCAGTAAAATATGTAGTTACTTTCAAGGTCAAGACAATTTATAAATGTCCAATATTTAACAATTGCTCAACATATATTCAAGTAAAGTTCCTCATAATATCAACAGAGATCTTGATAAAGACTTTAAATTGTAAAGTTTGTTCTAAAGATTTCATGACTGATAACAATTTCAATTAGAAGAAACAGACGTTCAACCCTATCATCTAGTTGGACCAATGTCTCTTATCGGAGACATTCAGAGAATAAAACAACTGCATTGTCAGTCACTCTGTAGATGCTACGGACTCCAGCTGAATACAGCATATTCCGAATACTGCCTGTATTCAGAATAAAACACAGATATCGGAATGAAGGCTGTGCTGAAGAGAATAGCAACAGCAAACATCTTTTTAAGTTTCAGCCCTTCAGAAGTATCGCCCATGTCCAAATCAAACAAGGCTTAGTCTCAGCTAAATTTCACCTGCTGTTTCATGTCTGCTACGAAGTGTACTTCTCAAGTATTTTATCCTCCAGCAATGTAATAGAGACAGATGGACAGTCAAAAATATATGTATCCATTTGTATAGATGTAATATAAGTACTAATTATGTCTTACATGATGCAATGTTTAAAAACTAGGTAATGTTTCTAGATCATACATAAAATTCTGGATTATGAAGTGTATCCCACAGACATTTTTTCAGCTGTTTATCTCATCTTCCTAGAACAAAACACTTTGCTACAAGGAAGTTGTAGCAATAGCAATTCCTTGCTAAGAAAAAATATAAACATATCTTTTACCATGTAGCTTAATTTGGTTTTCATGATTAAAAACTTAGAGTAACTTACTATTTGTATTTTGACATCACTACATCTTAAAGACAAAAGCAGATGAAGTTTATAAAGTAGTAAACAGTTTTTCAGTTTTGAATCGGATCTCAGAATATGAAATTTTGAACAAAATACGGAAAAAAATTGCAATTAACATTTAAAACCTGACCAGTTCTGTAGTCAAATGCTGATTAAAAACCAAAATGTTTATTATCTGAAGCATGTGTCCAGCTCTCCCCTCTTCTCACATTTTCCCTACTAGCTCAAATGGTAGATTTGGAAGAAGAGAAAATAAATTTTCTCTTCACCATCTGTTATCTGACATTTGAAAAAAGTCATTGTTTGACCAGTAATGAGACACTTGGCAGCATTTGGGCTATAAATCATTAGCCTCTAATTTGCAAAGCTGGTGCATTTTTAAAGGCAAAACAGATAATGCCCTATGTAGAAATGGCCACATTGCCCAAGACACAGAGCCTCATCTAAGCACTAAAATACAAAACAGATGGAGGAAACCTTCCAAGGGAATATACATAGGGAAAAAAAATTGCTGTGAAATGTAAGGAAAGAAAACTCTGCCAAGCTCAACAGGACTATAGAAAGCGTTAATGACTCAAGGATTATCTTTTCCAAAACTAAATGAAAGACACAACTGTGAAGAAAGATGTTTTCGTAACACAAACATCTAATCAGGAAATGGCATATACCAACATGGGATTATCCCCGAAAGATGAAATTGGAAAGGATTTCCCATCCTAGTTACATCAACTTTCTAAGGATCAACTTTAGACATAATATCCCAAAGCTGACTTGACAACTTCACAGAATAAGGAAAAAATAAAACATAAAAAAACAAAAACAGATGTTTGCTGTTACAGGAGACTTCATATTAATGAATCATATGCATTATATAAGCAAAGGAGGAAAAAAAAATAAGGACCATCTGAAGGCCATGAAACAGATCTCTGTTGTGCTAGGCATTGTGAAAACACGGAGTATGAGACAGCTCCTGCCTCAAAGAGTTTAAGCTATAAATAGAAATTGGGTGGGGAAAGTGGTAGAAGGCCAAGTCAAGGAGAAAGGTGTTGTAGCAGTAAAACCAAGGGACATTGGGGCTTGTTTCCACTGCTCCAGGGCGGTTTACCTGGGAGGGGATTATAAGGTGCAATGGAAGGGAAATGAGAAAGGAAAAGATGACTGGAACCACCGCAGAGGACAGACGAGAAAGGGCTGTGGGATCCCAGAGTAAGGCAAAAGAAAATTGCTGGCCTTCCTGAGATGGCGGGGCTTCAGCCAGGGCTAGAGGAAGTTTGCTGAATATCCAAAGTGCTGGCTTTTCTGGGTGTGTGGCTGCGACCCAGGCTGGGGCCTCTGCCTGGCTTCAGGCTCAGGCTGTCACAGGGGATGTGCGATGATGAGGAAGGAAAGTACTAGCTGGGTCCTATCTGGTGTGAATTTTATGTTAATCTGATGATGGTCATAGGGATTTGTGGTGCTATGATATATCAGAAGGTTATTGATAGACGGATGGACAGATAAAGATAGATATTTTTTTTTTTGGCAGGAATAGAAAAGGTAGATCTCATTAACTGCAGTAGAATGTGATTTCAACAAATGTAAACAGCATTTGGGTAAGAAATCTGTGAATAATTTTTGTTGCTGTTTCTGCATTCTGTGTCATTTGCTCATAAGAGATCATTAACGTGCCTTAACATTGTCAAAGAGTACAGGCTCTGAAGGTTACACTTTGAAGCCTGTGAAGGTCCCCTCTAAACCCACACTTTCCACACACCTAAGGCACATATGAATGCATCTTGGTGTTCTCACCTGCTCTGCTATGGGGGTACAAACATACCCTCTTGTATTATTAGATTAGCAGATCACTAATTGTCAGCACCTTATAAAGAGACTTGCACAATGAAGAAACATTTGCATTACACTGACCACAGGAATCTCTGCGTGTGTAAGAGTGAACCGGGCCCCCTGAACAGAAGAAGTGACTGTGTCTTTCTGTTATTGAACGTCCGTACACTACATCAATGAAAATGGAATATGTTTCTTCTTCAGACATCCAAAGCAAATAGAGTGGGAGGGAGGAAAATACAGATCTTTGCCCTCAGGGCTGTGTTAAGAAGGTGCCAGGACTCAGTGACTGACAGAGAAAATGGCTCTACAAGTGGAGGTTCGTTCTTCACAACAGTCACCTCCTTCTCCTTCATTGATAAAGCGCTCTGTAAAGGATTAGTTTTAGCTGTTTGGCTCTGGGCAAAGAAAACGTAGTGCATAAGCTGTGTAAAGTCATACACTGTTCAGAGAGGAGCCGTGCTTTGCTTAGTCACAATATCTTAACTGTCTCTTGCTCTGAAAGAATAATTTTCTACTTTTTTTTTTTTTTCTTTCTACCTTGGCTGTGGCTCTCCTCTCTCCTTCCTTACTACAGTTTTTATTTGGTTGCTCACGGGGGAAAAGCAATAGGTAAGAAAAGCCTAATTGAGGCAAGATTAATGCAGTTCCACTGAGAATAAGGAAAAGATTTATTCTCTCCCTCCCTTCCACATATGTCTTGTTAGGAACTCGGCCTCGCCTAACATATGTACGTTTATTCATCTACTTCCTTCTCGTCCTCTGGGAGAAGCTTATCTCATGGAATTTATTGACTTGGCTGCCTTGTTTGTATCCATGTTAATAGTAAGATGTATTGAACACTCACATATTAGTCTTACTCTCAGATGCGAGTGAAGGGGGTTTATCTATGCTGAAAAATATGTACATTTGGCTTGCCGTAACTAGGAGTTACCGTAAAGAAAATGTTGAAATTGGAGACTCTGAGCTGGCAAGAAATGTAAAGGTTTGAAAGAGTGGAATCCAGCAGAGCTGCTGAAATAAAGCATCTAGTTCAGAAGAAATGGGCAGCCTTGTGATCCTGCTCTATGATTTTCTTTCTCTTAGCTGACTCTCGCCTTGGGCTGACAACTTCAGCTAATGCTGACAAACATTAGCAAGTGATGGAGGAAGGAAATATTTTTTTTTAATAACTATTTGATGAAAGGCTGTGAGAAGAGATGAGGAGAACATAGGAGTCCGATTCAATTTATATATAATTGACTCGGGCAAGAGGAAGGAGCTTGGGCCGAGCACTGCATGCGTTGCTTTCTTGCTAACCTTGTACTCGAGACTCTGGTATATCAGAAGATAGTTCTATGGTTCTTTCTGGAAGGACAGCTTTGAAGGTCACCCCGTGGCATCACTCTAAAATTTTGCTCTGTCCAAGGGACAGACTCTTACATCAGCCCAGAAAAGGAATGTCTTTCCCCATCATCAGATTCAAAACCCTGCCGTAGACATTAATAAGCTCAAAACAGGCACTAGACCCTTTTACCAGACAGCTGTATTTACTGAAATCATCTACATGTTTCTATATTCAAAATGAAATTTTCATTTTTACTTTTCAGAAGAGGAAGTCTGCTGTTCTGTGCTTTCTAATATGCAACCTACCCTTGATATTTCACGACTTCTCACCTTGCTGAACACATAACTCCTGGAAACAGAGTGCTGTTGGGGTGGTGTGAGGGATAACTCCTGTTACTGCTTCCCAAAGTGGTCTGAAACTGCCACGGACAGCATAGGGACCAAGAGTACATTTTAAAAGCTTTCAGTGTTTCAACTCTGCTTGCCACATACATATTTTTGTGTCCTTTGTTTCTCTTCCTTTCAAGGGCAAATTTTCACTTATATTCACTGCTATCACTTTCTCCTTCTTCTGCTATGTGTGTTGGGAACAAAGGTTGTGCTGTTTAAAGGAGCAGCCTGACTTCCAATGAAATGAAAGTAACAATATTTATCTTGCTTTATTGTGACTTTCATTTCTTTCAAAGCCAGGCTACTTCTTAAACCTGCAGTTTTCTTTTTCAGCCCAAGCTTGTGGTTTTGGGGATGCCTACTAAAAGTTTTTTTTATGAAGTTCTCAATTGTTTGTCACTTTCTTCAGTTTAATTCTTTTTGTCACACCTTATTTTGCATAGAATTGGTTTTGGCTAGTAAAACTGTCTCTTAAACACCAACTAAAATACACCATTATTCAGTGTTGGAAATGGCTTTTTGAATTTGGGGACTCTTCTATAATCTGTAGAAATCCTAAGGCTATTTCAGTAGTAGAGGCCTGAGGCTGCCATCAAACGGTAGATAGGTACTTACTCCTACTCTTAGTGCTCAGGGATGTTCTTGTAGCAGAAACTAATGATGAATTCCTCTTCGTGCTTCAGTTTGTAGAGCTTTGTTCAAGACAGTAAGCGTCCATTTTGTTGTAATCTCAGGACATGATTACAAACATTTTTTATAGGGTACTGATATTATTTTCCTTTTACCCACTTGATTCTGGCTCCAACCAGTGATTTAACAGTCCATTTGTAAAGAAAAGAACCAAACAAAGAATGCCCCCAGCCCCAGCCAGATGCAAGTGATACTAGCTAAAATGGATGCACACTATGATAATACAAAATTCCATTTGTTTTTATTTATCTGCTGCAATAGATTTCAAGTACGTCTTCACTTTTGCTAAGTGATTCCTTGGCATTTTTCTTGTCATCTTGACTCCTGCTAAGTGATTTTTGCTCTCTCTTTCCTGTTTCTACTTTTCTATTCTGTGTTGGCTTAACGGTCTCCTTACCAGTGTACCCTTGGTTCACCATCCCATGAGAACTATCCACGACTCCTTAAAACTTTTTACACAGCCAATGGTGCACTTACGGATTTTTACTTTTTCTGTGGAACAGGGAGGATTTCTGATAGGATCCTTTAAATATTCTTTTCTTCCGTGTTCTTCTGAGCTATCTGAAATTTTATTGGGTAGTTATGAGACCATAAATGCTGATGTGCACTATTATCCATACAGATTTCCCTGTTAGCTCCAGAAATGTAACACTTCTATACACCGACCACATGTCCTTGTTCAAGGAAGACCATTCATACTCCTGCTGGTTTATTTTTTACTGAAGAAGCTAAAATTAATCTCAGTTCAGTTGTAAAACACACTGAACTCTTTCAGGTTGGGATGCTCAGCAGTCCACGGCTGCACATTCTAAATCTCTGCACTCCAATCCCCCAGGTCAGCCTTCTGAGATACTTTCTGCACAGCCTAAAACCAAGTCAAGAAAGCAAACTCGCCCTGTGCATGTCTTCATTCCCTTCAAAACTCCTATTATTCAGTCTGTTTGCTGCGGACTAATTTTCTGTCATTTGTTTGATTCCCTATATGAGCACACTGATCACATTTAATACCTTTTGGGGAAAGCAAATGAGCTGGTATTTTGGGACTTATTTCTGAACAATGATGTTCATTTTAAATAAGAAAAATCTGCTGCTGCAAGGAATTAGCGATTGTTTTCAGCTCATGAATAATCAGCAGTATTTGAAAATTATTTCCACGGATCCATCTCCAGATAAAAAAGTGGCATTTCTCCTGTCAATCTGAGATCAATGCAGAGAATTTGTCTTAATCCTTCCCAAACCATTCAACCTCCAAAACTAATAGTCGCAGCCAGGCAGTTGGCAGGTGGCAAATACCAGCCCTGGGGGGGTTGTGATGACTGTGAGTAAGCAATTTTACTGCTCAACAGATCACCAAGAGACGTTTTAACCTTAGCAATTATTTTTCTCAAGGTCAATGACATCATGAAAGGAGCCAGAAACGTATTTCTTTGGACAATTATAAGCAGAGATTTCTCTTGACCTTGATGTTTATAGGGTCCCAACCATCAAGAGGCTTGCAGTGAGAGGTTATATGGGTCTCCAGAGCAACCCTGCCAAAAGTTTGGAAAAGTTCCAAAATAGCAATAATGCATGATTTCATTGTGCATGGCTAATTGTTTTTCCTGAAAGAAAATCTCATGTTTGGCAGGTACCTTTGTAACAGAGAGATAGCAAGGGTGGTTTTAAATCCCTGAACAGCTATTATTGCACAATCAAACTTTGTAACTCATATATATCTCCCCTGGAAATACAGTAATACACTGCTAACGTCAGAAAAAAATGGGATTTGGGGCCATGGTATTTCATTACAAGCTGTACAGCAGAAACTTGAGACCATTTTTAAGAAATGATTATTTAGGAAATATATCGCTATGATATATATCAGTGTATATGTATGCAATATATATACAGTGAAGTGGTCTACTAGTTCACTAAATGGAAAAGCCCACTACATATATTGGGTTTTTTAAACAAAATGGGGGACAGAAACACAACCGTTGCCCACAGAAACAATTTCTTTCTGTCTGTCACTGTTCACGAGTGAAAGGAGAACACAGGTAAGAGGAAAAACTCTGATGAATCAAAAATCTGGTCTACTCTGCTCTACTCTAATGTACTCTACTCTACTCATGCCACAGTCCAAACTCTCTTTTCTTTCATGAGGAGGTGGGAGTCTCCTCTTTTGGACTAAATCCCCGTTGAATCTTGACTGTCTGTAGTTGGATGTCTGAGCATCTAGTTTCCTTCATCATTTGGACGCAACTATTTGGAGATAGGCTTGGCTTATTCTTATTTAGGTGATGGTTATATGGGATTTGTGGTGCTAGAATTTATCAGAATGGATATAGATATAAATATGTTTTTATATTTTAAGCAGAAATAGAGAAGGGCTTGTGAGATGTCCCCCCAAGATGATAATTATAATGAGATTTAGACATGTAATTATAAGTAATACGTAGAATTTAGCTTTACCATCTTTGAGAAAGAGGAGATCAAATCTGAACACTGCCAGGGGAGGATTCAAAGATGACAGGGAAAAGAAAAACCAATTTTCTGATCAGAGACTGAAAACAAAGAATGAAAGAGGATGCAATTGCACTCTCAACATCGAAGTAGTATTATCAGCATTTGGGGACAAGCTTAATGGAAATTAAAGAACAACATTGGAACAGAGCAAATGGCTCCAACCTGAAAATGGACATGTATATGCTGGATATTAAGCAAAGTTTTCTAACCATTAATGTTGTATTGGCATGGAGTAGAATTTTAATCTGGCTAGCAGAGGAAGATGAGAGGTGAAGTCTGGCCATATTATAAAAGGCTGAAATGGTCCAGAAGCATCCGTGTAGTCCTTTATGTTTAATTCCTGTGTGTGGCATGCCTAGAACCAAGGCAAGGCCTGTAGGCAGGCTTACCTGTAAAGGAATCAGATAAGAGAAATTGGAAAGAAAACCAAGTAGCTCATAAAATTCTTGCTGAGATTTACTGTTACCTCAAATGTTGTTGTCCACATTGCAATTTCAGAGATTCAATCCATTCTGTTCATTTTTGTGAATCTGATCACAAAGAAACAAACTAGCAAATACTCAGTTAAGCAAGCGTATTTCTAAGTTAATTACAGATGGGACAGTAAGCACATACCGACTGTTGTTGATGGCACGAAATAGAACCACTTTTGTTCCACACGCTTTGCTCTCATCAGCCTGTTTTACATTTACCCTCTCAGAGGATATTAATTTGGTAGCATTATAACTCATCATGTGCATTTGTGCATTTTAGGTGGCAAGCAATCTTTTTGTTTTAGACTGCTATAGATTATAATAATCAATTTATTCATGCTTTTTCAGTGTAAAATTTGTTAGAGACAAACTTTTTTTTTTCCCAAAAGAAAATATCTTAAAAAAATTCTGTCAAGAATACTTGGATGATTCTGCTGAGAAAACTTACCTGCATACAAAATTCATAAGCTGAAAATAGTCCTTTATACAAATATATAATGACCTTATAAGCATGTTTTTCTGCACAGCAGTACCCTCAGTGTTTCTTCAATTATTTAATTTTTTTTATCAGGAAAGACTAAACCTTTTCCTGGCTCAATGGGAAATACAGCCCAGGGTTTTTACACTGGGTTTTTAAAAATATTTTTCTTTATCTTTTTATTTTTAGTTTTTAACTAAAAATGTTGGCCACAAGCTTAACATGCCAATCCACTCTTGGCTCTGGATCTGTTGCAGGGGTTACCCGTTTCCCACATGATTACCCTTTCAGACTGTATACCTTCAAACTGCATATCAACTGGATTATTTTGTCTCATCCAGGATTTCCTACGGCAGCCCATTCACTCCCTACCGCTGTCTTTCTAAATGAGCTCTTTCGGTTTTAATGATGACCAGGTAGTTTTCAAGCTCTCAGCAGATAACCTCTGCAGAAGGCTTGGCTGGAAAGTCAGCAATTAATCACAGGCAGGACTGAACGCAGGCTCCCCTGAAAAGCCAGCTTCTCTGTGATAAACTAATTACCTGCTGGCAACATTTAAATTCTCTGGTCACAGCTATTAAAAGCCAGAAGAGATCAATAGATCACCGTACCTGACTCCTTCCATAAAATGGACCATTACGTTTCATGAGGTCACCTCTGAACTAAGCCCAGCAGCTCAGATATGATGAAAATACCTTTGAGAAGAGCAGCCAGTGTTGTCTTAGGAGCATCAGAAGATAAACATTCGGATCTGGAGCAGTTTGCCTCCTGCTTAGTCATTAGGAAAACTGGGAGGTATTTCTGCCTTGAATCTCCCTGCTTCGCATTATTCTGTTCACTAGCTTACGGTAGATTAACTTTTCAACTGTGCTATAGAGAAACAGGAGATAATTCCCTTATGAGTAGTTCACTTATTAAATGTATTCATCCACCTTAAAAAAAAAGTCTGAAAGGAAAAGCAAATGTGCTGTGCTGGGAAAAATATTAGAGACTGATATTCAACCCCACCTGTTAAGGACAACACGCTATGAGAAATCGTCTAAGTCTCAACCGAAGCCCTTTCCTTCTTATTATTAGCGTGTGTCTTTTTCACACCAGAAACCTCTAAGGTTTCTCTGAGCTTCCCAAAATGTGCGTAATTGGTAAAGCCAGCACCATTACTGATACTTGGTGGTTTTAATTTTTTTTTTTTTTTTTTTGCTTTGAGAAGAAATGAGTAAACCTTGAAAAGGACTGCAGGGAGGGCAGAGAACTGCACAGAACTATTTTGCTTTAATCATCTAGAAAATATCTTTTCCTCCAGTCAGAGGTTTCAAGGTCAAATAGGTGTCATTACTTTTCAGCTGTGATTGGGAAGGTGATCGAAGAAACGATACAACTAAAGTCCTGTCTCCACATTCTGAAGTAAATAAGCAATCTTACATCATGGATAAACTTAATCTTTTACAGATGATGGGTGAGTTTATTCACAAGCTATTGTTGTTCGTGCTTCCAGAGATGTTAAATTATAAATATAGATGAGGGCTGTACTTCAACGCTCCGGAAGCCGCCTTTCTAACCCCTTTGGCAGGGCTGTTGAACTAAACACAAAGCTTTTCTCTCTCAGAATCTCTTGGGGCATATTAATCCTTCACTTGTAGGTTTGTCAGATGAAAAGCAGCTTGAATGGTTTGATTTTTTTTTTTTTTGGATTGTGTCTGAAATACTACTGGTGCTGTATACAAAGCATATAAAGCCAGCGTCCAGATACCCAAAAGCTTATGTGATGCTTCTTTCATTTGCAAGATACCCAGCTGACCTGCTACTGCTCAGAACAGTGATGGCTGAGGCTGAGGAGCAGCCCGTCACTTGCAGTTCCCGCTAACAAGCCCATTAGTGATGGCTGGCAAACAAGACCGCTGTGGAATAAGCAAGGAGTTTGTCTAGGAGGCTGAGCCACATGTTATGTGCATATACATGATGGCCACTGTGGGCTACTAGTGTGTTTTACCAAACTGACAGCTACAACACTGGCTACAACAACCTTCGTATCAAGACGAACTATCAAACGAACTATTTGTGAAGAAATGAGTAAAGATTGAATGGCTTCCTTTAAAGACACATCTTCTAAGACACAATATAGCTCTCTGTGAATGGGAAAATTGCACACTATCCCCTTGCGTTCTTCCCATGCCCTCTTGACTACTTATATATGCAATATGTAATATATACTCTTATAAAAGTCAGCTGTGCGTGTGGCTTGGGGACAGCACTGGACTAGGCTCTGTGCTCCGATGCCAGCATGGCTTCTCCTTCTACCACTGCGAGAGACAAAATACAGGGCTGGATAGGCCAATGGTTTGACGTAGCAGGGCATTTCTTACGCTCTTATGCTAGTTTGATCCACAAATCCTTACTTATAAAGCAATCTTCTCTCATGTAAGTAGCTTTGAGCACTCAGACAATATATCTGAGCATCAAATCCACATTTCCTATAAAACAAAATGGGTCACAGTCATTTTTCTGTCTTTCACTCGACAGATCTACACCGAAGGTGAATCTGGTTTGCTGGGTTTATGTGGGGAGCCTGCTTTTCTATGCCAAGTACTTTGCAAGTCATCTTTAAAGCTTACCATACCCAGGTATTTATTCTACGCAAAAATGACAATTTTTTCAGCAAAATGGAAGAATAGCAGCCTAATTTAAAGCAATCCCTGCAATGTCTCCTTTGAAACTCAGACAGGATTCAGAGTTGTTCAGACTCTTCCAGTCCTGAATGGCTTATCGAGTTTTGAAAATCCTTTATTCAAATCTTTCTTTGCTTTTAATTTAGTTTTCTCCCCCTTTTCACATGAAATTTCTCAAAATCAAGGCAATATCTTTTAAAATCTTTTCAGAAAGAAAACTTGACTGCTGTTTTCTACCTAGTCCTGAAGTCAGGAAGACAGAAATATCAACAGTGGGCAAGAAGTCAGGCACTGGAGCAGCATTTAGTTCTGTTCTGTAAGCAATCAGAGAAGTAATTTTGTGCCACAAGGAAGATTTATCTCCACTAGATACCAAAAGATACCATTCCATTAATGGCAGTATCAGATTTTCAGCTTGACATTTGTACATTTGTTCATTCTCACACATTGGAGTGGTTGTACCTCCAGTGTGAAAGTACAAAAAGTACTGTAATCTCATCCTAAGCCTAACCGTTTTTTCTCCACTTTCCCACCAGCAACCCAAAATAGCCATAACTTGCTTCATGCAGTTAGCCATAAATGTCAAAGGTGAAGAGACCACATATTCACCATCATTGTATGCCATTCACTTGGGACTCTTGTGTACTCTGCAGGTATATAAATATGTAAGAAAGGGCCAAATACATCATGAATCTCATTGAAATGGATGATTAATATGTGAACATACAAAATTAATACATTGTCATGATAGCAAGAAAAATACAAGAAGAATATTTATTTTACTGGTGCGGAACACTAAAGATTACGTAAGGACACAAAAAAAAAGTTCATATTTCACATTTTCATATTTCAGTTTTACGTTTTACATTGATTATTAACTTTAAATAGTTTACAGTGAGAGAGATGAAAGCAATAACACGGATAGGAGGAAGAGATGAAATGACAGACCGAAGAAAAAACATTGTTAGTGATTTCCACTGTGTGGTTCAATATGCCCATGAAAGAATGCGCGTGGGTTTTTTGTGTTTTAATTGACTCATGCAGGTGGCTCTAGAAATCTCTCTCTTTCTTTTTTTTCTTTTTCTCATTTCCCCAGGGTTGATATATTTCTGTAGGTCAGGTAAAGAGGGTCTGAAGAACAACTACATCAACAAGGAAGCAACGCAGAAACAGAAACCTGGACCAATATTCAGTCAAACCCATTCATTATGCAACTCATTTTGTACTCATGTAAGTAGATCCTTGACTCTGAAGGAACTTGTGCCTAGGGAAAAGGAGTGGAAGAAACTGTTATGTCCCCATAGACAGCACCTGACGGGGAGCATGATACAGTGAAGAGAGGGAGAGCATGAGACATGCAAAACCTCAGTCAGTCTGAAATTCAGGAGCCCTGGAGATACCCAAGGAGAGGAGAGTATGGACCTCAGGAGAAGAAATTATTTTAGAAGCATGTATATATCTGAACTTGACCCATCTCTCTATCACATGAGAGACCTGATATGAAAGGAAATTTCTGTGATGAAGAGTGGAAGGTTGTCACCAGGCCATGGAAAAATTCTCTTCACGAATTCGTTAGTTCCATGTTGGAATTCAGGAACAGAGGAATGCAAGATCAAACAGGCTCACATGCTGCAACACTTCAAGTAGCTTTTTTTAAAAATAGAAATCACATCTGGTGTCTCCTTTGAAAAAAATAAAGTATTGTACAAAAAGTTACAAAAAGTTCTGGATGAGATTCTCTGGTCAGAAGTTCAAGCAGCTTAATATGATCAAAACTCCAGTCGAGGTTTTTCGAACGAGAGTTCAGATTCCTCTGTGCATGTGTCTGTGCTGGAGTGGTTGCAGCATGACAAATGCCCAAGCAGCAATAGCCGATGTTATGAAATAGCTCAAGTGGAGGTCAGTGACAACCAACTTTGGGGTAGAACTCCAGTTCAACCATAGTAAAACATCCCCATCACTGGAGAATTAATTACGCTGTCAGTCAATGTAAATATGAAACGTAATACCAAATTATAGATACTATTCCAAAGAAAAAGACTTCAAAGAGTACTGGCTTCAGACTACTTTGGTCTGAGCTCTATCTCTGGTAGCCTTCTGTGTGAGATGAACATAAGATATGTATGTACAGATGAGGCTTGCAGCAACAGTTCACCGGGTCTGAACATCTCCTGTGAGTCCGGAAAGGCAAACAGCATTTGAATAGGCAGCAGCAGCCTGGCAACTAATAAACACCACATTACTCTGCATCTCATAAATCTCTGTGAACTTCATTTATTCTCTTCTGAGAATGAATAACTAATGTGAAGCCTCTTCTTGCCAGTTATTGTAGCACTACACAAAATGATTTAGATGTGGAAGCTGCTATTAATAGCAGCAAACGAGCTACTAATTGGATGGTTATGTAATGGCATTGTTATGAAGCCTAGTTTGGGTTTGACACCTTCTGTTCTCTAACAACAACATTCAAAACCCTTAACAAATCCATGGTTAGCGATATGTAACGTGAAACAAAGACTAAATAATTACCAAGTTTTTCAAACTCAAATGGGATTAAAAAGGAAAAAAAAAATCAATTAATTTATCTGAATTCTAGTAGAAATGAGGTGGAAGTGAATCATTCAAGAGATCTGCTGTTCAAAGGGATACTTTAAAGGAACTTTCTTTAATACTTGCCCTGCACATACTGACAAAGAATTCAGAGTGGCCTGTTTCTGTGACTTGTGAAATCTCAGAAAGCTTTTTTCTGTTAAAAAAAAATAGGCTTTCAGTGAGTATGAACAGAATATAGTTTAAGGAGAAAGAAGAACGACCAGAAAAGATCTCTGTGACACACACTGATACAAGTCATGTACTAGCATTAGGCATGGATCTCTACTCTTGTAAATGACAATATAGATGTGCTTACACAGTTTGACATTTTTAAAGTAACTTAAAAAAAAAAAAAGAAGAGAGAAATAAATGGGCATGACATTTTATTCCCTGCTGTACAGAAGGAGAGAAAAATTACACTCCATTAGGAGAGAAGCTTTTATCTGAGATGGCCCTTTGCAGTGCCTCTGTTCTTGGTGTTTCTGAAGGCTGGAGCATCACTAATGTAACGTACAGCACCGGGAACTATCATCCTGATCTCAACTACTGTCCTCTAGTTGTGAGGTTACTTTCCTTTTGATACATCAAATGCAGCATTATACAGAGCCTATAAGAAGAAGGATCCCTCCAGAGGTTTGTAGTCATATATATATATGTATAATATAATATTTAAAGAGATGATAATTCTTTGTCAACATTGCACAGCTCTAATGCCTCTTGGTTTAATCTTTTACCTCTCAACATGCATGGTGCCAGCAGTTGTTGTTTGATCAGTGTTATCTATAACCTTTTGTTGCCAAGGGAAATTAAGGCTGTCACTCCAGAACCGCTTCCTTAATGAAGGAGCCCGGGATTCTCACACAAGAAATCTAATGAACACTTCAGCTGTCTATCTACAAACACATGTCCTCATGTTTGTGCAGAGAAATACATGTAGTTGCTTCCAACTGAGTCACCTCTTACATTTCAGGAAGCTGTGAGAGGAGTAGCAGCAGCGTGGGAGGAAAGCAGGGTGCGGTGGCGGCATCATGACCTGCACGTAAAGGAATTAAGCCCCTGACAGAGAGAGTGGGTATAGCAGCGCGCACTGTCCTGCCGGAGCCAGACACAGCCTACATATACACAGCTATACGCACGCCATCACACGGACTGCCTCTGTCATCTGCAGCAGTTTTGCAACTGATAGGATATTTTGGGTTGCGCTCTTTTTTATTGCTTTTTATCTGGCAAGAGATACTGTACTCAGCCATGCTGAGTCCGTGTTATTTTCCGCTCCTTGTCATTTTACATTGTCTAGGTGGTAATAAAAACCCTGATTTATCCAGCACAGAATGCTAGGAAGGGGTTATATCAATAAAGGAAAACTCTACTTCAGTTCCTTCATTGTTAAAGCACCCAGAGGAAGCAGCCAAAGGGCATACAGAGATTTGATGCATGATGTCCCAGCACCACAGTAATTACAGCAAGCATGCCTAACAAACTGTGCTAACTTAGGATTCGGCAACCGTTGAAAGGAACAAGACATTAGAGAAACCAACCAGGAATTTGGGTGGTCCAGATGTCTTCCACATGTATCCAGTTAATTATCAAGAACTAGAAACTCTTATCCATTATGTGTGTGTGTGCATATATATCAGCATGCATAAATATATATATATCTCTCCAACTATTAACTTCATTAGACTATTTTGGAATCACAATGTGGCAAATAACTCCTACACATCAGATGAAATGACTTTTCTCTTAAATGTACCTTTTCACTAGTAGTATAGTTTGTCTGTATTGTTACTGCTTTTCTATAATCTCACTTGTGTGAGAAGGAAGAGGGATATGGCAGCTTCTCTGAGTAATAACGCTATTTCATACTTCTGTTGTGGCAGTACTGAAGGGTTCTAACACGATACAAACTTACTCCCAAAAGTTCTTGATCCCAAAGTTCATTCACAGCCCTATGATTATTTAATTCTTGATTATCCTGAATTTATACTGGTATAAATTTATACTTTCACAATACTTCAAAAACTCTCAAAATACTTTAAATAGTGTCTAAATCTTTAAATTCTGCTGCATGTTAAATACCTTAAAAATATTTGAAAGTTACCTTTAAATGATGTTTAAATATGGGAAATTTTTTCCTATCTCTGATATCACTTTTTCCCCCTCTGTAATAGTGCTTTTTTCCACCCTCTGCATTGCCTGCCTGCAGGCATACATGCCACATACATACTATGTACATACTACACGCTACATACAAACATCACTGGTTTTCCCAGGGCATGGCAACCCACGCTTCCTCGTTGGTGAGTGCATGTGATTATTGTCTGTCTATTGTCTGTTTATATCTGTTACCATTTCCTGCTGGGTTTATATACCGCATTTCATGTGTCGGTCATATTTTAATTGATTCCTGGCATTTTATGCTGATGGGTAAAATTCATGAGATGAGTGAATGGACCAGTAATTTCCAATAATTTGGCAGTCAGACTACTTGTTTGCACTGCAGAGAAGTAGTTTGTTTGTTTGTGACACCACTCAGATGTTATTTTGGGACCCCAGCTTACAGAGTGTTAAAAACCCAAACTGTTCCTGGGCTTTCTGGTATTGTCCTTCAAAGGAAGAAACATTTAGCTAGGTTGTGACTGCCGCGTGACTAAGGCTGGGACAGAAAAGCCTTCCAGGGTGATTAAGCTATTTAGGTGCTCTTTTCTCCTTAGTGGTATTCAGCCAGGGAAGGTGGAATCACAGAGGAAAAATATGAGCTGAAGGAAAGATGGTTTTCCAGTGGAGAAACCGAGAACCTACTTCTCTGCAGGATATCATCCAGGAAACACCATTTTTTGTTTTCCTCTGGATTTTACCAGGTCTTTTTTTTTTTTTTTTTTCCCAACAAATGGAACGAGCTCCCTGCAGTTCTGAATCAGAAAGATTCTCTAGACAGAAGCGAGGATGGGGACGGAGCTTACCTATAGCTTGTGTCAACCGGAGGAGATGATGTTGAATATTTGCATATCATAAGTGAGGGTAAAAACCAGACTGTATATGAGTAATTCCCATTGATCTTAAACTACCAAGCTCCTGCAGTAAAGCCTGTGGCTATCATTGCACTTCTGGTACTGTTCTATACCAATAACCAGTACTATGAAGTGTGGTAAAATGTATTCAGGAAAAAAAAAACAAATTAAAAAAAAAGATAGTTGATTAATTCTGATGATTAGTGTGTTAAATCTGTATTTACAGACAAAATAACTATAAAGTTATACAAAAAGCATAAATGAAAACATTGCATATGTCTAATCATTACTTGGGGTATGAATCACACTATATTTTATAATAATTACTAGAAAAATATTTACTTGAGCCAAAGCTTCAATACAATTAAGGAGATTAATCTAATTCAGCAGACTTCTATGCCCTGTATTGGCCATCAGTTTTGCTTGAAATAAAAATGATAATAGCACATCCATCATATTTCACAGTTCCAAGAGAAAAACTAGTGCTCCAAGTGTGAAAAATTCCTTCTGGTTATTTACACAAGTTATTTAGTGCTAAGACATTGAAAGGAAGATAGTGCTGTAAAGCTGGTAAAAGACCCAGGCTGAGTTAAAGTTCCCTCCTGTAACACAGTACTTCTGAAAGCTATTTGCAACAGCTTTGTTTGCTAGAATCTCCGAAACAAGCGGTGTCCATCCCACCCGAACCTGGCGAGCCACAGCCTCTGAGCTTCTCAGATGGTGCTCCATGGGTACGTATGCACCCTGACAGAATGGCTGTCAGAGCCAGTTATTTATTATTTGCTCTTTCCAAACAGGAGTCTAATAAAGCTGGTGGTGAAGCATTGGCACAGGTTGCCCAGAGAAGCTGTGGCTGCCCCCTCCCTGGCAGTGTTCAAGGCCAGGCTGGAAGGGGCTTTAAGCAACCTGGTCTAGTGGAAGGTGTCCCTGCCCATGGCAGGGG
>Ga0181612_158560_pt1 | contig 21416 bp, 11 predicted proteins | sample HoacroProtozoa21_FD_119630 | JGI IMG/M metagenome (GOLD analysis project Ga0181612, IMG submission 119630) | Hoatzin crop microbial communities from Cojedes, Venezuel. Combined Assembly of Gp0051906, Gp0051904, Gp0051908
CTGACACACTGAGCCATATATCAAGTCTCAAAACCGCCACACTTACGTTTCCAGGCATCCAAGGTACTCGTAGTACAGATTTCTGTCAAATCCTTGGATAAGTAAGTACACATGTGTAAGTCCACCGAAAATGAAACTAGCCTCAGAATTAGGGTATAAGAATTTTGTATCAAGATTTATAACCTTTAATAGTAACATTAAAATAAAGAAAATAACTTCTATGTAATGGAAAACACCCCTCGCTAAAGAGAAACTATGGGTTCACTTCAGCAGCCATGTTTCTATGCTCGCTATTTGCAATGCAGTAGCACATGTGTATCACTGGAAGTTCATTAATTATTCTAAAAATGGCATTACCAAACCACAATTTTATACAAAACTTCTTTAATTATTATTTTTTGAAGGTAACATTTAATCTATTTTTAAAGATGCAATTTACCAGTAGAGCTTACCCTGTGTTCTTAGGATTACTCACTACATGACAACACAAACATCAGTAATAAGCTCTATTGATGCAGATTTCACTTCAAGCTAACTTAGATTTACTTCACACAGTTAAGTGATTTCATTTCACTGGGAGAGAGAGGGAAAAAAAAAAAAAAAAAAGGATTCCCTGAAGCTAAAAACATCAACTACTGTGGATGATATTGCCCAATACATTGCTGAAAAGTATCTTCTATTGATTGGATTTTTTCATTTTTCCCCCTCCAGCAGTACTTTTAAAAATACCATCTTTTAATGATTGTTTAATTTCCAAATAACTAGAATATAAATCCCTTACATACTGCATTGCTGCAGCTGCAGTATAGTGTCTCATTTTTCATGGAAAAAACCTAATTACGTGGTTCACCGAGTTGCCTGTGGTAACACATCAATTTTATTTACACTCAAAAGTTGGACTTCAGTTTGGTCTCAACACTCAGGTTAATTCCAAGCACATATTATACAACAGCTCTCTCAAATTCATTAGTAATACCTCACTCTAGCGCTTCTTTGAGAAGGACTTGGAGCTGTCATAGTCCTGGCTGGGATCCGCGGGGTTTTCCGTGCCCAGCCACCTTTGTGGCACCAGCTCTGTTCCCCCCTCGCATCCAGTCTCCCTGGAATGCTGCTGCAAGAGAACCCTTCAACGGGCGCCACGGAACGCAGCTAGTGATGTTTCGCAATGAATGCCAATTCATTTTTCCACAAAAACGTAACAAAAACAATAACTGTTGTGTGGCCAATAAACTTAAAGATTAATTCCTCAACATTTCAACGATTCAAACTGAGCTAAGCTCATATTCCGAAAGCAGGAGGATTAAAAGGAATAAGTACGGTATTCAGTAGAGAATTTCTTGGCTTTCCCTTCCATTAGAGTCTTTCCTTCTACCTATTTTCAGAAGGTAATTCGTTGCAATTAACACCAAAACCTCCAAATTCCCAAATATTAAGACAGAAAATGTTAATTTTGGGGAGAGAAAAAAAACAGAAAGCGTTCGGCTATCTTACACGGGACTCTTAGGTAGATTTCATATTTTTTTGTTACCTTTTAGACTTAGACACTGCAGACTGTAAAAAGGGAAGAAATGCAGTGTGTTAGGACAGAGCAGCGTTGACTAGAATCGATAATGAACTGGTGAACGCCGCATGCACCCATTTGATACCGCTCTGAACACCGAGATTCACTGCTAACACTGAGAGAACAAACACGGGAGGGAAGAACAATGGAGGAAAAGGTAAGCGCAATCCCACTTCTGAAGGGGACAGAGACACGAATTTAAAAAAAAAAAAAACCACACAAAAAAAAAACCAAACACACACACATATCCTCATTGTCTATAGCCATAAACCAATTTTAAAGTGAAAAAGGGAAGAAGTTGGAGTGGCGGGAAGAATATTTATTTTAAAACAGACAACAAAATAAAATGAAGACATCTTGCCCAGACACAATACAGCTCTTGTCAACCTCATGGGCACAAAAGGAGTTGGCATTTTCCCATGAAGCAATTCCTTAATCCCAAATGATGGCATAATAACCTCATTTAATACGCCTCCTTAGGAGAAAAAGTTTATTTTGTCTAAGCTAAACTTCAACTGGCAATCACTGGACACCAATTAACAGTGTCAAATATAAGGGTCACAGACCAATTCTGCAAGCTGAGAAAGTATGAATTCACTCTTAAATCTTCTCTTTTTTTTCCAAAGAATGTAGAAGTTTAACTTTGTTTTCATGTCTTTGGAAATAATCTATGCTAGGCAATTAAGAAAATGCAAATGACTTATCTTATTGAAAGTAATCAACCGAGAAGAGCAGACTTTTCAGTAACTTAATATTGCAATAAAGTCTTCCGTCACATGAACCTACTTGCTAATTCCACTCTCAACTCAAGAACCAGCAATTAGCCATTCTGAGATTTTACTTCAAATTATTAACGAGTGGTACTCAGCTGCTTGATACTCTTTGATACTTTTTTAAATTGAAAGCCTTCAAAAATATTTCCATTTCAGCTCCTGTGAGATTCCTTTTATTCCTTCTTCGTAATATTGGCCGGTCTCGTTCTACGTAACGCTGAGCATGACAATCGATACCATACCTCGTGTGTTCTGCAGCACGCAAACCAACTCGCTGTGACACGCATCCCACGCTTGCACCCCCTTCTGCTAAGCCCCCCGACGCAGCAAACACGGAGACAACGCCGTGGTGGTTTCCAGAATATATCGGCGCTGGCCGTAACACAATGTCAGCAGCGCCACACTCCCTTTTTCCCCACTCCCATATTCTTAAAATAGAGCGTAGGATTTAAGAGCACTTTCCTTAAAAGCAAGACTATTCATTTGTATACCCATGTCACAGGAAGGGGTGCTTATGCTTGGTTTTACGCATTGCTTCACACACTTAAAATATGTTGCATCAGACAGGAACATCTTCTCACTCAGTAAGTAACAGATCTCCCTACATGGCAGCTAAGAACATATTTCGTATCTCCCAAAAGAGTTCCCAATTCCTTACAGCTACAGTAAATCAAACACAGTACCTTGAAAGAACCTTAAGTAGACTACTTCAAACTGGAACAAAATACAGATTTTTCACTCCTTCACCCTCTTTTACATTAGCAGAACAAAAAAAATGTTTTTTTTCCAAAATTTAAGTTTTCCATTATTTTTTTAAATTCCAATAAGTACTGAAAACCATGATCTACTTAACATTTTTAGGTTAAATATTTACTTAATTTAGAAGACTTAACTAATAAAATGAACTTCAAAATCTGCCGAGCATCAAGAATCCTTCCTAGCTGTAATAAAAATACCTAAATTGAGCTCTGCCAAGTTACTCTTCTCAGGAAGCACGGTTGAAAACACAGCTGGCGTGCTCATTTCCCTCTGGGTGATAATCGACCCATAAGCAATTTGCAGGTAGAGAAACAAGAGAAGAAATTAAGTCTGGGCCACAACTCCATGGCCTGACACGGTTGCCTTGAAAGAAGTCCTTCCTAAGCCAACTTCTTTCCCCTCTCCACATTTATCAGTACCTGGGGATCACAACTGCATCAGCCCAATATGCCAAGAATTCATAAACAGGAATGAACCGAAGCTCCATGGTTTTCCTGTCACAGAACAAATTTTAATCATGCTTTTAAACCTACCAAGCTATGAATAACCTGAACAATACTCTTTCGGGAAAGATTTACCTAATTAGTTCAAGACAATCTATTCTTCAGAAGAGTTTCCATCAAAATCCTAACGTTCTACATCCAGTATAGTACAAAGGTTATCAGGATCTTTTTTTGGGGGGGAAGCACCTCCAGTAACCAACGGCTCAAAAGCAGTATACCAGACAATATATGAAAACAACGGCTTTGGCTCAAAAGACTTCAATCGGCAGAAAACCAGCAACACCCCATACACCCCACCCTTCCTTTGCAAGCCCTTCCCCTACCCCAAAAAGGCTGCACGGGGCGAGCTGTCCATCTGGCCTGCTTACAGGGAAAACATCTTTAAGGGAATGTTAAATGAGAGCAAGTCCAGGGTTAACTGCAACTTTACCAGCACTTCAAGGACGATTGTCCCAAGTGCAGCAAAATGCTGAAGTTATATTTATTTTCTCTCTACAAGCTTTGTATCGTGAAGCTTCTATTTCGCAGCTCTGTGACGAAGCACCTGGCACAACACAGGGTTTCCACTTCTGCGCCGCGCATTGCTCGGGCCAGCAGTAACGGCTGGAGGGTACGGATGGGTGTCTGGGGTTTCTCACTGACGTCTGAAGCTCTTCACGCTCTTTTGACTTGTCCTCATAGCTTCAGAGGAACATGTGTGACGGCAACCCCAAATACCTACCCCAGCCAGTGATTCTGGGCAAACAAGCTATTAAGTTGACAGTTCTTTAAACAGAACCCATCCTTCTATCCAACGACCAGAATCTCACTCATTTTCAACATGCTGTCCAACACTCACAGCCTTCCAGAGTCCACCTCCCAGGTCAAGTTTACAGTCACCAAAACTATCCTCTCAGTAACGACTCACATCAGGCTCCCCGCCTTCTTCCCAATAATCGGAGTGTTCTGTACCACAGGCGCACCAGACAAAGCTGAGTGTATCCATAAACTCAAGATGCAGATCACAAGTTTATGGACAAAACTGCCAGAGAAAACGGTCGCTCAAAACATCAGACATAAGCACTCTTCGCAAAAGCAAAGGCAGCAACTAAGGGACAGACATCACCTGCCTATAATCTTCGTGGAATGCACAGGGTACAAATGTGGGGTGGGAGAACAGAAACAACCCGAGAGTTGACCATAAATTCTCTGTGGTGCTCCAGATGGTATCTGGTCACCAAATGCAAATGAGATCACTGCAACTTGCAAATCTACAACTTTCCTGTCAAGAAACCTGCCAACAGCAAGATCCTACCTCCTCTCCCTTCCATTTCTTCTGTAGAATTTACAAAACAAGTATTTTTATGGGAAAAGGTACAGCAGCTGTAACGCTTCTCAAGCCTCTTCAGGCAGTAACACCATTAAATAGCATTTATCTTTGAGAAAACAAAACTTGCACGAACTAAAACACTCCCAACTTTTTCAGCCTTCTAAAAATCACTCCTTCCTTTCTCCCACTCAGCCACCCCACACCAGTTAGACTTGGGACAGAACAAAGCTCTTCCGTCTCTCTTCATATTTAAAACCCAGTCACAATAAAGAACCAGACCACATCAGCTGTGGCTGGCAGGAAGCAGGAACGGAGGAGTGTGTGCAAGAGACACCTCTGCCACCCGCAGCTGCCACGCTAAGCTCACCACCTCACTCATCTATCGCTGTGCTGCAAGTAATCGTGTTCACTGAATCTCCCATGACAGCATTTAATTACCTACACAGTTTTGGAAAGCTACTACATAACCAACTGTTCCTCGCACCTCCTGTTTGCAACTACTAAGTTGTTTTCCCTGCGACTATTCAAAATTCTTTAATGAATGGCAGATTGTTGTTTCCAGAATCATCTATCTTCCATGTTATACAGACAAGGCAACCCACACAGTTCACAGGCAAAACTTTAAAAGGTGTTGCTGAAAGAAAAGTCGGGACTTCACATTTGTTTAATGAAGTACTAAATGTCACAATATTATCTGAGTGGCTTATTCAGAAAAAACAGTAACTCTAATTTAGACTCCAACGAATAAAAGATTAAGGCTTAAATTCAGGTTGCCACTAAATTTTTATTACCCTAATGAAAATTTCACTTTTAAAGCACAAGTCCTAGGCAGGAAAAGAGAAATCCAAAACTTGGTGAGCAACTTCATACTTCGTACGAATTCGTGATCTTATTAACAGCCACCGTTTCCTAAGGCTCCTGCACCTCAGAAGAAGGGAGTTGTAAGGCTCTGGTCTTCTCCCGGATTTGCAGCCTCAGCTTGCTGGGACTCGGACTCCCAAGCGTCCGAGTACAGACGTAAACCCAACGCGCTGCTCATCGAACCACAAGCTGCTGACCACAGCGACAAGCCAAGCCCTGCGAAGGGGATTTTAAGCCAAAGCAGCTGATTTCACAGCCAGGTTATACCCAAACAAACGGTGTGCTGTCCTGCCTCTGCTGACAGGCAAGTAAATGACTATGCTTCAGTAACTTCTTTTCTGTTTGTATGCCCACATGCAAAGTCCTTTATATTTCCAAGAGCATCTAAACTCAGGAAACTAATATCAGCTACCAAATATTTACATACTGCAGTCTGCTTACACAATAAAGAGCAAAACGACCTTGTTTCTTCCGGCTTGCAGCTGCACGAGACATTGCACGCAGTGTCCCTTGTCATTACTTCAAGCAATCGATGTACATAAATGCCTCGTTCCGCCAGAACGTGATGTTCAATATTTTGTCAATACCGATGTTTGAACTCTAAGGAACTACTGAAGAGAGCTAGACAGCTCTGTCAGCAGTAAAATTGATAACAGTTTTACAATTACCTCACTTTAAACTATTATCTGATAAGTCACTACAAGCATTTCAATGTGTTTTTAATAGAGAACAAGTAAACCTCTTATATGATTTACACACAAAGAATTTCAAAACCTGCAGTGGAAGGGAGAAGAAAAGGAGACGACTTCCCAACCTCCTGTGGGGTCCTGACAGTCAGCAGGAGCACGTTTCTTCTTCTTTCCATTACCATGTGCTCCATTCCCCTAAATGCGTTACGCGTAGCCCTCCTTTCTCCACCTCCAAACTCAACTTTGCACCTCCACCCATCGCCCTGCACAGTCTTTTTCTTTCAGCCATTTTCACTTTAACGTGAGCAAGCACTGCACACACGGATCACTTGGCAGCAGGGCTCTTGGCCCAGGCTGGACGCATCTTTTCAGTGCGGCTGGCTGCAGCGGTCACGCACTGCACCACGCTCAGGCTGCTTATCAACAGGGGGATGCTGCTGCTGCTGCTGCCTCTTAAAAACCAGTGCTCCTGCAGACAATTTTCAGATTTAGTACCGCTTAAAAATTATTGTGCTGCAGGCTCCAGCCCAGATGCCTCACAATTTTGGACCAGGCAAAAAAAATTCGTGAAAGTGATGCTACTCTCTATTTGCTATACTCTGCCCCATACTCTATATTCAGACAGGTTCAGCTATTCATACATTCAAATCCTTCACCCTGCCATTATCACTGGAAGCAGCATTATACAGCTGTAACCCAGATGCTAGGTATAAACGAGCTACACCAATTTACAACAGAAACAGAAGCTATCGCCTGTAACTGTCTTCAAATAAGACGACACTTAGGTCCCATATACTACATCTGAAATATTAAATAAACTACAGTTCACAAAGAGAAAAGCATATATTCTTAAGGCTTTGCTGGGTAAGTAGAAATATTAATCATGCCTTCATTCAAAACAGGTGCCTCATAAAAAATTAATGTCAGTGGAATGGCTTGGTGCAGCACTTCCGAGCCATCTCTTCAATTATACATGATCACACAGCTACCTGCACGAAATACACCTCAAGGTACAGAGCATTTCATATCTGTGATTTCACAGGTTGCATTACCAAATAAACAATCTGGTATTCGCAAAAGTATGGAGTTTGTAATGGTCTGGAGATCGGTGGCTGGAACAGGACAACGAGTAAGACACGGAACACCACATGACCCAGGCCCAGAACAGCGGGTGGCGAGGTGGGGAGGTAACAGACAGCTAACGCACACTTGACAAACACAACCTTCTATCTATTTGAACTAGCATACACATTCTACTGCCAAGTAACCAGAAGGTCTGAAGGCTACCAGGATGAAAATTTATTGCAAAAACCAAGGAACTGATCCTTATTATTGGTTTGTTTGGGGTTTTTTAATTACTATCATTATTCCAAGATTAGTGAACTTCCATTGTTTTCATCCAAGACACGTGAGGTAAAACAAGAGACAAGTATTCCTGCAGTCTAATAAAACACCTTTTAAAAAAGTGAAACTTTTCAGGCAAACTGGGTCTACTGATAGCAACACTGCAGCATTGAAAAGGAATTAACACACAGTAGACAGCCACCGCCAAAAAGGACCTCCACAGATCAAGGGAGTTTTGTTCTATGGTTTTAAGGCTACGCATTCTGGAGGCACCGAGGACAACCAAGCTGCATAAAACTTGCCATCACATAAACTTCTCATTGCCACCTTTGTCCTACCTTCCCATTCCTTCTTTTTATTACATTCACTTGCTGCAGCTTGCTTCCATTTACGCTCAAATCCTGTGGCATGACTAACGTGGCAAGTTCCAACCTCGCAGAATTACCTGGGGTGCCATGGAGTTTACCTGACCCTGTAGTACCGGTGTTTTGTTCCATCAACTACCATCTTATGCCAGAGTTTATTTTCTTTATCATCCTTTGAACGAGAATTTAATTTTAAAACGCATCTGAGATTTCACAAAAATATAAGTAATGCTGTTGGATCCAGGTCTCCTAAGTTCTTTCAAGTTTTATTTTGCATTTTATCTGCAGCTCACTTGCAGCAGCAAAGTCAAATTTCCAAGCTTTTTTTTCTTCTTTAGATCTTAATACACAAATTCTGACAAAATCACATACGGTAGCAAGTTAAAGCCTTTAACGACTGAGTTCCTTTTTCACTGGAAAAAATATAAATAAAATCAAGAAACAAATGAAGAGAATAACTTACTGTGCAGTTCGCGATGTATCACATCCACAAGGTTTGGTTCATCTCCCCACCAGAATATCCATAGCTCCTTACAATCCGGTTTGACGTCACGGCGCCACACGCAGAGCAAATTGGCCTGCAAGCAGCGGATGAAGCTGAGCAGAATTGGATCATCCTGTGCCGGGGCCGAAATGATAGGGCCACAGTCCCCATGACCTTCAAAATTGTACCTACGCCATTTGATGCCTGTGAGTTCAGCCTACGGAGGAAAAAAAAAAGCCATTAAATCACTATTTCAAAATTTAGTCATATTCATAGTACTGGTTTGTTTTGTTGTCATTAATTCCTAAAATTTAGTTCTCAGCAGCCGAAGTTAAAAACTCCTCCTGTTCCTATATTCTCCTTTTTTGCCCCTCACGGAAAAAGGAAAACAATTTCAGAAGCAGTACTGAATGAACCTGGCTTACCCTTGCATTTAGGCTTTTCACCACAACCCATCTCCAGCAGACTCACTCCTCTCTCACCATATTGTTATCTTACTGTAATCTTACAAACTAGAAGGGAAAAAACAACCAGCCAAGCAGGGAGAGGGAACAAGGCCCGTTCCCTACGTGCTGCTTGGGGGTCAAGCGAGTCCAGCGTCAGCCCGACTGCTGACCACTTGGAAGTCACAAAGTACTACAGGACGTAAGAAAAGAGACTTCATGCAAATGCTGCAATACAGTTTCATATTGCGACGTCACAGGTTTACCACACCGGCTTTTTATTTCGCTCAAACACACAAAAGCAGAATAAAGACAGTTGCTATTCACTTTCTCTCGACCAGACAGGATTCTCTACGTTCTTCCCTGATGGTTAACAAAAGATCAGGAAAATGACTACCCAGGCTTTCGGGAAGGCTTTTCCCAGCACACAGGGTACAAATCTGAAGGAGTGCAGGTGTCCCACTGCACAGCAGCGTGAAGAAACACTTGCCAGGGAAGAAGCTGACAAAGTAATCAAACCGTGAAAGAGCAGGCTGCTAGAACCAGGTCAGCAGAGCAACGGTTCTAATTTTTTTCCCCCTTTTCGCTTTTAACAGCAGATACTCACAGCTGTCACATTCAGTTCCTCCCGTCTCCGAAGTGTCCAGATTGCTACCTTTTTATCCACTTCTGCTACCCTGCCCATCACGCTCTGCCCCTCCCCAGCCTGCTGCCCGTTTCCCCCCCCTGCTCTTCCTCCACTCCCAGTCTGCCCTACGACCATGCTGCGTCCTCCTTTCTCTCCACTGGCTCCGGGAGCCTGCCCAGGACACGAGTGGGAATACTCATGTGACTTTTAGTCTAGCTAGCATGAGTATTAGTATCAAATAAAAAAAGTGGTATGTATATACTCTGTGTTCACAGAGGGCTTGTATTCTGGTTTCTAACCCATGTTACCATAGTCTCACTGCTGTTACTACCTCTGCTTCATTTACAGCGTTCACACCTTCAGTTTGCTGCTCAGAAATAGCCATGTGCTCAGCTGCGAAGCAGTCCTACAGCAAAAGCCAGCTGGGCTACAGCAACAGGCTGCAAAAACTCCATGACAGCATCTACACCTCTGACAGTGGCAGGCCTTGCCAGGAAGCAGGAGAAAGACAGCAGTCGAAGCCACAGCTGTAGGAATGCCCGTCCCTCCAAGTAATAAATTAAGCTGCACCTAAACAGTAAACATTCCTTTCCTTTCTCTGGACAGTTCAAGTAGAAAATATCAACAAGAAAAAGGGTGAATTTCTACTCTTAAAGACGACAAAGGACTTGCAAACCACCTTCTCCTCCCATTTGCATCATCTGCACAAGGACATGTAACCTACCGGCCTGTATTGCTCCTCCAAAACCCTTACTACATGTCACATACAGCAGGACCTCCCTTTTCAAGTCCTCAAACCTAGTTCATTTAAAAGTTTAAACTCTAAAATTTACTTTCCATCACCACAACAACTGGAAGCAGGCTGTTACTTGCTCACGAGCTAGCTGGTTAACTGCTGAGGAGCCAATGGTGACATTCATCACATCAATAACAAGCAAAAAACACTTGTATTTCTTGGATCTTACAAATGCATCCTACGAAACAGTTTCGCCTCATTCTGCCTGCATACTGCCTAGCATGGCAGGGTTCTGGGCCATGACTAAAGTTCCTGTGACTATGCCTCATGGACTGTTTCCCCAAACACTGAATTACCGTTGCCCATTTCATTTTCCTCTGCAGAGGCCTCACCAGGCACACAGGAACACAGTAGTTGACCTCCACTGGCAAGGGGAAAAAAATCTGACAAAACACTGAACAGCAGAGAAGTAGTCTTTATTTTTTGCACACCCCTAAACCACCAGCCATCTTCAGCTCCACCCTGCGGAAGCAATGCTACCACCCTGCAAGCATGTCAGCGGGACACCAGCGACGGTGGAATCACGGACAGCACTGGCTTCTCCCTGCTGAAGACTTTGGACAGGCAGCACTACTGCTTCTGCACTCGGACAGCAGCGCCGAGCACCCATTCAAAGCACTGGGGAACTACGGAAAAGCAAATAGGAAGAGACAGTCAAGGCCGACCGAGATGCACAGCCTATACAGCCTGTTCCTGGCACAAAAGACGCCACGGGAGTGCAAGAGAGGCAGCAAAAGGGAAGGACAAGGATTATTTTTTCATAGTAGGGTGCTGTATAGCACTGGAATACCTCACACATTGCATAATGCTGGAAGAGAAAGTACTTAGACATGCTTCTCCAAAACAGCTACATCTGTTCTACATGGATCTCTAGCTACAGCTTGGAAAAGGGGTGTGCAGAGTTTCTGAAAGAGTGTCGTGAAAACAGCTACGACCCACAAACCACCAGAGATTAGCGCTGGCACAGGCAACCTAAGAAAAAAAACGTTCGATGTTTCTCTGTCGTAATCCACTAGGAACATCTGGTAAGTCACAAAAAACACGGAACGGGAGGATGACGAAAAAACCCCAGCCGAACACAAAAGGTCACTCAACAGCACCACTCACTTGATCACCACAGCAAAAGCTGTCTGAAACAGCAGACAAGCTCTGGCAGCTTTCTGCTAGCTCAGAGGTATCGCCCCACAACGTTCCATCCATATCACAGATGAAACACAGTTAAGGAAAGCATACAGAAACCCGCAGAGCTGCATCCAATTGAACTCTACACTAACGAACTTCTGGAGTGTCTAATTCTACAGCCTGTGAGGATTGACTAGCTGCTAGGGCTAACCAGCATCACCAGCGGCCACGCACACAGACAGCGACTCCCAAGGAGAGAGAGACCAGTACCAGGGATGTTGGCCTTGGCAGCAGCATAAAACAGTATCTCTCACATCGGTTCCTGGTCAAAGTTGCAGAGATGCGGTTCAGTGCGTTTATTTGGATGTGTCTGATTCTGTTCAACTTTTTCATAGGTAAGCATCAACACTAATCCCTCAAAACTTCTAGATTTTGTCCTCATGTTAATTAAAACTGAATTCAAAAGAAGGTCTGAATCCAGAAGTCGTACACAAGATTGCACCAGGAACACTTCTATATATTCTACGCCTCTACAGATGTTTTGTACAAAATGTCTAATGCACTATAGGGAGAACTTCTGCATCCACATGAAGGTTTTTAAATTAATTTATTTAAACAAACCCACATCACTGGTTTTAAAAGTTCTTAATCTGTAGCAGGGTTTTTACAGAAAAGACAGCCCGTGGCCTGTGGTTCTGGCGACAGTATTCAAGAACTAAACGCGGTTTCATCTACGCTTAGTCAGCAGCGAACCCAAGCTGCTACCAAAACGGCAGCCTCTTCCTCACCCCCAGCCATGCGCTTCCACCTCCCAGCCTGATGCTGGACCTAACAATCGCGCAGTCACTGGGCGGATGCACTCACCTCGCCGATCTGCAGGCCAGAAGCACAAGGCAAGCCAGCCGTCATCAGACCAGCACGCTGACAGCTCACCCCGCAGCCACCGAACCACCCAGCAGGCGGGACAGCAGGGTGAGAACGCGCGGCCGAGCAGGATCTCCCCTTTCACTGACAGCTCCAATCAGACAAAACAGAGCATTAAACTGCGCACCGAGCCTGCCGGTAACGTACTCCTCAACCCAACGCAAGCAAGCACCCGTGTCAAAAGCAGCCCTGGACAGGCTTGCCTTCCCTGCACCAGCCATCTGCCCCTGCCTTTGCCACCACTGCCGCTCCACGGCGGTGCTGCTGTGTGCACAGACTCACACCAAGGTGAACGGACTACAAATCGGAAGTACTTATTAAATGTTTTTTTCCTCTGCTCTGGTCAGTCCCCATACCTGGTTCATTAAACAGCCACAGAGACACTCATACCACCAAGACAGAGGACAGCAAAGCACGTCAGGGAGGGTGGAGGTGCTCCTTGTAGTAAGACGGCTGGTTTTAAAGCAGCCTGAAGCACTCCCTGAGACAGAAACCAAGATTGCCAACCTGAGGACGCAGCTGTGAACATGCTGCTTTACCCACAACTGGTTAGAAACGAACACAGAACAAAGCAAAAGTCTTGCCAGGTGACCAAATCTATTGTGTTACTTGTATCTTTTCCCATATGCATAGTCTTGGCTTATTACGGTTGCTGCGATGTTCTTAACACTAAGAAGCCTGACAAAACAGGAACTTACAAATATTTATTATTAAGCAACATTGTTAGTAAATCATGCATTATGCACCAGACTTTTTGCTTTGGTGTATATAAAGGAACATATGTTTTGGAGGACCGCGCTGTGAAGGGTTCAGCTTCCCAGAGAAGAGGGGCTTTTTTAAAATTATTTTTTTCTAAATTCAGTTAACTGCAATTGGACACAGAATAAAGCGTTTGTAAGATGCCTGTTCTACACGCACTGGGCCAAGCCTGTAAGGAAACAGGGAAATCGGAACTCTACATCTAACTGTAACATCCAAAACCTTTGCCAATATCCAACTTTTTACAGAAGAATATCCAAGACACAAAAAACTCAGTTTCTGATGTATCTATCCAAAAGCAGCTGTCAGGGTAGAAGAGTGTGTTCAAACCCCAAATTCCATGTAGGCATCCAAACACACCCAAAAGATACCCAAGAAATAGGCACTCATGCAAACGCAGTCATGCCAATGCTCTCGCTGAGAAACACGGCCATAGAAAGAACGTCTCATACAGTCCTTCGAAAAGGAGCGCCAACGCCGGTTTCCTCCTTCCTAGGTGACTGTCTTCACCGTTACGCTCCGCAGAGGGAAACGGCTTCAGAACAAACGAAGTGAGAGTGTTCAAAGCTCAGCTATCCCCTACACGCATCAGCAGGCGGAAGAGACAGAGAACGCAAATTAGCACTTTCTGGCACAACCATCACTCTGCTGCCCTAAACACAGACCCCTCCGCATCTCTGCGCGGCAGCTGAGGGCTGCAGCCATTCCAGCTCCAGGACAGTATGCAGAACTGCAGATTCCTAGGAGAGAGAAAACCTACGCTCTGGTTCTTCCCTCCCCTCAGGCTTAAAGCAGAAGAACAGACAAGCAGGAAGGGTCCTCCGCTGATCTTGGTGCTCCATTCAGGCTGGCAGAGTGGAGGCTGCTAAAAATCACAATTCCCCAGTAACATTTCACACTGCACAACTCGATTCTGGCATGCTCCCAGCAACCCTGAAGATTTAATTAGTGCTGTGTAGCCACTGTGACTACTCTCCTCTTCTGCAGTCCTCGCAAACGGAACACTAACAAAACACATCTTCCTTCTCTTTTTTTCCTCATCTTCATCAAAGGCTTTTTGGACTACGTGTGTTGTATGGGAAACGGACAGACTAATTCCAAATGAACTCCTCCATAAGACTGGAGTAATTTCACCCGTTTCAACACACGAAGTTCCCCTGGACAGATTATACAAGAATACAGACACAGCAGAACCAGAAAAACACAGACTGTCAGAAGTTTGAGAAATTCTTGGACTGGGCCACGTGAAGTGTAAAGCTGAGTTATTTCTGTATTATTGTACTTCTCTACATTAAAAACAACGGCTAAAATTCTATAATGATGTTATTTTTCTTGCTTCTTATAGTACAGAAACATGAGACAAGCCAAGGCAGATTCAGGCCTCAGAGTGCAGAAAATCAGCACCCCAGCACTCCCCAAATAGGAAGGATACACATGACAAGGAGGTAAAAAGCTACAGCAAAGGCTTGAAGGGTTTACTTACAAGCAAAAGAACCAGATATTCATCACACGGGCCTTCAGCTCCAACCCTGACTTTCTCAAAGACTTTGAACATGGCGTTGTGCAGGTCATTTTATCTTTTTTGGCTCTATTTGAAACAAATCAAAATCAAAACAAAAAACAGGTAGAAAAACACTTCCTAATTGCCTGCCCAAAAGGTGCTACTCAGACAAACCCAGGTTTGCACAGTGCTTCAAACATAAGCTTCTCTAATTCTCTTAAGAAAAGAGGGAAGCAACGTAAAGAACAAACCCAAAGCACACCACGCCACGCGACTTCAGTCAGGTGCTTCTACAAACAAGTTTCAGTCAACCAAAGGGAATATAAAAATGACACAGCTTTCACCCCGTGCCCTTCTAACCAAGGGCAAGATGCTACCTTGCTCAGGGTACCCTCAAACGCTTCATTTGCCAGTTAGGCACAATTGAAACAATTTCGCTAATCTAGATTTTTGTTTGCTTCTATGTAGGATACTGTCATCGCTAACTGTCTTTAGTTTACAGTTTATGCTTCAAACTGGAACATAAAAAAAAAAAATTAAAAAAAAAATCTAAGTGCCATATATATAATTAGAGTCGCAGAGAGCTTCATTCAACTAAGTAGCTATTCCGAAGCCACTAGAGACTCATACCAAGGACTACTCACATGAGTAAAAATCTGCATAAGAAAGCCCTTAGTTCATAGTCCAAGAATTTAGACTGTAGTTAGAGGTGTCACGGGAATTACACCACCATTTTAATTAAATGCTATAGGATCTCGCAGACAGATTCAAGATTAGCACCATCTGTTTTGGTTACTGTGTTTCATTCCACTACATCCTCACCACACAGCAACAAAATATCATTTCACACTCTACCCAAGCCATTTAAATACCAGATAAAATTTATGTCATCTTGATACACCTCACTAGCAAGGAAGGACAAAAGGACAGAGACAGGAGTACTGAAAAATACTCTGTAACAACGCCTGCTTATGCGGGAGGCAAACACAGGCTGACAAGAACTCTCGTCCCCACTCCCACTGAAATAAAATATTTACTAACATCTGCCTGTGTCCCTGTCAAGCGAATTGAAAGACGAGCTGCAAGAAAAACACATCAAGGAACAGAGGAGACTGCTTACCCAAAAAACTTATTTTCTTCACAGCTCCGTATGATTTCTACACTCGGAGAAAGATTCCTGTCTGGACAGCACAACTCTCTGCAGCGCAACCGAAGCAGCAAGCACCTGTACACTCATGCTCTCTCTCACCTTCTACTCCTCGGTCTATAACTCTCTTGGTTTAAAAACAAACCAACCATTTACTAAACTACACATTAACACTCCCCTCTTTATCCTATCCATTCAAAAAAAAAAGGGGAAAAGGAGGTAAGGGTTTGTGTTCCCTCCCCTCCGGGCTCACCCCTCCTGCCCGTCGGGACGGGAGGAACCCGCGGCAGCAAGGGGCCTGGCCCTGCCCTGACCGAGGCGCAGCTCAGCTGCAGCAGGGCATCTCCGCTGGGCAGAGCGACCAGCACTGCAGTAACTGCAGACACACCGCTCTGCAAACTTTGTCACGCTTTGAATTCAAGAACTGAAAAAAAACCAACACGTTAAGAAAATCTGGTTCTGAAATGGGCCTCCCATGGGCAACGGAGAAGCAGTGCCACGCCGAGTGCTTCGAAGAGCCGAGCATCAGCTGAGCTGTGCATCGCTCTTCTGAACGTGGCACTGATCAACAGCAGAAGGACCCGCTTGGCTTTAAGCCTTCTCCTCTGCAAGCACAGTCAAGTGGCTGGGAAAAAAGGATAAAGGGCAGCCGCTAACAAATAACATTTTAAAAATGAAGGATGAAAACAAAAAAAATTACCTTGTTGTTGTTCATTTGCTCTTCAGACCAGCAAGAAACTGAGCACACCCCTGCATGCAGCACATGTGCCTGAAATGGCTTTCTGCTGGATAAACCTCTTCACAGCACGCTGCCCTCCTCCTCCATGCCCCCTGATCACATTATCCAAACGCTACTGCTTCCGAGCTGTGCCAAGCAACAGCGTCAGGGCATTTGTTCATCATCTTTTACCTCTGCCAAGTCTCAGGGAAGGATTCAGTGGCACCCAGAATCCTATCATGAGGTATCTGCCTGATGCACTGCTGTACCTGGGGACTTCTGAGATCCTGTATCACAGCATCAATGTTGTGTCATAGCATCGAGGACCAGAAAACCAAAATACCTCTAACATAAAAGAGTCCACATACCCCACAAACTATCAGCATGAGCTGTTCTGCCTAACAAGCAAACAGTTCTGACAGGACTGAGGTACTCCTTCCCCTCTCTCCGAGACATCAGTGTGATTCTGCCCGTGCGGGAGGAGGCAGCCAGGAAGATTCAAAGACTATTTCAAAGAAACAAGCCAGACTAGTCTCAAAAGGAAGGTGAGGTAGCAGCTAAGTACCATCTTTCCCAGTGGAAAATAAACAAGCACGCCAATATTAATGGTCAAATCTCAGCAACTCTAGCAGGTGCAGAAGCTCCCGACAAGCAAGTTTTGAGTGGCAAGCATAAGAGAAAAGAGTAACCTGCTAAAAGGGCCCAAACTGCTGGTCTGTATCCCAACCCTCAGAGAATTCTGAGGTTGAATACGAAAGCAGCAGACTAATACACAGCAGAAGGAAGGAAAATGAGTGCGCACTGACATACCAAAAGAGAAACAGGATCTTCCAGAGTCCTCTGCAAAACCAGGTTGGTGAAACAAAACCAGATGTCACAAACTCTCACGAACGAGACAGAAGAGGACACAAGAACTGCTACACCATCACGATTCCGGCGTAGCTCTGCACCTTCGTCGCTAGCTGCAGTTCTTGTTGTGTTTTCATGGGGAAGAGGGGAAGGAAGGGAATGAAGTTTACCCACATCAGAACTGCACGTGTACCAGTGCGGGCTGTATGCAACGGAAGCATACGATGCCTGGAAGCAAAACGCTGTCTCCAAGACAAGGCAGAAGGGACTGAACAGATTCTTTTCATTTCAACAACCCCCCGGTTTAGGCAGCGAGCTACCCTGCAGGTCAGGGTACAGACGCTATTTCACAGAGCACGCTAAAAGATACCTCAGAGTTCCACAACGCTTCAGTCAGTCTCTTCACAGAAGGGAGTCCATTCTAGTTTAACTTCCGAGTCGACGGTTGAGAACGGATAACAGAAAACTACCACTGCACAGAACAGAAAGCAAACAGATGTGCAACTTGCTAGTCAAAGCATCCTTCCGTCGTTCTCGAAGAGGGTGAATGGTCAGGTCTGCAAGTCCCCTTCAGAAAGACCAAATCAGAACTCAGGAACTGCCTGCTTTCCAAATTAAGAAAATCTCCTCTAACAGAAAAATAGTCCAACACATGAAAAAAGACGACAAAAGCAAATCTGCAATAAACGAAGGAATCTTGTCTCTTCCCCCAGCTTTAACATTTTTCATGTCATTTTTTTTTTTAACTGAAGGGGGAAGGAAATGTCAAACATCAGAGTCATACAATGGACTATCAGATGTTTCCCAAACCAAGTAATCTGACATATGGGCAGGAAAAAAGAAAAGGAGGGGGTGGGCTGGAGGAAGTTACAACCCGAGCAGAGTAAACTTTAGCATACTGAGTTAAAGAACGCAGTTCCGTTTCTCCGCTTACACAAAAAACAGTATTTCAGAGCGCAGAACTAGAACATTTTTGTATACCACATATAAGCAGAATTGCTCAGGGACTACCAACAACAGCTCGCACAGTCAGCTTCTGCACACGCCCATCACTGACCTGCAAAGCAACCGCGCTGCCTGCCCGGGTGGGCCCTGGCCCAGATCCCTGGCTCCGGGCTCGGAAGGCAGGAACAGGGCAGAAATACAACCCAACAGCCCCGGTTCTTCGACATCAACATTGTCTTGACCGACAACATCAAATAAAGCTCAAACTGTTAGGCAGTCTGCCAAAATCCCTTAGCCCTTTAAAAAAACACCACCTCGAGAACTCATTCATACAAATCATCCTTAATATAGAAAGAAGTAAATAAATCCACTACAAGCCTGGTCATGCAGATTCATTTTGCCAGCTTGCTTACTGTCACTCCTGCAAAGACAACAATCCAGCAACTCCTGCCAGAAGGAAATTATGGAAAATCACAGAGAACTCAAGTCACAACTTTATTAAAATACGCACATAAATTAAATAACCAGAAAGACTGGGCTAAAAATGAAAACAGCAAATTCAAAATGAAGTAATTTAACCAATCAACCTATCCTGTTCACAAAGAAATTACTTTTTCATAAAAATACTTGACATGGTCACAACATGAAGTGCCCAAAATGAATCTTCTAACTTACCCAGAACCACCTACAAATTCAGTAATATTGTGGACTTGCCTGAAGTGAGCCTCATGAAAACCTGACACTAAGAGACCGCAGATGTACTAGACTGGATCTGACAACTTCCTACTAAACCAGAGACTCCAAGGAGAAGAATGTCATGGTTTTACACCATAACAAACCAACACATTTTGAAACTTCAGTCTCATAGCTGTCAGCTATGAATGCATCATTACCAAAAAAACGGAAGGTTGCCAATGCCTGGACAGTACGTACAAAACAGTTTTCCTCTAAATTTTGCTTTCAGACCTCTATTCTCACAAAATATTGCATTTTATGGCCAAACAGAGAGCTATAAGAAAAGGCAATGACAAGGCACTGACCATAGAATAGCTCTTTTAAAACTAAAAGATGAATTACATGAAGTTTTATGGAGCAAGCTTTAAGTTTCCTTCTCCAAGATGTAGATTGCGGCTGCACGGCCACTTTGACCTTGCTTCACTCCAGGCTGCTACCAGAACCTGGGGGGGAGCGAGGGGAATAAGGGGTACCTGGAGCTGGCGAGGGAGCGAGAAGGGGGAAAAGCTTCTCCCTAGGTCAGCTCCCTGATCCAGGCGTAACTGTGAGCTTGCGAATCCTTTTGGGGTCACCAAGACATGGAAGAAGAGTGATGGGGGAGTGAGAAAAATGAAATAGGGGGGAAAAACACACACCTTTTACTCTGTAATTAATATTGTTTTCTCTTCGTAAATAAGACAAGAATAGTACACTACACTGTAATATTGGCTAACTAAAGCAAGCAGAGGTAAGTGCCTAATGAGAAGTGATAAAGAAATGTGTGTCAGATCTTATACTAAAAATCAATTTTAGAAGACTGCTGATTTTTCTCCATTTTCATCAGCTAATTAAACGTACTCCTTAGCACAGGGACAAGGTCCTCGTGTGTGTTCGCGCTCATCTGTGTTAGTCACATAGCTGTAAATATCGCCTAGGGGCACATCAGACAGCAGCAACACACAATAAAATTTCCTGTCTCAAAGAAACAAAAGAGAGCACGCCACCGAAAGCTCAAGTCGCATTTCCCGACGCACTACTGCAATTCTGCTCAGGGAAGTGAAGGCAGCCACGCACGACTTGGTGAGAAACAACACTTTGTTAACAGACTGAGGCAGGAAGTGAGAGTCAGGGTTTATCACCATTAATCAAAATTCACAGCACAAGCCAAACGAAAGACTGCTTCAACCTTTCACATTTGTGAGACACTTAAAAACCAGGCGTGATCTTGTCAAGTAAAATGCGAAGAACCCTCCCGGTCTGAAAAGCTAAACTGGCTGCATGGTAGCAAAGCGGTTCATGTTCAGATGTCGTTATCATTTTACAGCATAGCGATCACACTAATGCAAGACTGGGTAACCAGCCGAAGCCACAGCAAGGAACGGTGCGAGCTGGCACCCTTAGCACCCGGACCTGCTATCCCCGCCGTACACACTTCGCAACTGCGTGCACAGGGAAGCCAACGCAATGTTTTAGTCTTATTCCGAGGTCTGTTCGAGCAGAATACTCTTATTAGCTGGTTTCTCTTTGAAAGTACCAGTTGATGTCCGGGAACTCAGGGAAAGAGGACGTGTTTTTAAAGCAGTATCTAGAGCTTAAAATGTAAGCAATATAAAGGCTTGGTCTGAGGTAGAAGGATGCCCCATGTAAATACATACCCCAGATAAACAAATCTGCATTTGATTTGGGATCTTCTGTTGAAAACACTTGTGCACTTTTAAAACTGGCAAGCTAATACTAAAGTGAGCTTGCTTCTAGTCAGAGCAGTATTTTTTTCCATATTATTTGTGTTACTATGGCACTAACAAGTCGCAAATCCCACTGTGCTAGACTCTACGCCAAAAAGTGCGCTACTCACCCACAAGAACAGTAAATGAATACACACAGACTTGAAAGAATGTAAAACCACACTCATCAGCCTTAAAGACAACAGTCTGAAAAGACCAACCACCTATTGAGTGTCTTTAGGTTGCTTGTAGGATCCCACAAACAAGTTTAGGAAGAAGGTTCGTAGGACAGCAATGCAGTCAGTCTGCAGACATCAACTGGTTACCTTCCACAAATACAAAAAGACAACTAGAAAAAACCCCATAGATACCAATTTACAATTTGCTGATCACAGAATCCCAGAATGTTGGGGTTTGGAAGGGACCTCTGTGGGTCACCCAGTCCAACCCCCTGCCCAAGCAGGGTCACCCAGAGCAGGCTGCACAGCACCGTGTCCA
>Ga0181612_181066_pt1 | contig 21413 bp, 13 predicted proteins | sample HoacroProtozoa21_FD_119630 | JGI IMG/M metagenome (GOLD analysis project Ga0181612, IMG submission 119630) | Hoatzin crop microbial communities from Cojedes, Venezuel. Combined Assembly of Gp0051906, Gp0051904, Gp0051908
TGGTTGTGTGTTGTGATGGTCGGGTTTTGTGTGTTGTTTTGTTTTCCTTTTTTTGTTGGGAAAATAATAATTTTTGGGGGGGGTGGGGGGGGGGGGGGGGGGGGAAGCCGGTTTCTTTTGTCTCAGTGAAATTTTTCAAAAATCACAAAAAGGTGGCCTGCTCGTAGGGGCCTTGTGGATGCAGCTGGGGACTGGCATGTATTGAAGATGTTTTCAAAGTGAAACTGAAAACACACTTCCTTATTTAGCTCCTTTTGCTTGCTTTTAGTAACAAATGTTTAATAAATAGTAAATACAGTTATTGCTGTTCCCTGTGGGTTTAGTTTTAGTGGGCGGGACCGTACTTGCCATGCAAAGTAGAAGTGTTATTTCTGCTATAAATTGGAAACTGGTGTGCCACAGAGAAGTCATAATTGAGACTGCAGCGTTTGAGGTCCTTGATATGAAACAATAGCTATTTCTGGGTGTTAAAACATAATTAAAAATGAAACTATAGCTTACACTTTTATACTTATCCCAAGCTCTGACACCTTAGTTTTAGCCTTGCATGAGTTAAAATTCATAAGAAGTAAAACCCAAACCTCTGATGCTCTTTGTGTTCCTGTGATATGATATAGAAGTATAGGGCAGTCCTGTGTCTATTCAGAAATATTTCACATTTCTTGCTCAGCGCTGTTTGGCAAGCAATGTTAAATTTAGGAGCACGGTGCGCAAACTTTCAGTTTGGCAGTCTCTGTTTCTTGTGATTAAAACTGAGACCTGGAAGACTTCAATGTTTGTTCGAAGAGATGCTGTTAACTGGTAAATTAAAAGTCGCTCCCTGCACAGCACCTCCGCAGGTGTCCTTGCCACCTGTTGCATTGTTTTCAATTTTTTATTTTGAGAATAATCTCTCTTCCCATTTACTCCATGAATGAGATAAAGCAAACAAGAATGTGCTGCTTCTGTTCGGTGTCAGGTGTAATAGAGCAGTTTAAGGAAGTGATCGTTGGAGATGTGTTACAATAGTGAGTCAAGGATTTAATACAGAAATAATTTGTAGGAGCCTTTTCTTTCTGGAGAACGTAGCTGCTCACTCCTCTGCTTAGGAAAGACTGTTTTGAACAGTGGAGAACTGGGAAAAGAATGCTAAATTTGTCACGAGGGCCGTGACTTTCCAAGGGAGGTAACTATGAAGGCTGAAAGTCCCCTCTGTGTGTTTCAGCCTGCAGCTTATCTGAGGTCGTGCTTCCAGTCCTCTGGACTTCTATTACTTCTGGAGTTAGAGGGATCTAAAAATATTGCAAGTGATGTTTTCTCTTGTTTGTGGCTGGCTGTGATGTATTATTGGCAGCTATAAAGAATGTTTGGAGGCCTTTGCATGTATGCAAGCATATAACGCTGCTGAATTTCATGAAGTCATTCAGTAGCTTCTGCATTTGCAAGGAAATTGCAGCCTCATTTATTGTAAAACACACACGGAGGGTTCGTAACTACTCAGTAATGCCAAATGGTGCATTTGGGTGCAGCCCAGAATACAGATGCCTGCGTGTTTGAGAGGACTGCTGAGCTCGTGGAGGATGCCGGTGCAGGAGGCTCCAGTGTGAAGAGGAAGTGACTGACTCTGTGTGAGCTGGAGGAAAAAAGTTTTTTAAATTTAATTTGGTAATGGAAGTTCTCCTAATTTCACCATCTCAGGTGTTTGCTGTCGGGAATGTTGAAAACCTTGTGTTTATCTGGCCTGTATTTGGTTCCTTAGCTTGCTTTTAGCTTTTGATCTTGAGCTGCGATGGAAATACTGTTTAAATGAACGCTTTGAAAATTGCTATTCCAGGCTTCCTCGGTAGCTGAGTTTCACATGTAACTTAGCTTGGTAGTGTTTGTGCTTGACAAGTCAGTGCCTTTTTAGGAGGCACGTTTAGCTAGACACTCTTTCAAAAGAGGTGCCTTGTTTACATGGCGTAGCAATGCTGCGTAATTATTTTTAGTATTCAGAGTAGCTCCCTGTGGTAAGTGTTTCAACCGCTGCATGTATGTAACACCCGAATACAATTATCTGCCTCAGGTCTTTTGCCTGAGTTTAGAGACTGAGAACTTTTTGCCCGATTTCAGAAATCATTTCAGACTTGAAGTCTCAAGTAGATACTTTCAACAGTATCTAAGTCACTTGTAACAAGGAAGAAGCTAATAAGCCAGTTAAATAGTTCTTAAGAGACTTTGCTGCTTCCCATTGTAGCTTAGCTGCCTGCTTCTGGGCATGTTGGTTTGCCTTGTGCAAATGTCTTGGCGATCGTGGTGCCTTTTGGCATTGCCAGTGGTCTTGCTAGCTGTTTTGGGCAACATCTGAGAGCTAGTGGGGCACCTAGCTGGTAGGCATTACTACTGCCTGGTAGAGAAGAAAAAACTCTAAAAGAATTGGCTTCAGAGGCACATGTGTACGCCTTTGGTGTCCTTCCTTTGGAGAACCGTGGAGCCCAGTCAGCTTAAGTGGCAAGCACTACTTCTCCGTGACCGTGTTAGGGTGTATGCCTCTCCTTGTTGCCAGGCTTTGACATGTCTGTGTGACGTCAAAAGGTTGTAGCCCTCTGGATATGTTAGGGAGAGAGGAACAAAATACTGCTGCTGGGGACAGGCGAGCAATTGGGAGCCGTGTGAGCAGGTAGTTCTTGGCCATAACCTGGGAGTAACTGGGCGGTAGCCTGCGTACCTACCTAAAACTCGGTTTCTTGGCCTTTTCCTGAGCTCAACTGATGGTTTCTGGCTGGTGCATGCTTACTCGTGTTGGCATGTTAAGTTCCTTCCTCTCAACCTTTTCTAAAGCATTCTTGGTTTGGTATCTTCCTCAGTTAAAGCTTTTACATCCCAGAGCACCATGTGACACCTCTCATTTCCAGGGACGAGCAGTGCAAGGATCCTGTCTTGGCCATCTGCTTCAGAAATAGGTCTTCTGGGAAGGTTCTTGTGGCTGAAATGTAAAGGTGTGAAAGAAAAAGTTTTTCTTACAACTTGATTCTGTACCTGACTTCCTGGTCTGAGGTGCCTTCTGTGTTCTGGGACACCACAAACATGGCTTTTCATTTGGGGAGCAGGTATGCGTTAATTCACAAAAGACCAAGCTTTGATTGCTTTGTGATTTGAGGAATTTGGGGAGCTGGAGGGAGATAATCACCAATGTTGGGAATTAATATGAACATTCTGTTACTGCCTTTACAGCTTTTGAGAAAAACTAACTATGCTTGGTAGAATAATATTTTGTGTGTCATTTCACCAGATGCGGGATGCAGACTCTAAACTCTGTTTTCCAGCAGATAAGCAGGATAGAGTAGGAGTTCCTGCTCCGAAGGATTCTGCTTGAGCACAGTTAAAGTCCTCTTGACCTGGACAATGTGCACTAAAAAGGTGGAACCAGAAGAATCAGTCTGATTGCACCTGAAAAGAGTAAACTGGCAAAATAAATGACTTTGGGTGTTAGTTCAAAGATTTTGGTTTTTTTTTAACTATGTCTGCCTGTTCCTGTTAAGGAGAAAGCACGAAGGGACTTTCTTCCAAGAAAAAGAAAGGAAAGTTTTCAGCAGTTCTCAAGGTTTCTGCTTCCTGCCTGGTATTAGTAAGCTAGGTCAACCTCTGAAGGAGTGCGCTGAGTATGCTATGTGAGTGTACTACCCTGGCAAAGTGCACTTGACCTGTTTACTTCAGCAGAACTTTTTTCAGAGCCACAGAGGAAGTAGCTGGTATTTGAACAGCCCCATTACATAAAAATCATGGCAGGACATACTTGATTTTACCATTCCTGTGCTGCTTGGGGGGGAGGGAGGGTGTGTGTGTGTGTGTGTAAGCTGGTGAAACAGTTACTGCGTAGTGAAGTACTGCAGTCCCAGTAACTTCCTTTTAGGTTTTTCTTTGGTTTTCTAAGCTGATGCAGTATTGGCTGTTGTTGGTAGGCTTCCATTGCTGCTTGGCTTGAAACACCAACAAACTCAAATCTGTTCTGGTGCTTTGAGTTTCTTTGAGTGTCTAGTAATCATCTGAAGTGATGCTTTCTGAGATACAGGGGTGTATGGGCATGTGCACCTTGCAACCTGAAACAGGGGCAGGCACGGTTGCATGTGTGTTGATGTTGGCTTAGGCAGTTCCCATTCCCTCACTGCATGGGTACAGCTGTTAGCAGGGCCAACCAATGAATGGGATCAGTGGACTCTGATTAAATGTGTATCCTCTCTAGTCTTATCAGTCGGCCTGCTGTTTGACCCTTTGAGCAGTTGCTTTGCTCCGTTTGCCAGCAGTGATGGTGGTTGAATTGCTCAACTCTGTACTGTCAGCAGGAGTGCATGTGTATCTACTCTTGATGACAATGTTTTTGTGGCCTGTTGTGGGTGTACATGTAATTGTAGGTGCATATTTAACTTCTGAAAGAGCTCTGGATAGTTTTACAAAACTTTGATTCCCTCTGCAGCTGATAACTTTGAATCGTGTGTGTTCTTGTGTAAGAGAATGCCAGTGCAATCAGCATTCCTTTGTCTGGCAAAGAGAGAGGGATTAGGGGAACTCACATGAGTAAACAGTCTCCTTTGCAATGCTTTCTTGTGTGGGAAGAATGATTTAAGAATGAGTTAACTCTGAAAAAATCCACATCCCAGTTAGGCTCTGGGATCTGAGAAACAGGGAGGTGGAAGGAATGGTCTGGCAAGGCATTAAGGACCTCTTCTGGGAAGAAGGGAGAATGTGTAGGAGATCCATGTCTTGAGGGAGTAACCAAAGGAGAAACCTGAGAGTAGGTGCTCAGAAGTGCCCAAACTTTGATCAATGTATATTAAAACTAGGCTGAAAACCAACTTTTTAATAAAAGGATAGGAAGAACATTGCAACACTTAGCTTCTCAGCCTAGTTAGGATTCTCATTCTGCATTACTTTACACCTGAATAAATGATCCCAATAGATCCTGTTAATGTGAAGTTTGGTTTTGTGTGAAGTGGAAGGTCTTTGGGGTAAAATCCTGCCTAGTAAGCACACAGGAAAGTAAAGTAAAAATTTATAATTATTACGAAGATCTGATTAACACGTGTCGGACATCTTTGTTCTGGTAGTTAGACATTCAGCATAGAATTATTACTATCTGAGCAAATTGAGGTATTATTCTTTGATTTACATGTATTTTATACAAGCACTAGCATGTTCTGTAACAATACAGATAAGAATGTTTCAAAGACATCGTTTTACCAAGTAAAATAGAGAAGGGTTATTAAGAGAGCTAAAATTAATGCTTGAAACTGTACTCTGCTATATTTTTATGTTGGCTGATGATAGTTGATAGTGAGCGCAAGTGCAGTTCTGTATGACAGCAAAGATGAAGTATAATGTGGTACAGGTCTTGAACTATTGTGGTTTAGAAATGAGATACTTTGCCTTCAGTTGGTAATTCTGTATTGAGGTGCTGAAAGTTGGTTTAAAGGTTGTACAGAAACTGGTACCACACTTAAACTGGTGAAATGCTTGCTTTCTTACATTTCTGAATCTCTCACCTGCTTTGTGTCATTAATCCACATTAGGGGTTACTATTTGGGAACCACCTTTGTGTATTTGATGCTCATTTTTTAGCTGGGATGGTGGCTTCTAGCAGGGGTGCAGAATGCAAAGACTTGGAGCTGTCTTTAGGGATGCCTGGGATGGCTGATACTGCAACTGGAAGGAGGGTGGGTGCTTGGAGGTGTTTGAGATCTGTCATCCTCATGCACCACAGCATAGTTCCCCCAACGAGTGTCCTGCTCTTTATTACCACGGTATCTCTGCAGGCCGGCAGCGTTGAGATTTGGAAGAGGCTGGGTGCCAGCCTTTTCAGTGTGCTTAATTACACTAATGACTGGTAGGTAATTATTCGTATTGCTAGCATTCACATCAGTGGTAAAGCAGGACTGATCAGGTAGGTTTTTTCTCTTGCAGAAGCCCAGTGTCTGATGACAGGTAGTAATAACGGGAAAGGAACAGAGGATATCCTTGTCAGCTAGTGCATGGTCCATAAAACACGAAATTGCACATCCAGGTTTGTTTGCTATTCCCTACTGAAAGGGGGTGCTCTGGGTGCTTTGGAGGGTCTGCATGTACTTGCTGGTTGAATTCAAGTGGTTTAGAAACATTTCTGATTAATTGAGTGCAAGTTTATGTAGAGGCAAGTCTTCAAAGCCCTTAAATGACAAAGTGGTGAAAAAGTTGGAGATTTTGTTTTCTCCCCAATTGCTGTATGACTTGGGATTCTATACAGAAACAACAAAACACAACAGAGTATTTTCTGTAACTCGAGGGAGCTCAGGTAGTTGGTTAGAAATACCTGCAGCAGTTAGAGGCTGCAGTTACAATTTTAGGTAAGCCTTGTTAAAGGATGGAAATGAGAACAAACAAGAGAAATGATGAACTCTTTATGCCTCCAGAATATCCCTTCTTCAAAAGTGGCTTCTGTGGAAACCTTGGAGGAAAAAGTTTTGGGATGTAAACAGGCAAAATTTACTTCTTGTAGCGGAAATCCCGATTCATAAAATAGGATATTGCTGGGGCTCTGTTTTGTTGGCTAAAAAAACTAAGACAAAACGAGCAGATTATGGTAAATAAACTGCGAAGTCATCGTTAAAAAATGGTCTGAGCTTGAAGAGGCTTGTTGAGGAAAGGATGCTGGCAGATTTTCCTAGTGCAGATGCAGCTTCTGCCAGCAGAAAAAAGTGCTTTTGCAGGTATAGCTGCTTTTGTGCAGGGAAGTGATATAAGCTATAACCACATCTGCTCTGGGGCTTTTGCCAATGTAAAGATGTTGGCCAAAGATTACATCCCCAAGACACTGCTGTATTGGCAATTAGTTCCTGGGCCTATCTAGTTTAAAAGTGTTACGATTGCTTTTTTTTTTTTCTTCATTGAGGGTTGTAGACTAAGACATAGGTGTTGCTGGGATAGATTTATTGCCCATTTGTCAACGTGACGTTGTGTGTACAAAACGTGTTTTGCCAGTAAATACTTCAAAGGGTTAAGCTCTTCCTGTTTTGTATTGCATTGCAATTTGGCAAGACATCCATCTTTATGCTGAATGATGCAGAGATGATACATGGGCAGGGTCTGCTGTCGGAAAATGAGGTGGTGGCAGTGAGAACTGGGATCCGGTTGTAGAGCTGGGTTGCTAAATGGGGATGCTGGTTAAATGGATGCTGAATGGTGACTGCTGTGACGTGGTGCGGCCAGGTATGTACAACAATAAACAAGCATAGGGCCTTTGTGTGGTGATGGGGAGATGAAGTCAGTCCAAGGGAGGTGTGGTTTTTTTTGGTGTTTTTTTTTTTTTTTTTTTCTTTCCTAAAGTACCACATAGTGTGGTGCTGTTTTGGTGAGTGGGTAAAACCTGTTTCCTGTCCAAGCGAAGCATGCCAGAGGAGGTAAGAGTGGTGCCGCTTTAAGGAAGGGACAAAATCAGAAGCAGTACGGGACAGAGTGAAGAGAGATACCTAGTGCTTGGCCACTCACCGAACCGAGGCCTGGAGGAGAAAGATAAGATGGAAGAATTTTAAGAATTTTTTTTCTTCATAAATATTCTCTCTTACTCTTGTAAAAAGTGTCACTGGCTAAAAGTTCTTCAGGTAAGCCTGTGTTTCTGGTCAGTCACGTTGTCTCTGAAGGGGTTAACAGTTGCATGCCACCAATGGCTGTGTATAAAAATACGTTTGAGCTAACCTGGGCATTGCCATGAGAGCAGTTTTTAACTGGGGTAGCTTTCATTTAGTTTTCGTAGTAGACCTTCCCCTTACTGATTTTTGTGGGCGCTACTTCATTGTGCTCATGGAAGAAGTTACAATGCGGTACCATTTTCTTCTCCCTGTCTGTGTATTCGTTGGAAAATGTTAATTATAATGTTCTGAAATGGAAGTCAGAATTCAGGACACAGACTGCACAGGCTTGTTTTGAGATTTTTGCATAGTGAGTATTTCCCCCTCGAGTACCTGTGAGTCTGAGAGCTCTGACTTCTGCTGCTGGAGGTAGCCTGTGCTTTTGCTCTCATTCTTGTCAAAATAGGAAAATGCTGTGTAATCAAGCACTGCAGTAACTGCTGGGTGAGAACTGTGTTCTTGTGCTGGCAGTGCACTTCAGGGTAAAGCTCTGTTCAGTCAGGGGTTATCCTGGAAACAACTGATCCTGAGGAATCAACGACAGTTGTGTTGAGGTGATGTGTAGTTTAGCTGGATTGTATCTATCTTCTGTGATTAAACAACTCATCTGTCTGCTGTTTGAGCATACTGTGGTAGATGTTCTCCATTAGTGCCCAGTAACAAAAGTAGGTGGGAGACAGATTACCTGACAATTGGAGACTTAACCAGCATTTGAGAGACACATTTATGCTGAACATCCTTGGGTCTGATCCTCTGCTTGCACAGTGTCTAAAGAAAGGACACCCTTTCTTTAATCAACATCTGGAAGGACCTTTGAGACCAGGAAAAGGACAATTTGAGAGACCATTCCAGAGAATTTACAAAGCTTAATCCAGAAAATCAATTGGTTGTTTTATTGGCACGTTTGAGCCTACAGACAGACCTGCTATGGAAATCGGCTATGAAAAAAGAACACAAGTTATCAGCAATTTACCCTTCCCAGTATTGCTGTGATGTTGGGTGTCAGAAAAATGTTCTCATCCTCTGTTTGTGTGATTTATTCTAAACACTTCAAGTATGCCATGGTATCATTACTTCTTCAAGTTATCCTGGAAAAACTAGTCTTTTGACATCACGAAATACTATAGGATACTCTTCTAGGAGGGACTTTGCAGGTGGGGTGTTTAAGTGGAACAGACATTCTTTGGTCAGATACTATTCTGTTACAGCAGATCTTTGTAAATGAAGCATGGTAACAGATCTTCAGGAATGAAGCGATGGTTTGGTCTTTTTGAAAAGGATGCACAGAATACTGCTGATCAACTGGTACTGTAAGATGCTCTCTGTAAAACTGCTGTCAAAAAAGCAAATCCTTGAAACCATTCTGTGTGGCTGTGAAGACTGGTGCAGCATTGACTCTTGTGCAGTACAGATTTGCTTCTAAGGTGAAGTACAGCTGCTGATACCTTCACGGATCTGCTGACAGCATCCTCCTAAGACTTACTGCCCATCCAGTGCCTTTTGACCAGATGGTGCCTTTGAACGTGCTTAAAACAGAACTTGGCTCTTGCTGCTATCCTAAGGGCATGCAAAATCCATGGAGAAGTCCCAGCTACTGCTGACCAGTAAATGGTTCACCGGCCAGGGTTGAAATGGCCTGTTCTTTACATTGTGTGAGCTGCTGGAAACCAGAGCTAGCAGAGACAGCAGCTTTGCTACTTGATGGGCAGGAACGGTGGCAATTTCCTACAGCTGCATCAAGCCTGTGAAATGGGTACAGCCCTACGGGTGAATCTGGCTCTGGACCAGAATCTGGCAATGCACAATGTTGACTGTGGTGAAAGAGTGAAATTGGTGTACCGATATGTATGTGAGGAAAAAGAAGCAGGGAAGAATGAGCTGTTTACCTTTTATCAGCTTGATGAGTAGCTGACCTGACATACGCCACTTCCAGTCTTTCCAACATTGACTAATAAAAGACTAAAAAAATGTATTTCTGTCTTGCTGGCCTCATGACTTGGTTACGTTGAGGACATGTCTTTGTGGAGATTGGCAGTATTCCCACAGCTTGCTGTCAAAAATCTTCTGTTTGGCAGCCCAGCTGAGCATAGCCCTGGACAATGTAATGGTGATACAAACAGGGCTAGGTCCTGCTTCTCTTAGTAGCTGGACTGCACTGCTTAGCAGCCACCTCCCTCAAGATGTGTCTTGCAAACGGAGAAAGCTTTTGGAAGAAAGATGACTAACGGTTGCATTCATCTTCTTGATGAGAAACAATCTTTCTGGATTATGCTTTCTGAGATGAAAGCTAAAATTACTGATGGGATGATGAAGCGTGGGACCTCTGGCTGTGAATTATACCATAATATGCTTTAAAGTCGTCTTCACCAGGAAGGTGGTGAAACACTGGCCCAGGTTGCCCAGAGAAGCTGTGGCTGCACCCTCCCTGGCAGGGTTCAAGGCCAGGTTGGATGGAGGTCTGAGCAACCTGGTCTAGTGGAAGGTATCCCTGCGCATGGCAGGGGGATTGGAACCAGGTGATCTTAAAGGTCCCTTCCAACCCAAACCATTCTGTGATTTGGAGAGTCTGTTGACATGGGGAAGACCCAACTTTGACATGCCTGAGGTGTGGCACTCAGACCGATTTCACAAACAAGCTTCTTGAAAGCAAGTCCCTGGTGTCTGAGTTGTGCAAACTCAGCCGTCTGGCCGCATGGTGATCCTGCTCTGGGTTAAAATAAACCACTGACCCCCTTAACCCAGGTCAGTTCCTCTATGTGGTTCACTTGTAGCTGCGCAAGCAATTGTGCTCCCATCACTGAGTGGTCAGCAGCAGCCCCAGGAGCCAGCGATTGCATGAACTGGTGTTGCTGCTGAAACAAATACTTTCAGAGCTGCTCTTTCGTGGTCTGGTGGCAATGGGATGCAACTTTTAGGAGCAGGCTCTGGAGAGCATGTTTTACTGCCCTGTGTCAAAGTAAAATAATAAGCTAAGTAGCTGTTACTTTATCTCACTGGCAAAAAATAGAGCTGGTGCAATGCTAAGCTGCTGAATTTTCTGCAGTCTTCCTCGGTGTCTATGAAGTCATGTGTAAGGGAGGAGACTTCTTAGCTGATTATGGTCAGCCAGTGCCCATGGGCTAAGCCAAGGGATTTTGGTATGTAGTGCCCAGTCACTAAACTCCTCTGCCTTCATTCAGCATCATTGTGGCTTTTTGTGGCAAAATGTACTTTTGCATTCCACTTGAACCAACATAGTACATTTTCTTCAAGCCTGGCATTAGTGAGTTGTCATACTGGTTTGAGACAATTGATTCCATGCCTGTGTGTCTTTTCTAGTCTTCTAGAGACTGCTGGTCTGAGAGACGGATTCTTTCTGCCATTGGGGATGCTTGTGATCTGGGGAAAGCCAATGGTTTTCCTGTTTGATGGAGTTAGTTCTGTTTGTGGTACATGTGTAGGAACAGTGCAGTAACTATCTGGCAGATCAAAATGAAGTGTAATGGGAGAAAAATGGAGCCTGAGGGTCTGGAAGAGTGGTGGTGTATAATGTCAAGAGGGAAGGCGGCTGAAATATGCTTTGTGGACACTCCTTGTGCAAGTAGTACTCTATGGATGAGCAGGGAAGGTGACTACGTGTTGTTTGTGATTGGGAAACAGAGGTCTGTTACTGCTTTTTCTAAACAGACCTCTTTCATTGATTGCTCATCCTGTCAGAAGCAATGCTGTGAGGCGCTAGATGTTGACTGAAGGTTTGGCGTGAGGGGGAGATTGGTTATTACTGGGGACTGAGGCTCCACCAGGATGAACCTGCAGGTCCTTTACATTCAGAGTAGTCAAAACTCTTTTGGGATATTAAAAGCACACGAGGCTTTTAATATCACCCCGTCCACAGACTAGCTGCTGTGCTGTGTGCTGTTTTCTTCCTCCACAACGAGAGATATTAAGAAGTTACTGAAATAGTAAATATGGAAATGATGCCATCACCTTCTCCTACTCTTTTAAAGCAAGTCTTTGCAAATCCATGAGTGGGAAGCAATGGGTTGAATAAACCCATTCTGAAATGTGCTCTGGCACCCATGTGCTCCCACTCTGGTTCTCTCTCAGTATGTCAGCTATAGTCGCTCAGCAGCAGCTCTGGAAACTATAGCTGTGGCTCATGTTGCTTACACAGATTTGCTGAGCTTTTGCTCGTACATTGGGATTTCTTGTGGTAGGAGACACCAGGAGGAGGGAAATACTTTGGGTGATGTTGCCTTTGTTGGCAGTAGAACAGTAGTGTTCCTTCATCTACAAGAACTGGAAGTGAGAAATAGTTTGTGAAAGCGTGTACATTAGGAGACCTCTTGTTATGTAGTCCTCAAGGAGTGCACAGCGGCATAACTTGCTTGAATTCACAGGGCCCCTGTAGCTGTGGGTCTTTGTGCTTTGAAGGGTTGACTTTATACTACGGAACTGTAGGAAAAGGAAGTAGAAGTCAAAATGTTCTTAAAATTAAATGTATAAAATAATGGTTGTCATCTCTCTGTATCCTGTCATCAAACCGTAGATCTCCTGGTACGGAAGCAAGCGTAGATGAAGCATTGGAAAACACTTTCCCTGATTGTAGCCCATACGCAGTTTTTCATTTGTTTTGAGTTGTTGGTGAAGCTTCTGCAGTCGTCTGAGAGCCAGTGCTGCCCAGCACGCTTGAGCAGGATGGCAAATCCATTTGAACTTGTGTTATATAGAAGTATTACAGAGTGAATTCAGTTTTTGCATTTACAAATTTGTTAACTTATCCTGGAGTTGTTGCTTTAGTATTTTTTCTGATTTTAAAAGCTTTGATAGACAATGGGTCTTTGTTGTGGCTCCTAATCATTCACCTGAAAACTTTCCAAAAAACCTGGAGAAAATGTAAAGCAGCTGGCTGCTTAATTTGTCTCTTGAACCAATTAACTGAAGTAACAGAGAGTTTTGTCTGAAGTTGCTTTTTATTCTCTTCCTTTGCTAAAAGGGTGTATGTTCGTCAGAGCTAGAAAGAAACAATCAGTAAAGTGCAGATAGGCTACTACAAACTGAGATCATAACATCAAGCTGCCATTTGGTGCCATCACATAATAGTACTAATTCAATAATTTTGTAAAAAAAAAAAAAACCACACACAAAAAAACTTCAAAATTAAGAGATGGTGTGTGAAGGGAAGTTAATGAGATAAAGATATAGGAAGCTCAGGAGATGATCAACGTGGAAGCTGAAGCCTCTATGTGTGTTGGTGGGAAGTTACAGTGAAGTGGTAGATGCCACCCAGAGGACAGCGGTTGACAGTGAGGATTGGCATTGTCACAAGGACGTAGCCTGGCTTCATGCAGAGTTGTTTTGAAATGCCAATAGCGGGAAACAGGTAAATTTTTGAGTGATTCAGAGCTGGGTAATTCGGAAAAGTCACCTAGTGTGGCTTCAGTGGGGCTGTAGCATGCAAAGACCATATCAGCAATGGGTGCACAGGGATTGAATAGTACTGATTTTGTTGTTACTGTTTATAACAAAATATATGTTTGGAAAATGAGAAGTATGTCACTCCACCTGGGAGTGTTGTACTGGTCCCATAAACCATGAGATAGCTTATGGCAGAAGCATACCATGGTGTGATTCTCTCCCACGCCACTGGGGACGGCAGAAGAGGAGAGTATAGATGGGTGGTGGCGGACTGATCTGTTTAGATGCTGTCCTCATCTGCTCACAACAGCCCTGTTTGTAATCAAGCCAGGGAATATTAGATTACACGAAATTTTTCCAGCAGTTTCTCAGAGTGCTCGGGTGGTGTTATTTAAAAACTAGCAAGTTTGAAGATAACCTCTTTAGAAGATCAAGTTCTGGAGATACTGAACACCTGTATCTTATCTTCTACATTTGGTTTGTGGGAATTTAATTAAGCTCCTAGAAATGAGGTTTTGTGTTTGCAAGATCTCCTGTAATTGTCTCCCAAAAGAATAGATGTGAATGGATCTTCACAAATGAAGGTTGCTCAGTGCACTTGCAAAACAACGCAGACCTGACGATGACAGTCTTACTGTAATGTGATTCAGGCTAAAAGCTTATCTGAAACACTTTCTGCTGTGTATATTTATGTCTGAGGTTACCTGTCTGGGGCTAGGAGGGATGCGAGTGAAGAGCAGTGGTGTTCAAACCGAGTGGATGCCCTAGTTATTGCAGAAGCCTGGGCTCGTGTCCACTTTGTTAATACCTGATGAAGGAAGCAGCTGTACAGTGCCTAGTTTGTTGTGTTGGATGCCCTTATTCTGTGCCATGGGCGGAGAAGGAGCTGTTGTCCTTTAGAAAGGAGTGTCAGTGTGCAAACTTGTCTGGTTTTGAAGTAATTGAAGAGTTATGGGAGGTTTTGCTCCTGCTTGGTAGTGACAGTGCAGCTGAATATTGCCAGCTTGTATTGGCCTTGAGGTTTAGGGCATGCCTGCCTAGAGTCATCTGGAGAGCAGTGGGGAAAAACATGTAGCACCTCTGGTGACACTGGTCTCCAGACCATTGATGAGATTGACAGCAGAGGCAAGCCAAATGCAGCTCAATTTATCAAGAAATCTTTTAAACCTGTTCATGGTGAGGTTGCTCTTGTTCTCCCTGTTAGCATAAAATGTGACATCTTGGTTATTGTTTTATTAATGCTTCCTTCCATGGTGTGGTGAGCATGGTGACAAGCTTTGGAGATGCCATTCAATCCTGCACATGCTAGGAGGGCAGCTGGAATTTCTGCTTGGTGCTCTACAACTGGCAAAGGCTGGGGTTTTGGCTGATAAAATATTTACAGTGGCGGTGTGACATGCTGTCCCTAGGTGCCACTGTACTGGCAGGCGTTAGCTTCTGAGCTGTTCTCGTGATGGCCCTTTGCTCCTCCACCAGCAGATATGTTACCACCAGGCAAAACTCTTTGCTGTCAACTTATGTGAAACCAGTTGGTTTCCTTCTGCTGGGGAGTTTGGATATAGTCCTGTGTCACTTGGGCACTCATGGAATATCGCTGTGGATACTGAAGAAGTTAGAAGCATTTGCAGACATGTGAGGTTTGGGCAAAGTCATTGTTTCTGGAGTGTCTGCTTTGATTCAGGAGTGCGAAAGCAGTTGTGTAGAAAACTGAACTGGAAGCAATATCAAACTTGTATTTCTGTACCGAGTCTGAAAAAGCCTCTGCTATTGGGAAATAGATGCTGCAGTTTGAATTTCAGCAGTTTTCATCCTAAAGCTGCCATGTTTAGAAAACAAAACCAGCCATGAAATGGAAGGAAACAAAATGAATTTGTCAGTACCATGTCTCAAGGAGATGGGAAAGGATTTTGCTGGAGAGCTGACCTTAAGTTGTTCTTAAATGGTTTTTATCTGCAGTGAATGCTGAAATTGAAACAGGAGCTTACTCCCAGCATGTGACGAGAAGCTGGATTTTAAAATACACTTTTCTCTGTAATAATACAAGAATTAACCGTGCAGCACTTCTTGATGGCTGAAAACATGAATGGATCAAGTACTGCAAAATGTCATTTAGCAAATTATGCTGCGTGGAAATTCTGATTTAAGCTAATGTCCTAATAATCTTTCATTTATAGTTCATTTATGCTTTTAAGTGCATCCAGGTTCTTCCTTCCAATTCATACTTTCTTAGTTTGACAGCATAAAGAATTCAACTCAGATATTAGTGACCAAATTTCCAGTTCAATTACATTCTATTAAATTAAGGAGTTTTATTTCAATTAATAATGCTTCTTTGGAGAAGTCCAGACCTTTGCAGGGTTTCTGATGCTTGTATCTCCAGCTTGCATTGGTGTGCCCGAGCATGGCAACATAAAGAACGATAGTAAGTGTAAATACCTCCAGTGAAAAGCAGTGGTGAAGTGGGATCTGTTTGAAGCACACTGGGGACCTGGCTGGTTTGTTAACCTAAAAAAAAAAAAAAAAAATCACTGCTGAAGGACTGACTGTGTTTCTCTCTGGGCAGAGCTTTATTACGAATGTTTTGTTAGTGAGATAGTTGTGACAGCAAGTCCTTTAAAGTGCCCTGAGAATTTCAACAAAATGGCTGCTTTCCTCAGGTTTCCTTCCTATCTGGATATCAACAGGCTTGCTGCCCTGAGCTCTAGGTGATCCTCTTCAGCTTCAACATGTAAAATTTAATAGGTGGCTGTTGTAAATTAGATATGCTGTTTCAGCTTTCATCAAACCACATTTGGAGGAAAACAGTGTTTGAACGTGTTCACTTCACTTTTCCCTTGCTAGCTGTTTCTGGCTGCTTTATTTAATAAAATTATTCTTTGTAAATAGTAAATACCCTTTGTAAATGCACGCTTCTCCCTGCTGCAGCTTCAAGCCTAATTATTAGTCCTTTCTAAGCAGCATCGTAGCCTGTTTGTAACTAATCTTTGTGGTGTAAGAGTCGTAGACAGTAATCCTGTGTGCCAAATGAGAAGCCTGTCTAGTTTTGGAATAGGAGCTATAATATGCCAGTGCTGTGTAATCTGGTGGTGTTTCAATGTGCTATTAATTTTTGCAGTGCTGGGCAGAGAGAGTGTCCAAAGCGATTGCTGAGGTCCCGTACAGCAGTGGCAGGGCTGCTATGGGGCTGTAGCAGAACCAGTGTCAAAACAAGTTGAAACATTGAATTATTTTGGTGGCATTTTAACCCCCTATGACCGAGTTACAGAACATAACTGCTCTGCAGCAGCTAACTTCTCATTGTTGTAGATGCCGTGATTTACTTCTCCAAAGTGCTCCCAAATAATTGCAAGGTAAGCGTGTGCATGCAAGCAGTTAATGCAGAGCAGCAGTTACCTGTACCTTGTTGGTGTGCCTTGCCTTGAATTAGAGCAGTCCTTAATGCCAGAGGTTTTTGTGTTTCTGTTTAACTATGGTTTACATGATGCAAACCAAGCCTGTTGGCGCTGCCTCCATCCCTGCCTTCAGTCCTCCCTGTGTAGCGCTGGCTCAGGCCGTATTGCTGTCCACACTGCGTATGAGCGAGGGCATGGTTGTAGGAATCCTTGCCTTCTGTATCAGCGAAACACTAGTTAAGTTTTAAATAGTAGGTCTTGGATGTGGCAAGCAGAGAAGGCAGTCAGCCCAGCTGTCCCTGGTAGGAGCTAGTCGTGCTGCTGGGGTTTCTTTCTTTTTTTTGTTAATTAACATGTTGAACAAATACTGCTGTAGGTAGAGGAAGCTAAAGCCCAACGAGCCAGTAAAAGCTACCCTTCACACCATGTTAGTGTTACCATACACTGAGCCAACAGTGCCGGTCTCTGGAGTATCATCCTAAATAACGTGCTGTTTTGTATACTGCCGTTGGCAGTGGGAAAACAGCTTGCTTTTGGTGATGGTAGTATACTTGGGGGGGTCTGATCTAGGGAAACTTGTTTTGGAAAGCTGCAGTGCCACTTCATTGGGAAAATGGAGAAGCTACAAATGAAATAAGGCCCTCTTGTTCTTCTTTGGTGAGCAGTATTTGCTGGATTTGCCATGTTGCAATTGATAATCACTGCAGACCACTTCAGTTCCGTATTAATAAGGCATAATTTTTCCTTCAGTACGGGGGGAACTTACCTGTCATCTTTAAAAAGAAAAGTCAGCCAGAGACCACTACCTCAGTTGCTTCTTAGCCTATTGAGCAATTCATAGGTATTCCCAGAAATCTTAGTACAGTGGCCAGGTGGGCTGCTGTAGCACAAGGTAGGACAAGACTTCAGACTAATGCAAAGCTCTCTTAATGCTATTGTTTGAGAAATTAAGAAAATACTGTTTCTTTGTACACCTGGCAGATCTGTAGGCTGAGTGAAGAATCCTTGTGTTTGAGAAGAGCTGCACGCTTTACTGTCTGAAGCTTGTTCGTAACTCTAGAGCGTGGCAGGGGCGAGGGGCTCGAGTGAGGTGCGATATGGGTGTGAGAGTGCTGGAAGGATTACATGGAGAAACCTAGATGTGCTGTCTGCCTGGAACGTTTAGCAGGAGATTTCCCCGGTTTTGAGGCAAGACTTGTTCTAGACCATGGGAATCTTTTTAAAATAAAAGTTATACTGACTGTAGGAGCTGTTATCATAAGCAAGATAATCTAGAGATAAGATCAGTTTTTCTACTAAGGTATATTTTCATCTTTCATTGATTTGGTCTAGGAAGTGTGCGTGTTAAACGAGCTCCTAATAGCTCACTTAAGGTACTGCTGCATAATATATAGTATTACAGAAAAAGATGTTGTGGAGACCCAAATACAAAGTAACCTAGAAAGATAAAAAATGAGAGTCCTGAAAGAAGCTGCAGTCCTCCTCCCTGGGCTGAGATAGCCTTTGGTGCAGGAGACCCTTACATTTCCCATGCACCTTCTTGGTAGCAGGACTGACTTGAAACAGTTCAGCTGCTTGCTCCCCTCTGTCTGCAGGGCTGGCTCAGGCTCTGTGCAGCTGTGCACTGGGCTTTATGAGGGATAGATGCTACCCAAAAGCTTTATCTAGATGTTTTTTTTTCTTTGAATGGGATTCCATGCTGTCTAGCGTGGTTCTTGCATGGCTGCAGCAGCTCAAGCAGCGTTGGCCGGGCAGAGCACTTTTCGGCACAGCTGTCAGGACAAAAGGTGAGGATGGATCTCCGTAGGAGACATAAACTGTGCGAAGACCACCCTGTTGCTTGAAGAGTGTGTCTGAGCCTTGCCTCAGGGTATCCACATTGTGTTTGCACAGCAAGGTGTATCAGCTTGCTGCTTTGGCTGAGAGCTATGAAGAGAAGGGAAAAGAACTCCTGTCAGAGCAGCGAGCTAGTCCAGCTTGTCCCAGGGCTGCACCGTCACTGCTTTTGATGCAAGGAAATGGGAAAATGTGCCCGAAAGTGGGCCCAGCTCCTTAGCAGGGAGCTGCAGCGCTGTTATCCTGACTCCTGCTAGTGTGCTGAAGGTTGGGATGCTCCTCACTCTTTCGACATGGCCAGTCGCGTGTGGTTGTCAGCCAGGCACCTCATTGTGTCGCTGCAGTTAGGAGCTTGGATCTGTGTTGCCTGGGAGACTTGTTTGAAGATGAACTGGGGCCGTTTTTTCACAATGGAGAGAGTTTGGCAATACCAGTTTCTGTTTTTTCTGCCCCATACTGTGTAGCAGATTTGCTGTCCCAGCTGTTTATGGGGCTTCACATGGACTGGGATCAGGGATCTGGTCTAACCTGTCTGAAGTTGCTTTTGTTCACATGGGTTTTTTTAAGCTGGAAAAAATTCTTATTTTGCCTTAAACTGTGCTGGCATTAATAAGAGTAAGAACAGACTGCAGAAGGAGAGGAGTGTCATCTTTTTATAGTATAAACCACAAGGGTAGTTCTTTGTGCATACATTTTGACCCTAGAGCTTTATTTTGGTGAATATTGTTGATGTTGCTGCTGAAAGATGCTGTCCTTCCCTTGTGCTAATGCAGCTGTTTGTGGTCAGGCAATTGAACAGATTTGAGAACTGATTCAGTGAAAAAAGATCCATTTCTGAGCCAGTGATTTGCGGTGTTGCAGCATAAGATGGCTGTACTAGCATGGACTGGTGAGAGCAGGACTTACAAGCATGTGGCTGAGGCTAAGGATGGAGTGGGATTGCTGTTTTGGGTGGAAGCATTGCCTTTTGGCAGCCTCAAGTCGTAGCTATAGCCCACGGGCTCAGAAAATCGCATTACTAGTTTATGTCCTACTTCTCAACAGCTTCAGAGTGTCCATTGAAAATTTGCCCTAAGGCAAACTTCCATTTTTGTGTCAAATGGCAAAGTACATGTAGCTGCTCACATAGCTGCTCTCCTGGCGCTTGCTGTTGCCTCTGCATGTAAATGGTCCTAAAACTGAGCTGAGAGTGCTTGGATTTAGGGAGCTACAACATGGTTCTGGGGGGTAGCAGAAGCCACATGGTTTGTTATGCTTCTCGGCTCATATAACCAAACCCTTGGCTGATGATACACATTCAGTTGGAAGAAAACCTTGTGTACAAGTGAAAATCAGCTCTTATTTTTGGTCCTCTTTCTGATCTTGCTAGGGTGTATTCTCTTCCTTAGTTGTATAATTGCGTAGTATTTTCTGAATCTTGGAGTGCTTTGGGAACACCTGGAGATTTCAAAGGACATTATCATCTTGCACTGGCAGCTGGTTACTTTCTGGGAGAGTTTTCAGCCCAGGTGTTTTGGTGGTCAGGGCTGGGATGAATAAGGAATATTCTTGTTCTGCAAATAGTGGAGCTTGTGGCAAAAATGGGTAGGACGGATGGCATTTAGCCCTTCCTGCGTTTTACAGATATCATGGGTTTACACTGTGTAAGCACGCTGGACATGGCAGTGGTGGCACTTGAGCATCTGTTGTGGTAGCAGTAACTAATCTGTTCTTAAGTCTTCAGCTGTATTTGGATTTTACGTAGATGTTTTCCTTTGTAGAGGTTTTTTTTAAAATTTTTGTCAATTCAAACTGTTTTCCAGTATATGTTAGTTAACATTTGTTGTCTGCACAAATTATGTTATCAGACACACTGATTTCCCCATTTGTTTATTCAGAACTTGGCTTGGTGTTCTCATAACAGTATACCAACTTGGTCAAGCACTTATTTATTATTTTTCTTTTTTTCCCCTCCTCTAGAATCCAGCGACTATTACTCGAATACTGCTTAGCCATTTCAACTGGGATAAAGAGAAGCTGATGGAGAGGTAAGCAGCCATTTTAGGATGCAGCCACAATTTTGCTTTGGACCTGCAAGAAATGTTTGTTACCGGATGAATGTTAGAATGGATGAATGCACAGTATGTGGAAGGAGGCTCTCTTGTGTAAGCTCTAAATCTTCTACCTTTAGCGGCCTTTACCAGCTAAGAGTGACTCCTTGTTTTAATGCTATTAATACCTATTAGACTTCAGAGAAGCTTTGGAAGTTAATTTCCCCTTGGAGGAAGGAGTGCCTTCCAGTTTGAACACATACAGGCACAGGATTTTCACAGGCTCTGGAAAAAAGCAAGCAGGAACAGGTTCCTGTTATCTTGTAGCTGTTTTGGATTTGGATTTAGCTGCTCTTGCATGTCATTCTAGCGTGTGTATTCCTGACATGTTTGTTTGTTAGTCTTGCCGAGACTATATCGTTCTTGACCGATCAAGGGTACTGGTAAAGTGAATCTGCCTTCATCTTGGCAGCTCCAGGTTTTCTTTAGTGTGTGTGTGTGTATAGGGGCTTAGTGGTTGTTATAGGCAGTATAGGGGCTTAGTGGTTGTTATGGTCTTTGCTGGTGGCAACAACTATAAAGAGATACCAGTGGTTGGGGGTTAGGGCAGAAGTACTCTGTGCCTGGTGCTGAGTTTTCTCTTGGTTACCATTTCCTTTGCCCGATGATCAGGGTATGAGAAGACAGGATGCTCTGTAAAACCATGGGCAGAAACAACCGTTGGTAGTACTGTTGAGTTGATGAATGCCTGTTAACAGCCCAGAGGTGCTCTGTGCTGGGGGCTGAGCCCGTGTAGGATCATGCAGGGTGCAAGCATGGAAGAGCAACAGATTTTCAGTCTGCTAGTAGATAATTTTGGAGCTTAAATATTTCCACTCTCCTGGGATAATGGATTTAGGACACCTTTAGCTCCCTTTGTGTAACATTTTCAGTTAGTGACGGCGCTCAGGTATCTCTCATGTTTTGTTTGGCCTAGATTTTTTTTTTTTTGAAAGGGATGGTTTTTTTTTAATTGATGGAAGTTTTAACAAACAAGCTTTCAGTGAGGAGGGGAAAAAAAACTATTGAATAATGGGATGACACTTTAGTACACTTAAGCAGAGGTACCTCAAAGTGAGATGGAGAGAGTCAAGAAGAGTGAA